>Ga0325414_1006591_pt1 | contig 12322 bp, 5 predicted proteins | sample PopdelMetagenome_8_FD_206183 | JGI IMG/M metagenome (GOLD analysis project Ga0325414, IMG submission 206183) | Populus deltoides microbial communities from Bellville, Georgia, United States - Leaf-PdKOR-R3 | ecosystem: Host-associated > Plants > Phyllosphere > Phylloplane/Leaf | place: USA... | reverse complement strand
TTGACAAATATCCTCCCTCTACTTGATTTAACTGTTAGATCAATGAGTCAAACTTTCACTATTGGTCAAAACTCATTCTAAAAAAAACATATTTTGATATTTTCAACTGAAATTTTACACATGCTAATGAAACTTCTATCCAATTTCATAAATAATTTTAAAGATATTTTTTATTTTGTTGAATAATAAAAAATCAGAAAGTTGTGAAACAAATATAAAATAAGCTAAAATTACATCAAAAAAAAAATTAACGACCATGTAAACTTTCAGTGGCTCTGAGATTTATAAGACTCAAATTAATAACCTCTAGGAAGAGAATTTACTGTTTATTTAGAATAATACAATGATTATATTATTCTTCTAAAAAAAATTTGATGATCTATCTACTAGGGGAGATACAGTCTTTTCACAAGATTCATTAGTCATTATTAAATTGATCGGGGACAACTTGATCTTTTTATTTTTTAAAAATACAATGAAATAACTAAATTAACATTAAAAGCAAAAACTTGTTTGAGAAGTGTTTAAGAGTTTTTTTGTATTTCCATCCTGATTTTTAATTATAATCAAGTTCACATAGGAGTAACTTGGTATTTTAGTAAATATAAAATATAACTTAAAAACCAAAGTTGGTTGGTGTTGTGGTCTACTAAATTCACGTGTGGTGTTTGCCGACACCCGAACAACAACTTTTGTGATGATGTTGGAAGCGTTTAGACGTCTCCTTCTACATGGAGAGGTGTATGTCATCGTTCATGCAACAACGTCTCGCTAACGGCTTTTTCTTTGCTTTTTATCTCTTCTCCCCTTACAATTCATAGTGGTCATTCAAAATTTCAGAGTTATTCTCTCATTTAGTGATATTTTAACTTTAGTACTTTTTTTTTTTTTTGTTATTGGTCTTTTTATCAAGTTTTGATTTGTTTTTTATTTCATACTTGAATCCATAATTATGATTTGTTATTTTTCAAATACAATCCTTATTCTTATGATTTTGATTTTTGTTTTGAATCCTTTTATGAATTTTACTTTTCTTTTTAATTTCTCCCTTCAATTCAAAATTCTAAGTTGTCCTCTCATTTATTTTTTATTTCAAAGTTGGTCTTCATTTATTAATTATTGTCTTTTATTTTGGATCTTTTTGTATAATTATTTTTTTCATTTCATCATTTCACATTAGATTTGTTGGGAATCGAGTTTCATGGTTTTTCCAGATGTGATGATTTCAGTTTAATGACTCGAGTCACGAGTTTGAAAAGTTAACATAGGTTGACATTATTTTTTTCAATTATTTGTTTATTTCATCTTTTGACTTTGTATGTTTTGAAAAATGACTTTCATGATTTTCTTTCACTCAGATTATTTTAATCTCATGACCTAAACAACAGGTTTGGCTAGTTGACCTGGGTATGTTTTACGGTTTTTCTTAATATTTCTTTTTACGGTGTCATCCTTTAAAATTGGGTTCTTTATAAAATTAAGATTTGTCATTTTTCTCACTTCGTCTTCTATTAGGTTATCTCATTCGTATAATCTGAATCACAGGGTTTGATGGTTTTACCCAAGTTTGTAGGTGTTTTTTGGCTTCTTTTTGTTGACTAGTTTTTTTCTCGATTTTATCTTTTTATATTTGAATTATTGGGGATTGACCATTATTATATTTTTCAATTTATTTTCTATGAGATTTGTCCAACCTCACTCAGGTTGTGAGTTTTCCAAGCTAGCTTGGATTGATTTAGGATGCTTTATTTTATCTTATTTTTTTCAGTTTCATCCTTTAGCATTGAGTTATCTTGAAATTCAACTTTTTAACTTTTCTTTTTTTGACAGGTGTTCTTTTTTGTCTAGTCATCATTATCACCTTTTTTTTTAAAATTCAGTCCATTTATCGTTGTTGTTTTTTCTATCATATAATTAAATGAAATCATCTTACTGGACTTAGTAAAGTCTATAACTCAAATTGTGTATTTGTTTTTTTTTCTTAAAACATACTAGCAATATCTAAACATCTTATTTTTATGTCACAAAAAATATGATATAGCTTGCGGCGAAACGCGAGCCAATTATCTAGTTTTATATTAAGAAAATTAGGACATTCTAGCCTTTTTCATTCAGTTCAACCACCCAATTAATCTAATAATATTATTTGACTTATGTACACACATGTTAATCCATACTTGAAAATGTAAATTTTCAAAAGAGAATCTTTTTCTAAAAAATGAAAATAAAAAAGACAAAGAATGGAGAACTCCACCCCTGTTTTAACATTTTATATTAATTTTGAAAGCACTCACACATCTTTTCTTCACTCGAGCTCTTGTTAAACCAGATATTGTATATCCAAGAAGAAGGTGGAGCATTAACAGACAGTAAGCATGTAGCATTTTTATAATTTATTCTCACAAATTATTGAAGATTAGAATAATAAAAAAAATTTAAAAATTACTATTTGGTCGTCAAACTTTTTTTTTTTTTTTTTTTGCACAATTGAGCCATTTTAAGCTCAAGTTAGCATCCAATTGTATTTTTTTTTTTTAAGGAAATGTTGAATTGAAAAATAAAAAACTAAAATGTAAAAGATGAGTAAAATAAATAATGTCTTAGAATTTCATTTGAAAATTTTAATTTAATTATTCATATTTTTTTATCTATTAGATAACCGATCCTTTTAGTTTTTTAAAATTCAATTTTAGTACCACAATTTATTTCTCTCATTTTCAGTCTTTTTTTTATGAGAGGAGAGAGAAGCTCGCTGGATTTCAATGTAAAAAAAAAATTTGTTGTTGATAATATTTTTGACAACAAAAATAGTTGATTTTGATGTTAATGAGTTTCATTTCATAAAAAAAGCTTGACCTAAGTTTGTTTTCCTTTCTCTTTTCTCGATGAGGTAGATCTAATCGTAAGAATTATTTCGACTTCAAGTTTATTTTCATTTTATAAATAAAATTATTTATTTATGGTCATGAATATGTTTATTAAAATATTTTGAGTGTTTTGAGTAAAAAATATATTTTAAATTAAGAACAATTAAGACACGGTATTTATTAATCAAAGAAGGCGCGCCGGTATTAAGCCAGGAAGGAACGACCCTAGTAGCAGGCTATTTACTCCTGCCTTTAACTGCTATCAGCCCTTTGTGTTTTACATGCACGTTAGGAATTAGCTTTTTACGAGGAAGACACAAGAAAGAAAGTTTTGTGTGCGTGTGCAAGAAAGAGTAAAATTAATTAAAAAAACAAAATTCCGAAATCAAAAGAGTGATTGACCTGAAAAGGTAAAGGATTTCTAGTCACCCATGACATTTCAGTAACTTTTTCAATTTAATTAATATTTTATCCTTGTTAAAAGATCAAAAGGCCTTTATAAACTTGGTAATTATAAAAAAGCCAAAAACAAAAAAAGATTGAAAGGCCATATATGCTTGACTTAATATTTTTTTTTCCAAGGGTAAATCTATTATTGTACTTTATTTTTAAAAAATATAAAAACAAAAATACCTCTCTCAGCTAATTTTTAAAATTTTGACTTGAATGTTAATTCAATTGTTTCATTGAAGGTAAATTCTTTAATATCTAATGGGACATATAAAAATATCAAAACATAACCATCTATGCAGTGATCCAGTGGTAAAAGTTTGGGATCAAGAGATTTATTCCCTCTGTGGTCTCAGGTTCGAGTCAGGTTCGAGTCATGTGGCTGCTCATATGATGGTCACTGGAGGCTTACATAGTCGTTAACTTCAAGGTCCGTGGGATTAATCAAGGTGCGTGCAAGCTGGCCCGAATATCAATATTAAAAAAAAAAAATACCAAAACATCTGCAACACAAATACCATTAATTTTATTTGAGAATGACAAAAATATAATCAACCGATTAGTCATGAGTAAAAAAACGTCAACTAGGGGTATAATGAACCAAAAATCAATCAATCGCTTTCGGATGAAACGACAAAAAGCAACGATGATTTTTTTTTTTTTCATGGAATCAAAAACAAAAAAAAAAACAAAAAAAAAAAAACCCTGCCTCTGTCAAGAAATGCTCTTATTCTTCTCCTACCACAGTTCAATTTAGCATGGTGCTTCAAAAGTGGTAGGTTCCATTAATAATATATAGAGATTAATTTAATCAAATTCATATATAATAGAGTTACCTCTTATAATTTTTACTAGTTAGCAGCTCATGCTCCCTTGCAAGTTGTACCAATATTTTTTTTTATTGTAAAAAAATATATAGGCATTGCTGATTTATTTTCTAACAAGAAAAAAAATTAATTACAAAGGTAAAATTTGTTGTATACAATTAATAAAATAGATCGAGGATCATATGTGATCATAAATATTAAAAAGAACTACTAACATGATTTAAAATTAAGTCATAAAAATGAGAAACAAATACAAGTTAAGATATTTAATCTTTGCAGAGAGATTGTTGGAAAATTAGTTGGGATTTTTTAACCCAAAAAACCTTTTTTCAACCTATTTAAACAAAGTTAGATGAATGTAGTAGAAGAAATTAAAGGACAAGAAAAAAAGAGAGCTATTATTACAATTTACAGTTAACTTACCTTTATTTTGTCGGGGACTAGATCAAAAATTAATTTTTATCACAAAAAAATAATATTTTAATAAATTTCAATTAAAATTGAAGACCCATTGAATTAGGCCCTTTCTTGACCTAGCTTTTCAATAAAACCATGTTAAAGTTGACTTCATATGACTCGATTGACTAAACAAGTCAAAGTATCAGTCAATCAACCCAGCAAAAACCTGATTTAACTTAAAAAAATTAAGATGATAGCATTTTAACAGTGTTTTTAAAATATTAAGATGATAATAATTTGGATCGACCTAGGTTAACATGTCAAATACATGACTTGATTAAGTCAAATAACTTTTTTTTAAATAATTCTTTATTTAACAATAAAATAAAAATAAATAAGCATGCTAAAAAAACCATTGAATATTTTTTTTAAAAAAACCATCATGAAAGATTGTACAAAAAAACACTTGCTAATATATATACTTATATATATATATAAAAAGCTATGATCCTAGTTTAAAAAAAAAAACATGTAATGGATTCAATAAAAAAAATTCTCTAATAATTTCTTAATCAATATATTTTAATGAATTTAAATTAAGATTCCAATATAAAAAAATGACAAAAAATAAAGGATTGGTGCATGGGTTTGGGTGGACTAACATATTTCATCTATATAAAAAGTCAGACTCTTAAGCCTAAACTTTTTATTTATTTATTTTTTGGTTTTAGGAGTGTCCAAATTGTCTGCTTTCTCAGTTTTTAACTACCAAAGAGGTGGTCTGAAAATGAAACTTGGTTTTCAAGATTTTGAAAAAATATATTTAATCTATTTTTATTTAAAAACACCCTTATAACCTAAATAAATCAATCTATCAACTCAAAAGAATCCAAAAATTGTTCAAAAGCACAAAATCAAACCGGAAGAAAAACAAAATCTTTCTAAACCCCGATCTAGTTTTTCCATCAATATAAAAAATAAATAGCATCTTTATGAAGTTTCTCTTATCAAATGAAATATGTTGACACTAGAAATATATTTTTTGTTACTAGAACATGGCTAATCAACAACTTTTTCTCTTCTTCATTGTTTTTAAATGAGTTTCTCTTTTTTATCAAACTCAAATATTAAAAAATAAGTAAAAGAATTTTTAAATCAAAACAAAAAAAAATCCAAACTAAAGGAATAAAAAGAAAAAAAATCAAAATAAAAGGATAAGAAATTAGATTTGCCAAATTTTTTAGGCAAAAAAATTAAAAAAAGCACTCTATAAACCGCGAACAAAAAAAAAATGATAACGAAATAGAAAGAAAAAAAATCAGCAAGTCTAATTTATATAAAATGAATCGTGGTTAAATGAAACTGGAAACAAAAATATTTGATCACCGACTAAAAAAGAGAAAAATTGTCGAAATACACAATGTTTTCGTTATTTTTTAGCCGACAATGCCTAGGTCGATACTGCGTTTTAACCTGATTTGGCTAAAGTTATAATGCAAAGTACATCTTCTTCTTCTAATTATATATATATATATATATATATATATAAAATGACCATTAAACAAGCTCGATCCCTTAATTTGTTTTGTTCAATAAAATTTGATTCATGGGTCAATGGATTTATGGCAGAGATCCAACTCTTGCCACAACTTCCTAATCTTACCAACATTTTCTTCATTTTTTCTTTAGAAAACTTATCTCAACATTTATAATTGTGTCTTGGGATAAATGTTTTACTATAACTCAATCTAGTGAAATATCTTTTGAGATATAGTCAAATTATCAAGCCTTTTGATCCCAAAAAAATTAAGTCTTTTGGGTGAGCGCCATGATGTATTTTATTTTTTTTACACAGTAAAAATATTATTTTAACTCTAAAATCAATAAAATATAGAACTATTGATCAAAAATTTTCTTAACTTTGCATAAGTTTCTTAACAGTAAAAATACAAAATTTTCCCTCATAGTAAAAAAATTATTGTATTGCTATATAAGGATGTTTTGGGGTTTTCAAATTTTACTATACAATGCAAATGCATCTTTAATCTTGGAAGAGACAAAACATAAGCTTAGCAATTTGGGGTAATTTTTGTACTTTCATATGGATATTTTGTTTAATTTTCTAGGTCATGGGGGACATTTTGGTATTTTTAACATTTTTTTTAAAAAAAATTAATGCTTAAAGTTGTTGGAGTGTGCTTAGCATGTCCTAGCGCGTGAGTGGCATACGTGTCATTCAGGTGGCGTGTGTGAAGCCACTCGGTGAACATAATTGGTCATCCACCGCCTCCTTAAATGTGCAGTCGTATCCTCTTCCATTTAGAGTGGCACATGGCAGCTTAAAGTGGTTGGATTATCGTCAGTGGTTGTTTGATTTTTTTCCCTCTCTCCTAGTTTGTAATGTACACCATTGTCCTCAACCGCCTCCTTAAATGCACAGTCATATCCTCTTTCATTTAGAATGACACATGGTAGTTTACGGTGGTTGGATTATTGTCGGTGGTTGTTTGATTTTTTCCCCTCTCTCCTGACATGTAATGTACACCATTGTCCTTTTTGTTTCTTGCTTTTCAATTCCAGTCATCGTTCTATTAATTTCTTATTTCGTTTTTATTTTATTTATAGAAGTTTTAATTCTTTTCAATTTAGTTCTTCAATTGCAATTTCTGTTTGGTTTTTTCAGTAGTCCTTATTTCTTAAAATTTCTGATTTTGTCCTCGACAATTATGTTGAAGTTTTTTTCTTTCAATTTCATCATTCGATCAAATTGTATGTTGTTTTATTTTTTTTAATTTGACTCTCATTCTTTTTTTCTTTTATTAAAGCTATTTTTTAATTCAATTAAACCCTCCAATTGAAAATTTATATCCCTCTAATTAATGTTTTCTTCTCACCCTCATTTTTTTGGATCCTTTATGTAATTAATTTTCTTCTCCGTTTCATCTTTTGACATGTAGTTTGTTAGGATTTTACCTTCATACGATCTTATTGTTTTGCATTAAGTTTTTTTTTTAATTTTGTTTTTGAGATTATCTTCAAGTTTTTATTATGGATTTATCATAGTCTCATAACTTAGATCATGATTTTCGCGTGCATTTTTTTTAATATAAGTCTTTTTAGTTGTTTTGTTTCTATTTTATTTTTCAAGGTATTATTCTAATTCATCTATAATTTTTTTTATATAAATAAAGTTTATTTTTTAAAATAAAAAATGTTCGTTTTAAATTAAAACTATATTGCTTATGTGTCTGGTCTTGCGTAATATTTTTAATGACGTAGGTTTATACAAACAGTTTCATTTATATTTATCTTTTAAGTTATGAGTTTTTTAGATATTAAATTTATCTTTTATTTATCTAAATAAATAAGTTTAGCAAACACAATCAGATGCATGTTTTATTTTATGTTATGGAATATTTTGATCTTGTTTACATAGACTTTTTAATTTACATTTTAAATTTTTTATGTAAAATACCATATTGAAGCAACCTGTATACGTGTTATTTAAAAAAAAATTATAATCCAGGTTAAATAGCTAGGGTATAATATACACCGCATCGACCTTTTATTCCTATACTATATTATGGAAATACTCTTGCTCAGGTCTTTAACAGAGAAACAAGGAGGCAAACGTTAATTTTATGTCCACTCATCAAAAATTCTGCTAAGGTTTATATCATTAATTAACGGATTAAAACAACGTTCCCCGCCATCCTGTCTAACATGACCGTGATACCTTTTCTTGACTGTACGTATCTGCAAACTTCACATTCCATCATGCCACTTACCATAAATCCTATATATAAATCCTACAAAACAGCACTTTGGTATTCACCTACCAATCGAGAGGTTTTATTATTTGTCCGGAAACAAGAAAGGATCGATGGAACTTCCCTTCATCTCCCTGCTTCCCTGTGGAATCCTCTTCATCATCTCTGCATTTACACTATCATACCTCATAAACAAACACAAACATTCTCGCTCCTCCCTCAACAACCTCCCGCCTGGTAATACCGGTTTGCCATTAATCGGTGAAAGTCTGGAGTTTCTGACCACGGGGCAAAAGGGTCAGCCGGAGAAGTTCATATTAGACAGAATGGCAAAGTTCTCATCCAAAGTCTTCAAAACCTCGTTGTTTTGTGAACCAACTGCAGTATTCTGTGGTGCAGCAGGGAACAAGTTCTTGTTCTCTAACGAGAATAAGCTTGTCACTGCATGGTGGCCTGATTCTGTCAACAAAATCTTCCCTTCCTCTCAACAAACTTCTTCACAAGAAGAATCCAAGAAAATGAGAAAGCTTTTCCCACTTTTTTTCAAGCCAGAATCACTTCAAAGATATATTAGTGTGATGGATGTGATTGCACAAAGGCACTTGGCTTCTGATTGGGAAGGCAAACAGGAAGTCAGTGTTTTCCCTCTGGCTAAGACGTACACTTTTTGGTTAGCTTGCCGCTTATTTCTAAGCATGGAAGATCCTGAGGAAGTCCAAAAGTTCGCCAAACCCTTCAATGATTTAGCCGCTGGGATTATATCCATACCCATTGATTTGCCCTGGACACCCTTTAATCGCGGGGTCAAAGCATCAAATGTGGTGCACAACGAGCTTCTAAAGATCATAAAGCAGAGGAAGATTGATCTAGCGGAGAACAAGGCATCCCCCACACAAGATATACTGTCCCATATGCTAACCACAGCTGACGATGATGGGCAATGCATGAAGGAGATCGATATCGCCGATAAGATACTTGGTTTGCTTGTTGGAGGTCACGACACAGCCAGTGCGGCTATAACTTTTATTGTCAAGTATCTTGCAGAGTTGCCTCATGTCTACAACAAGCTCTTGGAAGGTAAACTAAAACTCCAGTGTGCATGTACACACACACACACACACATGTAGGCCAAAATATATATGTAATTAAATATTGTTGGATGACAGAACAAAGAGAGATCGCAAAAACGAAAACACCTGGAGAGCTGTTGAATTGGGAGGACATACAAAGGATGAGATATTCATGGAACGTTGCCTGTGAAGTGATGAGAGTTGCTCCCCCACTCCAAGGAGCTTTCCGAGAGGCCATGACCGAGTTCAACTATGCAGGTTTTACAATTCCGAAGGGATGGAAGGTCAGTTAATTATCCATCAAGATTAATCCATATTAATTTGTTTTAGCAATTAGCAACTGGCAAAATACGTCTTCTGATGTTGAGACCAATTGGCAGCTGTATTGGAGCGCAAACACTACACACAAAAATCCTGAATGTTTCCCTGAGCCAGAGAATTTTGACCCATCAAGATTCGAAGGCAATGGACCGGCCCCATACACCTTTGTTCCATTTGGAGGAGGTCCTAGGATGTGTCCAGGCAAAGAATATGCTAGACTGGAAATACTAGTTTTCTTGCACAACCTGGTGAAAAAGTTCAGATGGGAGAAGCTGCTTCCTAAAGAGAGGATAATTGTAGATCCAATGCCAATACCTTCAAAAGGCCTTCCGATCCGCCTCCACCCTCACGAGGCTGCCTAAATCAACCAAACATCAAGTTTACTTCTATTTTGTCTCCATTCAACTTGTGTCTAAAGGAATCGATGTTTAGAACATCGATTAGTTTTTCATTGATTCCATTTCAATTCAAATGCTACTTGTTCCAACCGGGAGTGTCATCAAGCCACGAAAGGGCTTAAACAGGATTTTGCAGCCAAGTACTCCACTGAAATACCAGATAACAAAAGCATGACCTAAATAAAGAACGTGGAGTAAGAATATCAAGTCCTCCACAAAAGTCGTTGACCAGTGTGCACCAAAAAAGAATCCTCTTCTCTCGAGGAATTTCACACTTCTAAACATAGATTTTCTTGAAAGATATCACCGTAAATCATTGATCTCCGGCTGCTCTCAAAACACACTATCATGGAGCGATCCTCAGCGGGTCACGAGGGAAAAGTGATGTTTTACGAATGTTGTTCAGACCACAGAATAGCATCACCACACGCTCCAACCCCGCTCCAAACCCACCATGAGGAGGGGCACCATATCTGTAAAAAGAGCAACCATGGGAATCCATCAACAGGCAAGGAAAAAGTTCCACTCCCTTTCATTTATGAAGGCTAATACGAAGAAAACAACCAAGACAATCAGACTCCACAATTCAATCAGCAAAGAGAGAAATGAACGGCCCCAATAAACTCCAAACCAGAAATCTGCCTTTTTCTCCATTCTTTAATAAATAAAAAATAAAACGATTACTTTTATCCCCATTAATTGAAGTAACACATGAAAATATATTAAAGATGATTCATCATAGAAAGAAAACAGCTCAAAAGAATTATCAACTCAACTAACTACAGATCATTCTCAGCATTTTTCTGATACTCCTTTTTGGTTCATTTTTTACTTTTATAGATAGCGAATGGAATTCAATATATCAAACATTCTGTAATATATATTTTCTTGCTCCTTGTTGACAAGACTGTGTACAACTTCCGGTACATAAATACTGACAACTTAACATTTATAGACTCAACTCAAATAATTAGATACTACCATCACTGTCACAACATCCAAGCAACTACCTTCAGACAGGGAGATCCTTTTAGTGCCATATAGATGCAAAATGGGCGAAGAAACCTTGCCAGATACAATGCATCAAGTTTCAAAAGAGAATAACAACAAGAGTACATAAACTAATTTCACCATGAACACAGAACAAAACAAGAAGAATTGCACCTTCATTTTCAATTTTTGCATTTCTTTATCAACGAAAATCAAGGAAATACAAAAAAATACCTGAAAGAATCAATGTATGTTGATATTGTGCTGACATCAATCCCACATGCCTGTGCACGTTCTACCAAGAATTCTGGTACATGGACACGCTGTGCTCCAGAAATTATCTCCTCACCTAACAGACATGGGTCAAGTCAATAAAATTCACAACCAAATAGTAAAAGAGTATCATATCTCCATTCCATATACATTAAAAACATGTCCAAGCATGCACATATTCAAGACTCCAGATATAAAGCAAACAGTGTAACATTCATACTAATGAGATAAAACTACTCATCAAATGGTTTACCTCGAATAAAGACATCAAATGAGTTACTGTATTTTGGATCATCGTAGCATGGCATGGTGTAGAATGGCCTAACAGCCAAAGGATACCGGTGAAGAATGTAAAACTCAGTGCCGTACCTACCATAAGAAGTAAGGATTAGCCCATTTGATTACTATGGCTACAATAGAGAAAATTCTCCAGTCAATAAATTGAACACAGAAAATATGAAATTACTTCTCCAAAACAAGCTGGCCAAGTTTTCTCTCTGATTCTGTATTCAAGTCCCCATAAGGATCAATTTCCACTCCTGCTTCCTGCAAAAGGAAGTTGAATTTATGATTGAGCATGTAAAATTTTCCATAGGTAGGCAGCAGCTGTATGTCAGCCTTGGCAAGCATAAGCAGCAGTTTTAGTCGCTATAATTGAAAAACAACTATTTTATACTGTTGCCAAATGCCTCACATTTTGTTCTTCATACAAAACCAACTTAACTGGCATTTTGAAAAGAAAATCAAGGACTCCAACAAACACAAGTCATGGAGAGATTACACAAGAGCCCTGGACAAGTCCTTTACGGTCTTCCCTTTCCATCCTATTTGTATATGGCTGTCATAAATGACACCATATATCGACAATTAAAACATAGAAAGGACCTTAATGGGATCTTCTGCCAAATAACAGATACAAAACTTCCTCATATAGTTCCTAGGTAGTTTCAGTTCAAA
>Ga0325414_1006590_pt1 | contig 12322 bp, 7 predicted proteins | sample PopdelMetagenome_8_FD_206183 | JGI IMG/M metagenome (GOLD analysis project Ga0325414, IMG submission 206183) | Populus deltoides microbial communities from Bellville, Georgia, United States - Leaf-PdKOR-R3 | ecosystem: Host-associated > Plants > Phyllosphere > Phylloplane/Leaf | place: USA... | reverse complement strand
TGTATTTTAACTTTTTATTCAGCCAACGTTCACATTCTAGAACTCCAGCTTTGTGCAAAACCTGTTAGAAGAAGTACGGTCCGAAACATAAAATGCAGAATTTCTTATCTTTTAGCAATTAATTCAACAAGTCTCGTAGGCATGCCAAAATCATAAAATAATTTCCAATAAGCTCAAAACACATCAAAAAGTGTGTGTGTGTGTATTACACTTATCAATAATTTTTGTTTTTTCAATGATAATAATGATTTCAATTTGGTCTCTTTTTTTATTGTTTTTCTTGGCTCTATTGTCTAGGTTTTTTATAGTTTTGAATTATATCCTTCAAATCAAGTTCATGATTTTTATTTTTCTCACTAATAATAATAATAATAGCAACAATAATAATTGTAATGATGATCATGATAATATCAATAATGCTAATAATAATGATGATGACGACGACGACGACGAAGACGAAGACAAAGACGACGACTAAGATAATAATATTATTGATGATGATGATAATTATTATTATTATTATTATTATTATTATTATTATTATTATTATAAAAATAAAAATATTATTGACAACAACAACAACGATAATTAAATTAATAATGATAATAATAATAGTAGTAGTAGTAGTAGTAGTAACAACAATAACAACAATAAAATTAGTTGTGGTAGTAATAGCAGTAATTGTTGTAGTGGTTGTGGTGGAAAGAATATCATTGCCACTACTACTACAAATAATAATAATAATGATTTCACTCATTAATAATAGTTGTGATAGTGATTTTGATCCTTATTTTTTGAATTGCTATTTTTTAAAATTCTTTTGTGTGATTAGAATTTTTTTCTCTCAATTTTATCCTTTAATATTTAATTTTCTAGGAATCGAACTTTGTGATTTTTCTAAATTAGGTGTTTTAAGTTTAATGACTCGGGTCACGAATTTCATCCTTCAATATATAATTTTTTTTATTTTTAACCAAATTATTTCAGTCATATAATTTAGACCACATGTTTGATGGAATGTCACATGTTGGCTTGGCCCTAATTAATGTTTTTATATATTTTTCATGAACGGTTTTTTATATCTTTTCTTTTTTACCTATTTTCAATACCTAAACATTATTTTTTTGTTCAAAAAATAGTTTAGTTTTGCGGCGAAGCACGGGCACAGAGACTTGTGTAAACTAAAACAAACATGACTTTTATTGTAGCTTCTTTGTTAACACACGTCACCTTCATTGTTCACATATGTATTTATGGTGATTTTTTCTTTTAGGTCCCTAAAGTTGTTTTCTTTGCACTTTTGTCATTCAATTTTAATTATTTTCTACTTCATCCTCATAAATCATGTTGACATAATTTTATGTGTTAGAATTTGTTTTGTTTTGCATACTCTCACGTGTACAACATTTCAAAAAATTATTTTAACATTAAATTAAAGATCGATATTATAAAATAGAATCCTATATTATAGTTATAAAAATTAAAAGAATTAGATCAAAATTAACAACAGCAAAAAAAAAATGTTTTCATGCTAATTGTTCAAAAGATATAGAAACTTTTAATTTGGTCTTTAAAGTTTTTAATTTTTTCATATTTGGCCTTTGTAGTTTTAGGCCCTTATGTTTCAATTATAAATCTTATTTTTATCATGTTTCAATCACTGGATGTTAAGATATGAGAGAGAAAGTTATTGATAAAGAGAGAGGTTAGAGAAAAGGTTTGACTAGCTATAAAAAAAAAATTTCTAGGCATCATTGGGTTTGTCTTAGAGAAGTAAGTTCAATGGAAATGGTTTTACTCTTTAACCATGCCTAAAAAAACAAGATTGGGGCATATAAAAGGGTTTTTTTTTAATTCAAATTAACTTTTTACTTTGATTGATTATAAGATTGATTTGTGGTTGGAAATTGGTTTATTGAGATTCCTAAGATGTTTTGGGATGTTTTTAGTTAAAAAAATAAGTTAAAATTTGGGTTACGAGGTCTAGAAAACTTAAATCCTAATATTTTTTTTTTATCATTAGAGATAACCAAAAGATTTTCCAGGGGGATGTGGATAACTTGTTATCCATTTGATTAACTTTGTTTTTTAATTTAACTTTTAATTAATATTCTATCTGGTTTTTTAAATCGGATAGTTTAACTACTTTTTAAATAGTAATTATTTTTTTGAAAGGTTTCTATAATTTTATAACACCTTGGAGAGATTATTGTAATTTATCTTTAAAATTGTTTCTATAAATCTTAGAGTGATCAATTGCATGGGCATGATGTATCTATAAGAATAAAAATAATATGTAGTTAGTAACTAGAATAAACTTTCAAGATAAAAAAAATAATATGTATAGAATAAAAAGGATAACTTAGGTGAAATATTTACATGTGCATGTTATCTTTTGCTTCATCCAACTAGAAAGATCAACTTTTCCAGGTCTTGAATTAGAGTTTACAACTTTTTTTTTTTTTTTTATGAGTTATAACTTCGTATATATTTTAATTCATTGTAATAAACACAAACGTCTTCTTTTTATTTTTCAATTAATAATTTTTATGATATCAAAAAACTCATCCAAAATGCCACTGTTTTTTTTTATTATATTAGAAATTGACTTGAAATTTTATCTGCAGTGTCACAAGCACATTTATTAGTTTGTTATTAAAGAATAATAGTGAGAAGGGAGATGTTAAGTTAAAATTTGCTGGTGTTCAAGCACCGCTTAACGTGTTTTTGTTTTTAAGCGTTAAATATTAACAATAATGTTAGTATTTTTTATTTCTCAAAAAAAAAAAAACGGAAAAAAAAAGAGTGGTAATATTTTTCAAATTAATAAGAGTGTTAGCTAATGGCATAATTACTGTGGGCAGCCATATATGAGCCTTAAGTTACTGCAGTTGTTGTATGTGTAAATAGATAGGGCCCAAACCTTGTAAAAAAAGGGCCCAAAAGTTGAATCTTTGAAAGTGCAAAGTGCCTTTTTTTTTTTTTTTTCCTCTTAAATTTCTTGTCTTTTTGAAGGCATATAATCCACTCTTATTACGACAATTAATCTCACTCACGAGTTTCATGTTTTTTTTTTTTTTCACACCTCTTAGAAAACCAATCGAAACAAATGTTAAACACACACACACACACACATATATATATATGAGCACCGACACAAGTGGTAGCTTCATAAATTCCTAGATAAATGTGATTCTTCAACTCAATTAATACATTAAGCTTATTCTGTTTTCCACCCTCCTTTAAACATAAAATAAAATAAACTCACATCTATTTAATTTGCATGTTCGAGTTGCCATTATTATTAATAAAACCATCCATCATTACCATTTATTTTTAGATTTTTTTTTATATTTTCTTAGTTATTTATATTTTCTTTCCTATCTAGTTTGTTTAAGACTTTTTCTTTCTTCAAGTTTTAGTGTGTTTTTAGTTTATTTAAGTAGATATAGATAACTTACAAAAATTTATGCGACAATCCTATTTAACTTCAATTCTATCTTCTTAACCTTTTGTTTTCTTGTTTGTGTTTTTATTTTAATTGAGAAATAAGTTGGTAATTACAAAAAAAAAAAAAAATTGGATATGAGTCATAAGGAGAAACTTTATGCAAAGAGGTGTTAAAAATTAATGTGGTTCGCATGAATAACATAAATTGATGTGTTTGGTATTTTAGTAATGGTTATTTTTTAAAGTGTTTTTTGTTTGGAAATGTATCGAGATGATATTGTTTTTATTTTTAAAATTTATTTTTGATATCAATACATCAAAATGATTTAAAAATATACAAAAAAATAATTTTATAAAAAAACTAAATTTTTAACAAATAATATTTTAACCGCAATATCAACACGTTTATAGTATATACATCACCATAAACAAAGACTAAAAGACCAAAAAAAAAAAAGTTACGAGAATTCTTTTATATATTTGCTTCAGTGAATTAGTAAAAACTGTCTTTTTCAGTGCTATTTGCTTAACGTAACCGCAGTTTTTATTTTTTAGAAACTTCATTCATGCCTAACCATCATTTCAAGCTCCACGAAAAAAAATTTAAATTTTTTTATTAAATTTAATTTTTTTTATGTTTTGGATCGTTTTCATACGCTGATCTCAAAAATAATTTTTTAAAAATAAAAAAATATTATTTTAATATATTTTAAAATAAAAAATATTTTAAAAAATAACCACACTTCCAAAAAAAAAAAAAAAAAAAATATAAGTCTGCCCTTTAAAGTTAAAGCACACATATACAATACACAATCATGAGAAATATTCAGATTTCCATATATTGGACTCATCTATCCAGAGACTATATATGTCTCCTAACCTAGAACTAGCTAGCTAGGCCACTTGCACAGTTCTTGTACAAAAGCAATTTTTGCAGCAGCTACAATATTGATTATTCATTAAAAAAAAAAAAACACAAATCATTGATACGAGCAAGTGATTTGCCAAATCTCATCAGCCATGTAGGATTTTGTTAGATTGACAGAGCAAATCAATGCCATCAAGTAAAATAGTCAAAGACCCGTCAAGCTTAATGCCAGCATGCATAAGGGGAACTTTCGACATCAACAACGACAACCAGGAACTGTAGCTAGGTAGATGTAATTTAAGCCCAAGACTCTACCAGCCTTCCGTCAGCTTAATGAGTGAATGATCCTGGAGTATACAAGAGGATTGGGTGCAGATGAAGAAAGGTCATTGATACGTTACCATTTCAGTGTAGTTCTCAGCAATTAAAGAGTGATTTGTATTAGGGAGAATGAAAACAATCCTTTTTTCTAACCTCGGGTTACCTCATCCAAGCCTATTCAATTTCCCTTCTGGGATAAGCCAGCCATTTCCATAGCTGCCAGAGCCAATTCACCAACCATAGTTTCCTCTTACGGATTCACTGATGTTCTTAGCATTGATATTTCTATATGACGCACTTTTAACCATTTTGAATGTAGAAATAATGAATCCCATCTCTCGGAATCATCAGACAACTCCGTTTACATGTAAATACAGAACTATCAAATCAAAAAACACAACAGGTAGGGCTCAGGCTGATTTGGCGTAGGAATTACTACTACCTTTGTTCTTCAGCAGGTTTTTTAAAGTTTGATCTTTTATGGAGTTTTGATGAGATGGAAAAAGGAGTGATATACAGGTGAATGGTACCATGTAAATCAATGCAAAGCAAGTGGTCGGCACGTGATTATTTAAAAACAAAAAATGATTGATAACCGAAATGCTTTTTCCAAGAGAGAATGCCTCCATAACCATCCTATATCGTTAAGGCATCATCCTTCTATGCATCTATAATTGGGAGGTGGCATTTCTCCTAAGAAAACTTGCAACCGGCGTTGGATGACGCAACATGAGCACCGGAGCAAATTTAAAACTAGATGGAGATGCAATAAACCACATGATTCCTACGGAAACAGCTTTGAAAAAAAAGCAAGTCTCTCAACAAAAAGTCAATTGGAAACTAGGAAGCAAATTAATGTTATAGCAGGTCTCTTAAAACTACGAGAAACTATTTTTTGCTTTAGGCAATTCAAAATAAGTTGAACACAAAACCAATACAATCTCTTATTCAATGTCAAACGTCACATGTCATGTTGATGTTTGCCATTTGAAAGCTACATCAAATATGATATATGCCTCAGGTTATTTGAAGAGTGTTGTACACCATGACTTTATTCAGACAGCCAAAAGTTGAGAAGTCAAAAGGAATCGGAAGCAATATTCACTACTAAGTATCCCTTTGGAGGAGAACTGAAATCAAAGTAAGAACCTACACTGCAAATGCAAGATGCACATTCAAATCAGAAGAATCTGCGTTAAAAGCTTATCTATGCGATACTTCTAAGGACTTGAGAACCCAGGTTAATAAATGAAGACAAAGGGCAAATTGATTTCTTGATCACCTTTAAGCAAATATGACAAACCTCTTTTAACCATATAATGAAGAAAAGCAGCATCCAAATAAAAAGAAAAGCATTCACCGTCCCTAAAAGTCCTACCAGGAAAGACATTGCTTCTTCCTTCCTAAGCAAAATAGTGGGGAACCAAAATAAAGGGCAGTGGCAGGTATGAGCTAGTAATTCCCCAATGACCAATAGTAAGCATACCATGCAGTAGTCCATTCTGATTCAAAGAAATGCAGGATCAAAAGGGCTTCTCATACTCCTGAGGGGTTGGCGGTTCCCAGGCAGGTATGAAGCCTACAAGAAAATATTAAGAGAATTAGTAGAGCAGAAAAGGAGTGCTCAGATAAGATGCTGAAAAATATTGACCGCTAAATTGATAATCTATTTATTCACCCAAGAACATCAGTAACATGCAAGTTAAAACAAAATGGTTGTGTTGATTGATGATAACAATGAGTGAGAATCAACTACCAATACAACATCAATGAATATGATTTAGCACGCTCATAAGGATTACTGACTTCTTATTTGAACAAACAGTTCTGCTATGCCCTGAAATCTGGATTCCCCAAGCCATGGAAATGAATACTAAAGAACTAAAAGGACCACCTATTCAATGGTTAATTTCATATAGACATCGCATATATGACGTTCAAAGAGCATCAATGTTGTAAACTTGCTCTTGAAACTCAATGTATGCCTATTATATTTTCCGTAGCCAGCTGAAATAATATTCTTGCTCCTGCCAGGTAGCTACCTTTGTTCTAGCTGTACGCCAGATTTATTAAGATCCTAATGCAGCCTCATAGATTTACATTGAAATCCTCGTTGCGTTGCTTTCAACAGACTAATATCATTAATTTGCTTGTTGAAGGAGAAAACGATAAGATTACTACTGTTTCAATTTCTATGATGAAAACAGTAATGCAACTGAAATAAACTCATCCAAATCTCATATAGCTGCTTCTCCATGATATGGGCAAAATTTGATGGAGACATGTACAATCATAGATGAGCAAATTTCCAAGTAAATGATTATTCTGATCTAGAGTAGACTGGAAAATAAAGTGCTCTCAGTGATAGCAGTTATGATAAAGACTAAAAATTTGGAGGAAAACATAGTTTATACGCTATTGGTCACCCTGGAGTGCACTTAAATTTATCAATAATCAATTTTCATTTCAAACAATTTCAAAGCAAATCAAGTTAATGCAACATCATGATTTACCACTCCCCAATCCTATCTTTTATTAAATTTATACTTTAGCTAGATTGCACATAAGGTTTTTGGTAAAAGACTTCAGCTTTCATTTGAACATCAAGTCTCAAAAAGGTCAGAAAATTATTAAAGATGCCAGGGGAAGAAGTTTCTTTATAATCCTTTCCTTTTCCAACATATGTGCTTTTGAGATCCAAATGGAGCCTTTTTTGTTAGAATAAATTACATATCTATAGATCTCCATGCACATCTTATTGTCAAAAAACATGTTTCACGATTATGTTAAAAACCATCACCAAAAATACCTCAATGGTTAATAATGGTAAAAATGCATTTGTACAGCCTATTAGCATGCGATTAAACACCAGAATTAGGTAGATCAACCACATAAACTCTAGATTTATAAGAAATCAAACCAAGAAGTTAAATATGTGGCATACTTAATGGTATTTCTCCCAGGGACATATAAATCGAGTCATCATCACCAAGAGTCCCCTGAAACAATCAGTAATACTAAGTGAGTTATTCATCAACTATACAAAGGGAATGTATTTATTTAGCTTTCTTCCACTACCAAAAATATGATTTCTAAAACCAAGAGCCACATATATACCATGATATCATATGCATAGAATTATACATTTAATGAAGCAATTAATAGGAATGTGGATGGAATGCATAGAACATGAAGTAGCCAAATGAATACATCATCAAATTCTTTCAGACCTTTTTTAATTAAAAAAGGCTACTAGGTTTTCATGTTCTATTCAGACAAATAAGCTACTTCTATGGTACCTCTCCATTGTCAAGGTCCATTTCGTTTTGCAGCGGAGTTATGTTATCTGGTACTGAAGTACAATTTGAGAGATTGTTGAGAAACTCTGCGAGCATAAGGCCATCATAATTGACCTGAACATCAGTGATATCACCAGTATTCTGTGAAAGGCTAGGAAAACCTTCTGTCCCAGTAAATGCAGTCTCCATCCTGAGATAATGGACAAGTTAAGATCAAGTAGAGAAATACTACATCCAGGACATATAATAATGAAGTAAGCTTCTTGACGTCAGAAACATGCAAGGTATTTGGCATTATTCTTTGACAAGTTGAGAAACGTAGAAGTGTAGAGAGAGAGAGAATGATTATAAGAGGGACGTACTTTCTTTGTGAATTATCAAAGTCCTTGTCTTCCAGGGTGCAATCATTCTCTAGATCAATTATTTCAACCTGCTTGCCATAACTCATATGTCTAGCATATTCACCGGACACATTAGAATTACTTATTGACAAATCAATGTCAACCTGTGGTGCTTCTCTTTTGGTTGTCATAATAGATGGGTATGTGAGAACTGGATCGCTACAATGAGTTTCATTTATATCAGATGTTTCCATGAGATTAAGATCAACAATTTTAAATGAACTAGGAAATAGCTGTTTCTCTTCAGCATACTTGAAGCCTGGTTCACCAGCAATCCTCAGAAATTGACAATTACTAATGTCACTGTCTTGGGTAGCAGCCACAGCCATAGTTACCTGCTGATCAGGTGAAGCCCTCTCTTGTTGTGAACCCCCAGTATTTTCACTTAAATCAGTGCGGTGCAAATGCTCATCAGCGGTGTTAACCAAGGATGAAAGCCATTCTCTTGGTTTTTTGGCTGCCTCGCCAATACCACTGCTTTCAGCAGCCCGTTTCTCACCTCGCTCTTTGACTGAGGTGGACCTTCCAAAACCTGAAAGTCCTAGACTAGATTCTTGTTCATTGTCATGCATACAAGCTCCATCTGAAAAAGAATGAGACCTCACACATTTTCCCTCCACAGCACCATATTCAGGGCCTTCTTCATCAGCATCCTCAGCAGGCTGGACAACAGCTACTTTAATTATTTCGGAGTTGGGACAATTTGAATCATGTGTTGCATTCACATCAGTTGCGGAGACATTGTCCACGCCATCTTGAACTACATCTTCAGATCCTTTGTTAAGCCCATTATCAGATGTGTCTTCGTCTTCATTATTGGGAACTTGATCAACCCTGGAGGACCTACATGACAATGCAGAGCGCATTTTCGTTGGCACATTGGCAAACTTGCTCAATGTTAGTAAATCAGATCCATCCTTGCCCGAGAGATCACTCTCCGCATCACTCTGCTGGATAGGTAAATCCTCTGGAACAATCTGTTTCTCAATTTCATAATCATAATTGCTATCCTTCATATCCTTGTTCCCCAGATTTATGTTTGCTGGGTCACCAGAGCCCTTGGAGGGTTCACCATCAGTCTCTTCTTTCAGAACACTAGAAGAACTTGCCTTGGAGCCAGTTTCATTTGGATAGTTGTATTTACTCAGTCCTGATTCTATATCAGCAGTTTCTTCACTTTCTGGTGCCACCCCACTCTGACCAGATTTCTCCATTCCATCACCAACATCATTGCTAACTTGCTGCTCTTCGCAGTGTCCAGAAACTGTATCATTCTCCTCTGTATCAGGAGACATTCTATTCCTATCTGACAATGACCCACTCCTCCCATATTCTCTACCCCACTCTGAGCTGTAACCCCGGTAATGCTCTCCTCTCCTCCTTCCCTTCACATGATTCCTCAGATTGAAGTCGTCAGGGTATCTTCTCCTGCCCAACCCAGCATCAGAAGCACCACTCCCTAGCCGAGAATGGGCAGATGTTCGGCCCTCCTGCATAAGGTCTTCTTGTTGCCTAAAGTCCTGATAATCCCCAGCTTGCCTTTTGAAACTACCATTCTGCCATTTACCAGAAAGTGCACTCTGAGGTAACAATCCCTTGGAAACTAAATACTCAGCTGCAAGCCTACCAGCTTCCATTAAAATATCGCCTTTCTGTGGCGGTGGCTGACGAAAAGATTTGGGGTGGCCCTGGCCATGGGCAAAGCCACGGTTATTGAAGCTTCTATATTCGGAATTGTAAAAACCATGACCTCTAGCAGAATTATCTGGGGATATTCTGGATGCACCCATTCCCACCACCATGGAACCAGACCTGTATCCATTTCCAGGACTTCTATGCCTAGCATGCATGTTTCTCCTTCTGGTACTATGTATCCAAGTGAAATGCTTATAAAACCTACAAGCATGCAATCAATCAATCAATCCTCACAAAATTGAAAACCCATAACAGCAAACACAACACAAGTAGCAGGTGATTATATAGCTTCAAGTAGTACGCAAGCAACCAATCTATCCTCGAATAGGGAATCCACAGAAAAGTTCAAATCTTTTTCATATTAATCACATACTGTAAAGAGAAGGAGAAAAAACCAGAAAGAAATAATATTGCAGAAGAAAAGGGCAGGTACTTAACAATCAAAAAGTAACATCAATCATAACAACAGTGCATTTGTTGAGGTCAACAGATGAAAATGGTCAAAATATGAAGCAAATCCAGTAGAACGAGGGGGATATTGTCTAAAAATCTGACCTTTCTTGTGTTTTGCTATTAAGAGAGGTACAGTGTAATTGTCCAAGAGAAGATCCAGAGATGTGGTAATTAGGGTTTGGAGATCCAGGAGGGCAGATTTATGGCCCCCACATCAACATCCCATCATCATCATCATCATCATCATCTACACCATGTCAGAGAAATACTAACTATATAAGAATAAAAATCCTCAAAGTAGTAGAATAATTTCTCCACTGTATAAATAAAAGGGAAGAACTTTAAGGTCAAATCGATCACAATTCACAAGTTTGTAGCTTTCCCTTCTTTGTAACAAGGAAATGTTTACACATACTATGTAGTAACTCTACTTAACGAATAAATTTAACCCTTCTTTGGTTCTTTCCTTTCCTTTCCCTTCCTGCCTGTCTGGTGATGGTGTGCGGCTTTTGGATTGTTGGCGTTCGGTTTTCAGATTTTTCTTCTCTTTTACTCATTATTTTTACAGAAAATAAAGTAAGATTAAATTAAAAAGGAAAAGAACGAGAGTGATTATTTGTTTTCCCACCTCCATGCTCTGGCACGTGTTCACGCGCCTTCCTCTCCACCTACTTATGAACAGAGATGGTGAGGGAGACACATGACATGTCTGTCTCAACCTGCCTCTGCCTCGCAGGTTGGCAGAGAAATTACCGGGGGGGGGGGGGGGGGGGGGGGGGGGGGGGGGGGGGGGGGGGGGGGGGGGGGGGGGGGTTTTTATGACAAAACAACAAGGTGAGAAATGAGAATGTGGGTGGGTTGTCATGATAAGGTTCTCTCTTTCCATTAACAAAAAGGGAGATGAGTGTGTCCTTCCTTGTCATTTTGTTATCCCTACCCTTTGCTAATTCCATTTTCCCTCCGATCTCTCTTTCGACAGCAGCAGCAAGCTAAATTTTTATGTTTCAGAATTATTTTAAAAAAATTAATTTTTTTATTTTCAATTAATATTTTTTTAGATTTTTCAGCTCATTTTAATATATTAATATAAAAAATAATTTTTAAAAAATAAAAAATATTATTTTAATACTTTTTCAAATAAAACACTTAAACACCCCAAGCTTACCCATGTATTTGAAAACATTTATGCCATTTGCAATGCAATTGGATCTTCAACGTTTTCCTATTGTGTCAACATTCATCCCTGGATGCTATAGTTTTGATTGTTCTGTTATTCTGTGTATTTGAACATAAATACACACGAGTTTTGTTTTTTAATCTTGTCCTTTGAAGGCTTGATTGGAGGCTTGATTTCATGTTTTGAAACGGTTTTTTAAAGGGTTATGAGGTTATTAATCGGTTTACTAAGATTTCTAGAGTAATTTTTTTTAGTTGTTTTTGGGTTAAAAACAATTTTTTTAGTTACAAAACTTCAAGTAGCTGCTAGATATAATTAGATGATGCATTCTCGTGACTCTTTATTCTTCTAAAAAAAAAAAATCCAAGCATAAGGGTCAATCTAGCAGCGTTTAGCCTTTTTCTTTTTATATATATATATATATATATATATATATATTTATAATTTTTTTTATTTTTTTTGTTTAACATTAAAACATTTAGGTTTTAAATTGATAAAATAAGAATTTTTTTATTATTTTACTTAAAAAAATTTTCTTAAGCTTTAGACAGAACATTACTTTAATTTATAGAGTTGTATTTCATCGGCATTTCCATCCTTGGACATCACCACCTCTCTCAATTTCATCCCTTCTCCTTTTATATTACTTTTCAATAAT
>Ga0325414_1006589_pt1 | contig 12323 bp, 8 predicted proteins | sample PopdelMetagenome_8_FD_206183 | JGI IMG/M metagenome (GOLD analysis project Ga0325414, IMG submission 206183) | Populus deltoides microbial communities from Bellville, Georgia, United States - Leaf-PdKOR-R3 | ecosystem: Host-associated > Plants > Phyllosphere > Phylloplane/Leaf | place: USA... | reverse complement strand
CGAATAAGATAACTAATGTAATCATGTTAACAATTTATAATCTGATTGGAACCTCCTTTGTGTGTGATTTCCAATTGAATAATAAGAGTTTATACTATACTTGTTTGAAATACCATTAGTGGATCCTTTAACCTTGACATTTGTTGTTATCATTGTTTAATCCTTATGTTAATCTTCCATCTCAAGTTCTCATCAACTTCTTCTTCTTCTTCTTCTTCTTAATCTTTATTATTATCATTATTAATAGTATTATTGGTATTATTATTATTATTACTACTACTACTATTACTACTACTATTATTATTAGTATTACTATTATTATTATTATTATTATTATTATTATTATTATTATTGTTGTTGTTGTTGTTGTTGTTGTTGTTGTTGTTGCTTATAATTTATACAATTAACCTCCCTGTGGTTCGACCCTGGTCTTGTCGGGTTATTTATTATTTCGACACTCCTGCACTTGGGAGAAGACATCAATGTTTTGGTCGTGTCAGCAGCCTCAATGCCAAACAACCCTTTTACATTCTTGAATGATTTAAGTTGCAAGTCAATTTTGCACCTTTCACTTGCATTAGGCATCATCTTTTCTAAGCATTGATATAATCCAATTTTAATGTTGGCATTAACCTTAAAATTGGGATTATAATGATAATGAGGATTTAAATAATAAGCTGCTTAATGTAAGGGTCTGTGGAGTTGAAGTTCCCATCTTGCATCAACAATATTCCATATAGGTATATAACTATATAAAAAAAACAATAAAAATATCATTACACTCAAGGAATATCTCAATTGAAAGTATCTCTAAAGACATTCATATTAATAGACGACAACATTTAAAAGAAATTAGCAAGATATATACCTTTTTTTCACAGAACCAAAATTCACTTATATCTTCTTTTTTGCTTCATCTATTACTTTATATATAAAACCCATAGCTGGTTTCTCATCAGAATCAACTAATCGAAGGACTTTAATTAGAGGATATGCTGCCTTAATACATATAGTAACATCATGCCAAAACCTACTGTCCAAAACACAATTTTGAATTCGTTTCCCTTCTTCTATTCTTGCAAACCTACATGAACTCTACTGATTGGAAGTAAACATAGTCATCAACTGCATTTTATGATCATTCAAACATCCTAAAGTCAAATATGCAGTAGCAAACCGTGTGGCAGCAGGCCTAATCAAATCCCTTCCTTTCGTAAAGTGTCTTAGCATGGAAATAAGAATAATTTTTGAATAAATATATGAGGCGATTCTCCTCCCCTTAGCAATAGGTACTTGATGAATCTCTAACTTCTTCTCAAAATCTTCTAATATCAAGTCAATACAATGGGCAGCACATGGTGTCCAAAACAAACTCTTTCTTTTTTCCATCAATAATTGTCCCGCTGCCTTATAATTTGCAGCATTATCGGTGACTACTTGGACAACATTTTCCTCCCCAATCCTCTCCACAATGGCATCTAATATCTCAAATACCTTATCAGCAGTTTTGGACATATTAGAAGTATCCACCGATGACAAAAAAACTGTCCCTTTAGGACTATTAACCAAAAAATTACAAATACAACGTCTTTTTTTATTTGTCCATCCATCAGACATTATTGAACAACCAATTTTTTTTTTCCATTCTAGCTTGTAATCCTCAAGCAAATTCATTGTTTGGTCCACTTCTTGCTTCAAATACTTCTCTCTAATATCATGGTAGGATGGAGGCTTGAAACCTGGCCCATGCTTTGCAACCAATTCAAGTGCTTTAAGAAACTCAGGGTTTTTTTACACAATTAAATGGAAGTGCACTAGTGTAAAAAAAACCTTGCAATTTATCGACATGCTTCTTCTCTAATATTTTTTTTAGCAATTGATTTAGAGTTGTTTGTGTACTTCCACTCCCACTAGCTACTCTCTTTCCTTTGTCCTTGGAGCTAATCTCTTTTATTTCATCATCATCATCATCATTTACACTATATTGATGGGCCTTTCTTTTCTTTTCAGTTGCTTCTAGATTTTTCACCAAAATACCTAAAATCATCTGCTTAACATTTTCTGATACTTGTTGACATGGTTCAACATCCTTACGAGTGCAAGTCAAATGCTGTTTAAAACTAAAAATACCTCCATTGATAATTTTTTGACAATACTTGCACTGAACTTTTCTAGAATTCTTATCAATATCTATACCATGTTGCCATCCCACATCAAGCCTATTACCAGAAGAATTTTTCCTAGATGCCATAAGTTCAACAATTCAAGAATCAATTCAAATCAACCCTGTAATCAATCCAAACATTTTATGCATATAAGGTAACCGTTACAGCTTCCTAAAAAAATAGAAATAAAAGCCAGAAGGAAAGGGCAAGAAAAAGAAACATTGAACACCCAATACATGATAGCAAATGCATGCTGGGTGCCGGTGCATAGGCACACAGAAGAAACATGCATTTTCAACATAATCATAGGCTTCACAACCCAATTCACTAGCCAATCACAGGCATTGCAGATGAGGTAACAGCTAACAACTAACGAGGACTAAACAGATTGCTTGGTAACTGAACCAAAACTACTAAACTAAGGTTTCTAACGAAATCAGCACATGGATTACACTCAGAATCAGCACATGGATTACACCCAACTAATAAGGACTAACAAAATTGCACATGGATTACTAACCTGACTCCAACTTGTTCAGATCAAGAAACAGAGACAATTGATTTATGTGAAAAAACAGAGTCACACACACACACCGCACGGTTAAAATTGAATCCAAAATTCACAGGCAATATCTCAATAATAGACAGTCACAGAAACTTTGAATCAAAATCTCAATCTTTAACATCATTAAACTGTAAAGATTAAAGCACCTAATGGTCCTAAACAACAGTCACGATAGATTACAAACAAGGTAAGAAATGGACATGGTAAGAAACTCTTACCTCTGTTCTGAGCAGTGAGCACCGAGGAGATCAATATTGCAGTCAAACTTGGAGCCTATGAATCCAATCAAACAAATATTAGCATTACTGCATTAGAGTAAGAAAAGGACAGGGGAAAAAAAACACCCCCAGCCGCTGGTAGTTACCAACAGAGAAGAGAGAACCAGAGAAACAAGATAAACAGAGTAATTTACCTGGTGGAGACTGGAGAGATGCCGTTGTTGTTGGGTGGACTCTGGTTCTCACGGTGGCTGGTGAAAAGGACGTCGTCGATGAGGGGCAAGGGCTGTTGTGGAGTACCAGTGGACGGTGATTGTGGAATACTGGAATCGTGGATGGCTGAGAGAAAGAGATAGAGACTGAGTCACCGAGGAATCCTCAGTTTAGGGACGGCTGGAATTTTAGGATTTCAATTTAGGGATTTTTTTTTGTTCTGAACGTGAATGATGAACTGAAATGCGAAGAAGACTGAAGAGAAACATTGCATTTGCTTTGTTAAAGCCAATAGGCGGTCGACACCTGGCAGATACATGGCCTTTTTTTTCCTGCGGGTAAAATCGTTGAATCGGTGGTGAAATCGCGATTTTAAGCGATTTCACCCGATTTTAATGATTTTACCCGATTTTGACCCGATTTTACCCATTTTCGACTTTTACAAGTGATTTAGCATGTAAAGCCTATATTAACTCGTAAAAATGTACGATTTTACGAGTTGAATCGTGATTTTGACAACCTTGGTCATAGGCATCATTATCATTGACCAATTTAACATGTCCCAATTTAATGCAATTGAAGGCCATTTTTAAATTCATCTTCCATCATGACTCCAAAGCTCATGGTTAGACCTTAGAGTTTTTCTGCTTTGATATCCTATTCAATCCTTTCAGCCATAATCACTAGATTAGTAAAGTTTTGGGTCACGTTTCCAACCAAGTACTTGAAGTAGAATGTCTTAAAAGTGTTGGAGAACAAGCTAATCATCTCCTTTTCTAGCAGTGGCGGATTCACATTAGTAATTACTTCATGCCACCTCTAGGCGTACTACTGGATAAACTTAATGTTACCTTTTTCCATAGTTTGTAGGCTCGACCTGTTAGGGGTAGCATCCATATTGAATTTATATTGCCTAATGAAGGCATCTACTAGGTCCTTCCACCTTATAATTTCATTGTTATCTAAATGTATATACCAACTTAATGTAGCACTACTCAAGCTTTCATTGAAGAAATATATTATGAGCCTTTTGTCATGGATGGATTTTTCCATCTTGTTGCCGTACATTTTTAGATGAATCATCAGGAACTACATACTAGTATATTTAGCAAACTGTAGCATTTTAAACTTTTTAAAGACCACTATGTTTGGAACCAAACACATATCGATAAGCTTTACTGGATTGTAAAAGTTAATCTCTTCAATGATCCTAAACCACTCCTCAATGGAAAACAATTTATCGACATCAACATCTTTCATCATCTTTTCCTTTTAGGACCCAGTGACAATCAAGTCTACAATGATTAATGCTTGTATATGAGATGCTGATTGAGTGAATGGATATATACAGTAAATTGAAATTCTGGTGATGTGCCATTTCCCCCTTAAATTCTATGGAATGAAGTTGAAGGGAGCTGGCAACATAGGTGGAGTTTGGGCGGTAACTTCAGGTTGTGTCGATGGTCCCTCTCTCGGTGATTTGGATTTTAGGGCTTATTCGAGCAAACTACTAAGCTTACCAATATCTCCCTCGAGTGTTATGGATTTTACGAGGTTGATTTTTAAAGGGACCTATATTTTAGCCGGCATGCATTTACGTGGATGGAAATGAATAGAATGAGTAAATGTATGTATAATATTATACTCATTTGCCCACTTATTATTTATTCATGTCTTAAAAGGGTCCATCTTATTTTATATGATGTAGCTCATTATGTGTATAAGGGGTAGGTTACTATTTGGTCTCAAAATGTCTTTCACATGCTTAATGATCATCCTTGAAATGTCAATATGAGGCTTACAAGGAGTTTGAAGAGAAAAGGCTATGGATAATATCAAATTAGTATACCAACCACTACTAAGTAAACTATTAGACAATAGTTAGATGGTTTCACGAGTGTTACCCTTGCTGAAAGTCGTTAAGGAGCGATATTTCCCCACCTATTCTAAAGCAATGTGTGTGCTTGTAACATCCCAAATTTTTAACTGAAATAAAAACACATAATCATGTTTATTCACACCATTTTTTCTTCTAAAAAAACTTGCCAAATTTTATTTCTTTCAAAGTTTTCCTTATACAAGGAGGTTCCAAGTTATCGATTACATTCTAATTCACTTCTATACACAATTATCAATCTCGATCCAATCATCTTAGTTCTCATCACACATCAACGATGCTTATTATTCTAACTCAACATTTACATTTATATATATAATTCACATTATAATCTAAGGAAGAATAAAATTTAAAACATGCATATAAGAGTAATAATAACATCATATTAATAATTTAATTTGTTCAAAATCAAGCATCAAAATAGAACTCAAATGTCGTCAATACATAATTAAGTAAGATTACAATTAATCTCAAAATAATACATATTTATTCCTAATCTATAATAACAAAACATGATGAGTGGAAAATTACTCTTGACACAAATGAGAAGGCCTTGTAAAATGAATATAGTTGTTATGAAAATGCAACAATTATAACACTATTTAATATTTTAAATTATGAACTACACAAACTTATCATTTCTTATCAATCTTTTTGAATCAAGTGCAATCATATTATTACACTTTCCTTGATATCTAGTCACCTCATTTGTTTTGAAAATTCACACTCTCTTAGTATTTAGTTATACCTTCTTTTTTTTGTTGATGCTAGTAATATTACCAACATCATTAGTCTCCCTTACTCGAGACCAACTAATCAAAACTAATATTTAATGTTGATATCAATATGACCTATTAATATCATCAGCCATTCAAATACTTGAAATAGCTAATCAAGTTTCACATTAATATCTTACTTATGTCTTTCTTAATGCCGATGTCAAGGGTCCCTTGACAACATTAACCTCCTTTCAGGATAGCTAATAAAGTTTTAAATGGAAATGTCGATATCCATATAACCTATTGATATCATTAGCTATCCAAATATACAAAATAGCTAATCAAAGCTCTTACTCATTTACTTCTTTTGTTTTTTTTATAATTCACTGATTTTTTTACGTTCACAGTAATATCAGAATAAATGATTGAATTACTACATTAACACTATTAACATAATGTAACAAAATTATAAGTGAAGAGCACCTGCCTATTATGTTAGAAGCTCCTTCTCCAACTCGGGATTGTGACACAGCTGCCAAAGTATCCCCTGCGAATCAATTCTCCCATTGATTAACATTACTTTTAATGGACTCAAAATAAAAGTCACTATTATATTTAACTTTCTCTTATCAATGTTCTGCTTCGTTCCCTAAAATAATTAGTCATATTCCATATAACTTTATTGTTTAAATTTCTTATTAATTATTCTTCCTAAAGGTTATGAAAACATACATAACCCTTTTGTCATACTTTCATCTCTATTTACTCATATTCATTTATATTATAACTATGCCACATATCATATTTAATATAATTTCTATACTAATACAAACATGACATATTTGACCCTCCCATCATCATTTTTGGCAGGCTCTAAAAGAGAACAATGGACTTAATTTTTAAATAATTTTCTTCTTACTTAGGAACTATTTTCTTTCTTTTGCCTAACAATTTCTTTAATTACACTAAATTCTCAATTCATCATCATAATGTAAAACAACACCAAACAACCAAATAAGGATGGGATGGACCCAATTAAACCATACAGGTTGGGTTGAGAGTCTAGCCCGTATAACTTGGTCACTAGCCCAACCTAGTGACCAAGTTATGTAAAGCTTGCAGAACGTGAATTAATTCACGTTCTACATGCTTTTAGTAGAAGAAGAAAAGAAGCCAATGAAGGAAGGGAAGAAAGGATAGGGTTACCTGGTAGAGAGAGGATGTTGCTAGACTGGTGGTCCTGCGAGTAGTCTCATGGTGAAGGTTCTCGGTAGTGCGAATCATGGTGGTGTTGTCTTGAGAAGAGAGGGTTGTTGGCTGCTGAATGATGATCGAATGGGACTGGGTTGCTTGGGCCTAAGGCACAAGCTTAGCCTAATTGATTGGGCTGACAAAAAGCCCAATCATTTTTTGAGGATTTTTTGGACCCAGCCCAACCATCCCAGCTCGCATAACTTGGTCATTACCCTAGCCTAGTGACCAAGTTATGCTGCTTGCAGAATGTGAATTAATTCACGTTTTGTATGCTTTTAACAAAAGAAAAAAAGAAACCACTAAAGGAAGGAAAGAAGGGAGAGGGTTACCTAACCGAGAAGGGATGTTGCTAGGCTAGTGATCTTATTGGCAGTCTCACGATGGAGGTTCCTGGCAGTGGCGAATTATGGTGGCGTTGTCTAGAGAAAACATGGTTGTTAGCTGTTGGACAATGCTCGAATAAGGTAAATGGAATGCACAACTTGACGCCCATAATATTGCTATCTATATTGGTTGGTAAACAGAAATAAAATGTTGGTGGGATTGGTAAGGAAGGAAGAAACAAAATAGTAGAGCTGGTTGTAATGGTAGGGTAAGGTTCATTTATCTTTTGTTTTTGGTTCTTTCACGATGAAAAAGAAGGGAGAGTGGCTTGATATTGTGTTTAGGTTTGGTTTTATATAGGTTTTTTTTTTCTTAAAGGGATGGGAAGATCTGTATAGGAACAATGATGGTTTCTATTTTTCCTCCTCTTTTAAAATAAAAATTGGTGTAGAGGGGTCAGTTCTTAGTGCTCTCACTCTTCTTGTAGTCATGAGGTTGGTATGTATAGGGGATGAGTGACATGTTGGACCACCCTACTCATGTCTAAATAAAAGCCAAAAAATAAAGCTAGCTTGGTAGTGTATTTGGGGTCACTTTGCAGCGAGTTCAGGGTTGCCAAAAGACTTGCTTTTCTACTCTTGTTAGGATACAATGTTAGGTGATTAGTACTTAAAATTGCATTTTTATCAAGGTTTTATATCATTATTTTGCACTTGAAGTATCAATAACTCCTTAACTAGAGCATGTTTTATAATATCATATCTAATAATATAAGTTACCTTTAATTTATGGTAAATGTTCATCTTAAATGCAAGCTTATCAAATAAATCAAGGGATTGATTGATGAATTTAACAACTAAAATTAAGAAGACAAAGAGAGGGCTAAGCTTAGAAAAGAGATGTTGGTTCAATCCATATTGGAACATTGTTCAGTCATTGGGTTATATCTAGAGCTGTAAATCTTGAATTTCAATTTGGTTTCTATGGATGGAAAGCTAAGGCATAGGCCTAAAACATTCATGAAGAGTCCAAGACTTAATTCTGCCGTTTGGAAATCCAAATCTTAGCATCAAAAGAGAAATCCGAATATGTCCTACAGCCCAGATACTATTTAGTTTTCAGCCCATATCTCAATTTCTAGAAGTTCAAATGCATCGATTCTTTTTTAATTGGAAAGCTGAGACAATTTCCTAAAACTTTCATGAAGACAATCTGTTCAAATTCTGACGTTAGCAATGACGTTTTGTTCAGACAAGAAGATAAGGATTGTCACCAAGTCAAGATGTGGTCACCTACTCAAAAATTAGTCATCAAATCAATAATTTCAAATTTTGGCCTATAAAAGGAGGCATTTGCCATGAATTTAGGCATCCTGGTTTTCAGATCAAGATCATGTTCTTGTTCTCTTTTTTTATACTTTTGTAATGCTTAAGTTTTGTTTATATTAATATCTTGGTTATGCTTTTCATTTCCTTTCCTTTACTTAGTTAACTTATATCTTGTTTATTTATGTTTCTCTCTTTCATCATGTTTAGCTAAGTTTATTATGTCAAGGTGAAAAGGTTACACTAATGGTGTAAGAATAAGTATAGTATAAACTCAACATGGACGTTAATGTTTGATACTAACATGTTTTGTATTTGTTATCTTGTTCACTTTTAATACTTTGCTTGTTAAATGATTAATCTAGATTTATGTTGTATAACCCTTGGTATAACAAATACTTGACACTTTCATAGCCTAACTGTATGGTATAACCGACACCTGTGCTATGAAAGGAACTTGATTTGTTGTTAATATAAATTATAATCATGAATACCTGACAACATTTACAAGTATTAACATTAGTCGAATAAGATAACTAATGTAATCATGTTAATAATTTATAATCCGATTGGAACCTCTTTTGTGTGTGGTTTCCAGTTGAGTAATAAAAAGAGTTTATACTATACTTGTTTGAAATACCATTAGTAATTATTTTATCCTTGTTTAATCCTTATATCAATATCACATCTCAAAGCTCTCTTCAATTCCTTTTCTGTTATTATCTATTTCTTTATTTGTAGTTTATACAGTTAACCTCCCTGTGGTTCGATCTTGGTCTTGTCGGGTTATTTATTACTTCGACACTCCTACACTTGGGAGGAGACATCAACTCTTTGGTTGTGTCAGTTGGCCACAAGAAGGGTGTGTTTAGTGTCATGGTATGGGCGATATAGAGGAGAGAGATGGAAAAAAAAGGGGAAAAACTATCTCTTCTGTCTACAAAATTGGTGCAGAGGAAGAAGATGGTGCATAGTAGCATAAAAACAACATCGTTTCCTTCTTTTTCTTTCTTTCTTTTTTTATTTCTTAATTATCAAAACAATGTTGTTTTATACAAAACATGTTGTTTTATTTAAATAAAATGACTTCATTTTAACGCTTTAGATTCAAATTATGTTTAGAAATTCCTCTCTTAATCTCAGTCCTTAGTTTTCAATTTATTCAATTAGGTCCTTAATTAAACTTTGATTTTAAGAATAAATTTAATTTCACCCTTACCACGTTTAAAAAAAAAATCACCTGATTTCGAACCCTTTTTCATCTTAGTCATTGGTTTTAGATTTATATAAATTGATCATTAATTGACCATTTAACTTTTAAATTTCTTCAATTTCACCCTTGTTTTCAACTGAATTTGGACTCTGAATTTGCGTGTTTTTTGCGTAAAAGTTCTTGGTCTTGAATTTCTTCAAATTGAACCTTGATTGACCACTAAACTTTTATTTTCTTGCGATTGTGTCCCTGATTTCAACTAGTTAAGCTTAAAAACAAAAAATTTAGTCCTCTAAAATTCTCAATGAAGCTCAAATTAAGCTTCAAAACTTAATTTATCACCAATTAAAACCCTAAGAAAATTAATTTGACTCATTAAAAGTCCAATCAAGTCCTTGCTTTTAATGAAATCTTTTAATTTGACCCAAATTCATTCTTGAACTTAATTTTTGTGCAAATTTATCCAATAATCATTTAATTTGACTTTGTATTTGCATAATCTTTTGAACTAAGGTATAATTGGGTTCTCAATTTTGTCCAAAACTCTAGTTTGGTTCTTTTATGCATTTGAAACTTTTCTTAGCCTGCTCTAGCCAAATTTCCAGATTTTTTTTCATTTTCTTTTTTTATTTTTTGTTGCTTTTCATTTTAAAAGAAAAATGTATTTCTGAGGGAGACTTAAAATTGAGTTATGACACTATTGTTTAAAAATATAGAATCATGCTTTCACAAAGAAAGATGCAAATTGGCAAATCATCCATTGATTTTCAGGAAATGAATATCAAAGATGGCCAAATAATGCTTCAACCACACATTGGAGAAACACTCAACTTCCCTTCTAGCAATATTTCCAAGAAAGAAGTTGAATAATTCCTGGGTATAGTCAACTACATAACAGGCTTTATTCCTCATATCACTCAACATATGAATATCTTGTTCTCTTTGTTAAAGAAATAATTAAAGCAACTTCAACAACTTCAGTTGATAGCATATAATCTACCATCCCTGAAAATTCCTTCTGATGACAAAAAAAATGTTGTAAACAGATGCTAGTGATAATTACTGGAGTGAGTACTACTAGAAGTAAAAAATAGCAAGCGAAAAATATATTGGTATAAAGCGAAGCCTCCAAATAGTTAGGGTTTCATTAGCATTCAATTTTCAGAGAAATTCTTACATTAAAATAATCTTTCATAAAGATATCTTGAAAAATTCAACATCCAACCCACTATTTTTCCCTTTTTTTCTTTGAGTTAATCCAGTCTTTCCTCCTTGTTGATGAAAAAAAAATCCTTATCCTAGACAAATACCTTTTGGATAGTTATGTCTTCACTCTTTATCAAATCAACTTCATATCACTCAGAAAGCATGGTCTTACAGGAAATTATCTTTGGCTTGTAATCATTCATCCTTCATACCATTTTCTCACTCTTTTCTTTATATAGAGTCATTACATCTTTACCAAAATTAAGTTTTTTATTTTGGATTTATCTTGTCAGGATATTTGAATTTGATTGCATTTTTAACAAAAGAAATCTTATGGCTTTCTTTGTTCAATGTCAGTGAGCTCAATTTCAAAATGGAGACCGTCCTATCCTCAAAAAATGGTTTGAAATGTTTGATTCCATTGATAATTAGGTTAACAAAGTCTTGCAGATGGAAGAGATTGATTATCTCTTTATCTCCTTTTCAATCAAGTGGTTCCTTACAAACTGCAAGCAACATAAGAGAAATAAACTATTATGAATCTCCAAAGTATACCGTTCATAGAGCTCATGAGCACAATTATGTTGTAGGACCATTGATGAATTATCAAGAATGGCATCATACTGATTGACACATGGTCCTCTGTAACAATCTTGATCCTTTGACACTTGGTGAACAATTTCTCATTCCCAGTACATATTTTAATTTTCATATTTTAATTTTCAAAGTCTAATGTTCTCTTATGACTACAGGCAACATTTCTAACATCTCATTAATCTCTATGATCAAGGAAACGAAGATTTGGATGATGATTTTGAAATCCTAAAATCAAATTTTGATGATAAATCTTTCAATCTAGCAGGTTGTAGCACAGGATCAAAAGACCATGAATCCATATCTTCCTGAAAAGACAAGTCCAAAGAGTCTTTTATTAAAAGATGCTCAATCATTCATCAACGCATTCACCGGCAATCATGTGTCAATCACTTTTATATCTTTTGATTTTTACCTTTATATCTTTTTATTTTTTTCAAATGTGCTATTAAAGTTGTGTCAATCACATGTGTGTTATTTTACTTTTTCTTTATTAAAGTGGTGTCGTTCACATGTGTGACACATGTATTAGAATTATGGTCCTTGTTGAACCACGTGTAAAAGGTTTCCCAACCACTTGTGTAAAAGTTCAGCTATAAATAAGAAGTTGGTGTCCTTAGTAAAGGACAT
>Ga0325414_1006588_pt1 | contig 12325 bp, 6 predicted proteins | sample PopdelMetagenome_8_FD_206183 | JGI IMG/M metagenome (GOLD analysis project Ga0325414, IMG submission 206183) | Populus deltoides microbial communities from Bellville, Georgia, United States - Leaf-PdKOR-R3 | ecosystem: Host-associated > Plants > Phyllosphere > Phylloplane/Leaf | place: USA... | reverse complement strand
ATCAAATAAATCTGTGAACACGTAAAGACAATTAGCTCCTTTATGTCATTTTGGTAGGAAATAAAAGATAATGCAATAAACATATTTAATTTATTGCTGAATATGATCAAGTAGGTTAGGTTAGGTTAGGTTCTAACTATGCATCCTCTTTTTTTTTTTTTTGTTATGATCTATCTTTTGGTTTTATGGTGAATAACGGGGATTTTAGGATTGGAATTAAGGGCATATAAAAAGGATAAACTTGAAAAAGAAAAAAGAATAATAATAAAAAAATATTTGGGATTTTGTTTTTCTTAGAATTGATCTGAATCGGACCTCGTTACCAAAAAAAAGGCTGGACCATGACATTTTTCTGATTGCCATTATCGGACCCAAGTTGTCTACATGAAAATAATTGGACCATTTGTGTGGATATCAATTAATATATGGTGGTTGTCTCATTTGACCCTTACCCAACAGGTGGACTGCTGACCTCAGTCTCCCTTTTTTTTTTTTTTTTTTAAAGTTTATGATTCCTGCAACTCTACGCCACCAAAATAATATATATATATATATATATATATAGAAGAACATACTATTAATATATACAATTAGAAATATGGGGATATATTACTGACTTGCCTAAAAGAAAAAAATTGAGCTATTTACCCAAAGACTAATGAAAAATAAAAGGAGTTTCTCATACTATATTTATTAAAGAAGAAAAAAGTATTATAGGTTTTGATGTTCCTAGCTAGCCACTTCTAATTAATTCTTTATTTTTTATTTCTTAAAATTTATTGTCAAAATCTTTTTTAAAAAATAAAAAATATATAATGATACAAATAGATCCTAAAATGTTCTTATTCACTTGTTTTTTCTTGACTAATTATCATCTTATCGGTATTTGTACCTAGAAAGTTTGAGTCTTAATGGTAACAATTATTTTTATAACACTTTCTTTTTCTATTAAATATATATAAATTTATTTATGTGTTTTAGTGTTAAGAGTTTGAAATAAAAAAATTTATTTTTTTTTATGATTTTAGGTTTGAATTCTTTGATTATTAATATTAATAACTACTGGAAATTTACATGGTTGTTAATTTTAGAATTTATAAGGATTAGTTGAGGTGCGTGTATATATAAATAAATAAATAATTAATATCTGTAAATTTGGTGTTGAATGCCATAAATCATCTTTTATATTCTTAACAACTCTATCAGAGCAGCACACGTTTAGTTCAATCGTGCAAAAGTGGTCACCTTGACGTGAAAGAAAGTTACAAAGTATTTGTTTATTATAAATATTTATGCATAGGAGGGAGGGAGGGAGGGAGAGTCGATGGTGGAAGGGGTTTGCCAACCACAAGAAAATCTACCTCGTGGAGATGATGATTCTCTGACACGTGTTGGGGACGCTAGGACACGGTTTTGACCGAATGGAGAGGACATTATCATCATATCTTTTACTTTGGTTTGTTGTGTTTCAATGACGGAGCAGATTACTGCTGCGCTTGCTGCCAACTCGGCTGTTAGCTCAGCTGTTTCCCCTTTTCAATGGGCCCCACTCAAATGCTAAATGATGGCACCGTCTTCACTTGTGGACTTGATTTCTCTATTCACCTTGCTAAAGCCCAAGCCCAAGTCTAATCCAATATTAAATGGGCTGTTGCAAGTACATTGTCTTTTCTATTTTTTATTTTTTTTATGGAAAAGAAAAAATAATTAAGGGTGTGTTTGAAATTATAGTAGTAATGACAGTTCAGAGTTTTTTTACTTAGAAATATATTAAAATATTTTTTTTTATTTTTTAAAAATTATTTTTGATATCATCACATCAAAACGATCCGAAAACATTAAAAAATATATATATTTTTTAGAAAAAAACAATATTTAAAATTTAAAGGAATGTGATTTCAACCGCGTTCCCAAACATGCTCTAAATCATCTTAAGTTCAACCAACAACCTAGTTGGTGTTTTGTTTTTTCAATTAGTACGGCATATTTTAGTTTTAGAGCATTTCGTCATGCTATTTTATATATATATATATATATATATATATATATATATATTCAACAAACATAATTTAAGTTCAAATTCAAATATAAACTAACATGAAATTATACATTTTAAATTTCAAACACAAAAAAAAGGAATTGAACCAATATAACATGACCAACTCGACGGGTTCAAAAACAACTTAAACGAGTGATAAGAATATTGTTTGACTAAAAAACTCAAGACAATATCTTTAAAAAAAATAATAATATTAAGATGACAATATATTGAGTCAACCCAGGTCAACCTGGGTTAACTTTCCAAATCCGTGACCTAAGTCATAATACCATAATAACTCTAAATAAAGCAAATCAAAACAAATTATAAAGCTCAATTACCCATAAACCTATTATTGAATGATGAAATTGAGAAAAATTCAATCCTAAAAAAGGACACATAAAAAAATAAAAGTTCTCAATAAAATTATGAATTTGAACAAAATCACAAAAAAATTATTACCTGTCTCATAAGACCTTTCTAAAATTTAATTATCGTAAATTTTTAACCTGAGATATGTAAGGAGACTCCTCGTAAAATTTTAACTCGATTTAATGATCGGATTGAGAGATATAATTAATATCATAAAATTGAACAATATTCTTCAAGAACAAAAAACACTATTTAACCAGAATAGAATGACTAAAATGACTGAAATGGAAGCAGAACATTCTGGCTAGATTTTGGGTGAAATTTCTAAAATAAACCAAGATTATAAGAAAGATAAAATCTATTTTAATTTATTATATTTTTTGAATTGAAATAAAATATATTGGCTGTTCTAGATGAAATGGAATTGAATTGAGAACTTTGACGAGAACAGAACATGTGAAAAAAATTATTTAAGTCAGGGACAAATAGTATTTCAACATAGCTGCCAGGCTATCCAAGTAAAAGTAAATTAGATTCTTAAGAGCATGATTAATGGCTTTGGCTCTCCTCGATAACATAATCTATTGTATTAAACAAATTCATATTATTAATAAAAACTGAAAAGAATTCTAATCACCTATAACAAAAAAATTATCAGTTTTAGTTGAATAGTAGATAGGTCATGCTATATCATGGATCAAGTTAAATTTTTTCCAACATAAAAATAGATGTCCAGGCAATAATATATCGAGCTAACTAGAGTTACCTTGACTAATTTGAGATTCAGGATACGATATTGAAATAACTCTTAAAAAAAAAAATCACAAAACTTAAAGCCTAAAAACCTAATGTGAAAGGATAAAATTGAAGAAAAAAGCAATTAAAAAACAAAAAGAAATGTCGAAGAAAAAAACTCGAGTAAATACGGGTTAACATGACTAACCCATAACCTGTGATATGAGATCGACAAAAACAATTTAGATTTTAAAACAAAGAACCTGGAAAAAAGGACTTAAATTATGTAAAAAAATGCTGGAAAAAACCCGAGTTAACTTGAGTAACCTGCACTTGAGATAACCCAACATAATAAAAACGAGAAAAATTACAAGGCTTAACGGTCGATAATTTAATACCAAATCATGAAACCAGAAAGGAAATCAACTTCATAAAAAAATAAAAGGTTGGAAAAACAAATCAAGTCAATCCGGGTTAACCCACCATTCGTGACATGAGATCGAGATAAACTCACAAAAAATAAAAGTGGAATAAATCATGAAGCTCAAGGTCTAATAACATAATGTCAAATGATGAAATTGAAAAAAATAAATCATTTTTTAATAAAAGACCTAAAAAAGACTAAATTGAAACTACGCTAATATTCTATACCAATGACCCATGTCATAAGACCAGGATTACATTTTAGAAAGGAAGATATGAACAAATCACGAAGTGTGATTTTCAATCATAAAAATATAAAAAACAAAACAAATTGTAATTAAAACAATGAGGACTAAATTTAGTATAGAAACTAAATGAAAGAAAATAATTAAGGACTGAATAAAAAAATAATAAAAAATAGCAATTAAAAAAATAAGGATCAAAATTGGATAAAAAATAATATAAAATAAAATGAACAAAAAAATAACCAAGAAAAAGATAAGAAAGTAGCAATAAAAAGAATGATAACTAAAATTTGATAATAAATAAATGAAATAAAATGATAAGGGATGAAATTGAAAGGAAAAAAAAATCAATACAAGGGTAAAACACAAAACAAAAAAAGCAATAAAGAAATGAGGAGCAAAATGAATAAATAAAATAAAATGCTTAGGGTTGAAATTAAAAATAAAATAAAATTTAAAAAAACATTAAAAGCAAAAGAAATAGTAATAAAAAAAGCCAAAATTAATAGATATAGATACTGGAGGACACAATCAATTTTTGAAAGGGCTGACATGAATTTCTAGGCTAGGAGAGAGAAAAGATAGAGGAAAAGAAAAGAAAAATTACTGGAGCCAACCTCACTTTCATTGTGCACATGCACTACACCAACGTGAAAAGGACAACACACCGCTCCAAACACCATCAGAGACGACTAATTTTGGTAACGGATGGTCCCACAACTTTTTTTTTCATAATATTTAACATTTTAAATTTACCAAATAACCCCTAAGTTAACACAAAAATAAATTAAAAAAAAAACTAGAGGAAGAGCCAAAAATACCCTTGAAACCATGTGTATATTATTACAAGGGCAATTTTATACTTGACTGTTAAAAAAAGATGAAAAAGCTCCCTATATAAGTTTAATAGTTTTTTTTACTTTTAAGGATATTATTATAATTTTACTGTGCAAATAATAGTAAAAAGACAAAAAAAACTCTTGAACCAAAGTTATATATATATATATATATATATATATATATATTTATTTATTTTAAGAGTAACAAAGTTATTTATTAAGAAAAACAAATATGTGTAGACCAATTTATTCCTAACCAATCTTATAAATATCTAATAGATATCTTGAAAAAGATGATTTTACTTACAATTAAAAGTTTTGTCAATTTTGACGAGAAGAGCAAAAATATCATTATATTGTTCTAATAAATAATGTAATGTATCTAGGATTACATTAAAAAATTAAAATTTTAGGTTTGTCTTGGTTAAAAGAATTCTAAGAATCCATCAATTTGTGAAATAAAATCCTAACTATTGATTTTAAAATCAATGGTATAAATTTATAAAAATCAATATCTAAATTTATCTAAAATGACATATAATCTCTAATCATTTAGAATTTTACTTGTAATAGGTGATCTACGATTGAAAGTTGAATCCTTATCCTCACTGGTATAAATCCAACTATTGTCTATTTGTAGATTTTAGGGAAATGTATTAGGCTATTGTTTTTTTTTAATTTTTATTTTATAATATCCGTAACAATATGATAGATCATGTTTATAATATTTTTTGTATTGAATTTAATCTATTATTAAGATTTGAATTCATATATAAACAATAATTCGTTATACAAATTAGTTATTAGAAAAGTATTAGATTGTCAAATAAAATTCAACCGTTGATTTGCATTCAATTATCAAAATTTCATAATCATATTTTATCATATTCTCGAGAATATAGAATATGAAATGATCTCAACCCCTATAATTGGAGAGGACGTTAGTTTGTCCACATTTTTTTAGGGAAACTGAAAAACTAAAACATAACGAGGTATATATAAAATGACAGATCGTGGTTTGGTCACCTATAAAGAATTATTTTATTGTCAGTTGGATTGAATTGTCACATTATTTTAGTTTATAAGATAATTAATTTTAGTAATTTTGGTTATTTTAATTCTGTATTAATTTTGGTTTAAAAAAACATTATAGAATAGAGATTAAAGGAGAAATATTCTACACTAGCTAATTTGCCTTTTTCTCCGCAGTTTTCCTAGCTTCTTTTGCCTTTAATTTTGTTTAATTAGTATTTAAAAATGTAATATTGATTTTTTAAATATTTTTTATATAAAAATATATTAAAAAATATCTTTTTAATATTAACACATCAAAACGATCCAAAAATATTATAAAAAATTAATTTTAAACAAATTTTATTTTTCAAAATTTAGTGAAACGCCGTAGTTCCAAACGACGTCTTTCGTCTTTTACTCCCCCCCTCTATTATAGAGTTTAGGTTTTGTTTTTTTTATAGAAATATTGAGTTCACTATTCTTTGTTCATAAACTTTAAAGGAAGTTTTTTTATTTTTTAAAAAAAGTTTATGATGATAAGCAATACAATGAGATCCATTAGAGGTTGGTCTAATGACAAGACTTAGAGCTAAGAGGTTCAAAGAGGCTTTTAATGGACTTTTTCAAGACACATGGGCTAAGGTGACCTTCAAGAAAATATTTAATAATGAAGTACAAGGCTTGATTAATTTAATTCATGTTTAAGAAAGGCTTGTAGGTGGACATTCAGACATTACAAAAAGATAGATTCAAATCTGTCAGTTTTGACATTTCACTACTGTTTCGGTCATAACTAGAGCTATAAAAGGAATTTTAATACGACTCTAGTTGAACTGAAAAGTAGACATCTATATCTTTTCAATGATATATAAAAATCCTTCTAATAAATTAATATGAGAGAGAAGCATGCGCTTGAAGTTGGGATTTAATTCTGCTAGAAGATTACAAAAACGACTTTAGTCTTAATTACTTTAGTTGAGCTATTGTTTTATTTATTTTGTAGTTATTATTAGGATTTTTAGATATATTAGGGCCTTTATTTAAATTTGGGTTCATTGGATTTTTATTATTTATTAGGTTTATCCATATCCATTAGGGATATCCAATTAGACTTAGAATTCTTTCTAGTACAAATACTCTTTTGTAGAGATTTTTAGAGGTTAGACTATTTTTAATAAAGAAATTGAAATTCTTGCTATCTTTTATGTGATTGGGTGATTCCTATATGAAGTTTATGATTGAACTTGCAAACTCTTTGAAAGATTGATCAATTTCGTTGTGATTTTATACTTCTTATTTATATCTCTTTGTAGTCGTAGGGTGAGGGTGATCATTGTGTATAACCTTGTTTCCTCAAGACATGTTCTTGTTGGGTCAAGTTGCAAACTATTTGTTGTATCTGAACATGCGGTGTCAGGAGGTTTGTAGGAGTCGCCGCTTAGTTGTTTGGTTTAGGGTCGCTAGGAAACTTAGGTGTACTGGTTTTATTAGATATTTTAAGGGTAAAAGACTGGTTGTGGCTAAGAAAGGTATTAGCACCCCTAACGCACCGTACATGAGGTAAACTGTATTGCGTGGTCTGAATATGATTTAAAGGTTTTGATGAGTTTCTAATCGATAGTCTATGTACTGGTTTATAATTGAGATTTATTCATGTGAATACATATGGTGTTAAGAATTTATTATGGGCTCATGTACCCAAATAAATTTTTATGAAAGAGGTTTTCTGTAATTAATATTGTGGTAGAAAAATATTTCTAATTAAAATTGATGAATATTTAGAACAACTTTGAGAATTTTCTGGTCAACTTCTGATATTTAAATATCAGCCTCACTTAGAGATTCAATATTTATACCAGAATATTAACCATTGCCCTAACATAAGCCTAAAAAAAACACTCACAGCTAAAAAAAATCCCTTGTAAAAGAAAGAACGAGAAAAAGGGAAGTGCAGAAATTCTCTTACAAGGATTTTCCTATTTCAACATGTTAAAGAAGGAATTATAATTGACTAGCACCAAATTTCTCCTTCTCCTGTCTCTCCTCTCTCTCAAGAATGCATTAGGAAAGATAGAAAATTGAAGTTACAACTGAGTATATATCAAGAAAGGTGGGAAATTAAAGCAACGATTGACAATGCATTTAACAACTATACAAGAAATTAACAACAAGAGAAAGAATGCATGAAACATGAATGAAGAAAAGAAGAAAGAATGGAGGCACAATAATCGATAGAAGAGAGAAAAACAACCAATTTCTTTTATCTGTTATAATTTATCAATCGTTGAGCAAAATCATGAATGGATTGCACCATTGGATTCAAGATGATGAGACATGGTAATGGATTGTGCCATTAGATTCAAAATCATGTATGGATTGTGTCACAGTAACTACATTCAATAAAAAGAAGGGGTCCCATAGGCCGATCAAAGTTACTAGTTACTATTCATGCATAAGGATAAATTTATTTGGTCCCTAAACTATGCAATTGTTTCAAATGGGGTACTAAACTTTGATTATATTATTTGAAATGATAAATATCAATCAAAATTGATCTCTAAATTTCCAATTTTGACTAATATATGTTATTTTTACAATAAAATATATCTATTTATTGTGAACATTTAATATGATCAAATCAGATTTTAGTCAAAAAAATTTATTCAAAATATAAAACCCTCACAACTATAATTTCGAGACATGCCCATTTATTTTTAAATATAAGTGAACTTGTCTTGAGGGGGCATTTATAGAAACAAAATATTTTATACCAATCAAATATCACCATGTACATGTGTCATCTTTATTTTATTTTTACATAAAAAGATGAAATAAATAATATGGAAAATAAATGGCCCTTTATATATTTTTGGTCAAAAAAAGATTGACACATGAGATGAGATATTTAAGATATCTTATCATAAACACAAAATCTCATAAATAAAGATTAACCAATAAAACTAAGCCATTTGATATTGAGAAAGTACTTGAGAATCTCAATAAATAGAGGGTCTCACTTTAGAAAAAAAGAATTCAAGCAAAGAAGGTCTTAAGACAAGCTCCCTCTTTAAACAAAGAAACTCTCTTAAAAGCTCTCAAGCCTCCTTCATCCATGCTTCAAGTTTACAAGGAACGAAGCTATGTTGGATCAAGCCTAAATGCCTCATAAGAGTTCTTCAATATCACTTTGAAGACAAATTAAAAGTACTTTTTAAAGTATCAAATCACCAAATATTGCTTTGCAATACATGCCTAAATTCATGTTCTTGCAAAGCACAAGTCATGACTTGATTTCATAAATAAGTCAAGTAATTCAAGGGAAGAATAAGATGATTGTTTATTCTTTTGTAAGAATATTTTAAATAGAGATTGTACCCAGTCATATAATTTTAATAAAATTAAATATTTTTACAAATATGCTTGTTTAATTTTAGATGCTCAAAATTATATGTACACTTATAATAGTGCATATCGATTTTTTATACACAAGTCAAATATTGAGAATGTTCATCCTAATACAATAATGGATTCAAGAAATGCTATATTTTTTTAAAAATGTGTTTTTATTTAAGCAAACACAAGAAATTCATTCACTTAAGAGAACTTGAAATTAGCTTAAATAGTCATCATTATTTGAAAGATGATAAAGTTGACATAAGAAAGAGTAAGAGGGTTAAAATATTCAAAATGTTTAATCCTAATTTTCTAACATATACTTTTTAGAAAATGAATATTGGAGCTAATTCAAGGCAATGTCCTATCCTAAAACTTCATATTAGAAAGAGGCAATCAATAGTAAAATTGAATCCATTATGCATAATCATACAACGAAACTAGTGGATCTTCCATCAAAAAGTAAGCTATTAGGTCATAAGTGGATCATTAAAAGAAAGATGAAAGCTAATGAAACTATTAGCAAATATAAAACAAGACTTGTTAAAGTATTCCAACAACAAGAAAATATGAACTATTTTGACATATATTAATCTATGTTAAAAAATAACCTCTATACAAATATTAATAGTCATCACAACTATTAATAAGCTTAAAATACATCAAATAGATATATAAACAACTTTATTAAATGATGACCTTGATGAAGAGGTTTAAATGAAACAACTCGAGAAGTTTGTTGTTAAAAGATAATAAAAAAAAGAGTTTGTAGGCATATTAATTTGTTATATGGTTTGAAACAAGGACCTAAATAATATGAAAAATTTGGTTATATTGTTAAATGAGTTTAAAATCAATAAAGTTGATTGATGTGCTTATGTAAAAAACACAAATAAATGTTATGTTCTTTTATATCTTTTTATGGATGATAAGCTAGTTTTAGGTAACGATAATTACATAATCAAGTCTACTAAGAAAATATTAACTAATAAGTTTAATATGAAAAACTTGGGTGATGTAGATGTCATACTAGAAGTAAACTTTACTAAGACATTTGATAGATTGATATTGTCATAATTTTATTATGTTAAGAAAATTTTTAAAAATGATATTAGCAATATCAAAATATTAATGAACAAAAGTGTACATCTATCTAAAAATAAAGATGAGGAGCTAAATCACTTGAAATATTCTTAAATAATTAAGAGTTTGATGTATGTTGTGTGCTATACAAGACTAAATATCGCATATTCAATTTATATATTGTGTATATTTATCAATAATTCAAGTATATATCATTGAAATGTAATAAATAGAGTATTCAAATATTTGAGGTATATCTTCTATTATGACATATATTATACTGTATACCTAGTGGTACTAAAATGTATAGTGATGTGAATTGGATATCTGATACTAAAGATTCAAAATCCACTAGTGGATATGTCTTCACAATGGGTAGAGCAGCAGTGTTATGAAAATTATCTAAGAAAACGTGTATCACAAGAACCACGATAAAATTAAAATTTATTGTTCTTGATAAAGCTGAAAAGGAAGTCACGTGGCTTTGAAATCTTTTAGAAGATACTCCATTTGGTCAACACCAGTGCCAATAATTCATGTTCATTATGATATTTAGTCAGTAATAGAAAATGGACAAAGTAGAATGTATAATGATAAGTCTAAATATATATGTTAAAAACATAATATCATTAAACACTTACTCTCGAATAAGATTATTTTCATTGACTATGTAATGTTAAAGAAAAATATTGCGGGTTTATTAACTAAATATTTACCGAGAGAGCTCATGTATAATTCATTAATGAGAATGGGCTTAATGATCTTAAATATAAAAAAGTGTAAAAATAGTAACCCTATCTAGTTGATAAGAGATCCTAAGATATATGTTTAAAAATAAACTAAGTCATATAATATTCTTTGTAGCACTTAAAAATTATTATTTTTTGCTTTTTTTCTTTGATGAAAAAAATATTAGCTATAACATGATAAAAGATAAGTTATGCTTTAGTGATTCTTATATCTTAGTATATCACGTGAAGTATAAACAAATATTTATAATAAAAAATTATTTATATCTATATGAGTGGGAAGTAGGGGTGTTCACGGTCCGGTTTTAACATAAAAAATCAATCGAACCGGAAAATAGTATTCCTTGTTAATATAACCCGAACCGAACCAAGAACCGGTTCAAACCGAACCGGTTTTGTTTGGTTCGAATCGGTTTTTTAGCCTTAGAAACCAAAAAAACCAAAACAAATTAAATAAGAGAAAACTTGGCCGAATCACATTAAAAAAAATCGTTGTTGAAAACTTTGAATCCAAACCCTTCGGTTAAGATCTGAAAGATCTCCCTTAGCTGAATCACAATCACTAGATCTATCCAAGCAAGCACAACTACATGTTAACAAAGATTCCAATAGCATCCGCAAAGGCGCAAACTACCGGGACCTCGCTAGCACAACTGCATGTTAATAAAACCAAAAACAAGGATTTTATCTAAGTTTTCTGCCATAAAATAAAGCATAGAGTAGAAAGGCAACAATATGAGAGAAAATGAGTTGCTTTAAGCCTTCCTTGTGCTCAGAGGAGAGAGAGAGAGAGAGAAGGGTGGGGTGACTGGAAAGGGAGAAAGGGGAAGGGGAACAGGGGGAGAAGGGGAAAAGGGAAAGGGAAAAGGGGGGGGAGAGAGAGCGGGGAGGGAGGGATAGGTGGGGTGGCTGAAATGAAAAATGAAAAAAGGGAAAGGGAAAGGGAAGGGGGGCGGCTGGAAAGGTGGGGGGTTGGAAATGTAAGGTTAGGTTAGGGTATTTATTATTTAGGTTTAGTTTTCTTTTATACTTTTTTTTAGATTCAATTAAACCGGTTCAATCGGTTTAGGCCTTTTTAAACCGGAACCGAACCGGACCGAGTAGTTTTTTATTTTTTAATCGGTTTATTCGGTTTTTTCTATTGGTTCGGTTTTTTCGGTTAATTTTTTCTCGGTTTAATCGGTTGATCGGTTTTTTTGAACACCCCTAGTGGAAAATATAACCTTCTCTTTGTAAAATTATAAAATATTAAAATATTTAGAGCAATCATGAATTCAGAAATAAAGTTAAGATTTTGATCATCGTTTAAAGATAATGAGAAAAAATGCATTAAAGGTGAAGAAAAAGACTAAACTAGGGAGAGAAAGAGAGACGGTTTCAATGAAAAAAAGAAGTAATAAAACACTTTCATGTTAAATTCAAAATGGCAAATAA
>Ga0325414_1006586_pt1 | contig 12327 bp, 3 predicted proteins | sample PopdelMetagenome_8_FD_206183 | JGI IMG/M metagenome (GOLD analysis project Ga0325414, IMG submission 206183) | Populus deltoides microbial communities from Bellville, Georgia, United States - Leaf-PdKOR-R3 | ecosystem: Host-associated > Plants > Phyllosphere > Phylloplane/Leaf | place: USA... | reverse complement strand
TATCTTTCAACTTTATATTTTTACTACAATTTCAAGCCTAACTGTTAATATGTGTATGAGTTTGATTGGAGTATAAGAATGGTTTTTGGGAGGTTGAAAGTTTTGTTATAGTCGTCTTTTGAGTTGATTTAGTGGTCACAAAGGTGAGGTCCCAAGGATAAGGATGACAAGAGGGGTTTTAATCCAAGCATATGATAATTCATGTATAAAAATTAAAAGAAAAAAATATAAAGGGCGTCAATCAGAATAATCGATAGTTGAAGGAATCTTTACACATTTAGGCTTGAGCAAGTGAGATTTTAAATATTTAAAAAAAAAAAGGATGGATTAATGTAACAAAAGTGATCTATTAATAGTTTAATATACTAAAGAAGGTGTTGATCCAAATAAGAAAAGAGAGAGTCTCTTCGTCCAAATAACTGAAATCTGTGCTATAAGATCCGTAAGGTTTCTTATCCATTTATTGAAGGACTTATTTGCATAATCATAAGAGTTTGAGGACTAAGAAATCTATGCTGGGGGTGTTCGAGCGTACCATTTCCATTAAATTTTGCAAGTTCGGCAATAAGGTAAGAAATTAAGCGAGTCAAAGGAAGGATCAGAGCTTAAAACATGAGAATTCAACGTTTTCTGAGCCACAAACAGCCATCAATCATATGCAGATTGACTCAATGTTTCCCAGTCCATATTCCTAGAAAACAAAAGATAAATTACTGATGATTTTATCATCATTACGTTTAATTTAGCTGGAGAATAGATAATAAAAACAGAAAAACTATATTTCTCATATACACTTTTATTTATTTTATTAATTCCCCACCTTTTTCCATTTTTTTTCTGCTCTGCTCTGATTAATCTTTCCTATTCCTTGTTTGATCTTCCACTTGGGTTTTCCGGTTGGTGCTATTGACAAATCCCATTGCTTAAAAAAAGAAGAAGAAAGAGAGAAGTCAAAGATTCAAAGAATTGATTGTTAAGAAAAAAAGGAGGTCGGTGAAAGCTCTGCTACCAAATTGGTTGATGAAATTAAGACTCTAATTTTCAAGTTCAAATCTCGTATTATTCTCTACCAACCAGAATTGATCAAAGTTTCAAGTTGTCCTGTCTTCTTCGATGAATCACATTTCTCAATGAGAGACCCTCCATGCATGTTTCGGGTAACTAAAAAAAAACCAAAAAACCGAGAAAACCAGAAAAAATATAACTAAAAAAACCGAACCGTGAAAAAAAACCAATTAAACCGATTAAAATTTTAGAAAAACTGACCGGTTCGGTTCGGTTTCGGTTTTATAAGCCTGAAACCAAAAAAACCGAACTGAACCAAACCGAACCCAAACCAAAAAAACCGAACCAAACCCGAAAAACTGAGCCAAACCAAAAAAACCGAGCCAAACCGGTTTTTATCCTAAAAAACCGAACTGAAACCGGTCGGTTTGAACCGGTTTTGGTTTGGTTTCAGTTTTTTAAAAAACAAATTGGTTTTGTTATTTTTTTTATAAAAACCGAACCGAACTAAAAATAATCACCCTTGATTTATGTCACGCAGCCTTAGTTTGATTCTAGAGAATTCTATTGGTCTTATTAATATATTAAATAATTAGTTTGACTGATATTGAATTACTATATTTAAATGTAAGGTGGGAAAGATTTATTTATATATACAATATGCTATTTTGCATGTGTTTGAGAATATAGTGGGAGGTATATAAAATATTAATATATTAATTAGTGGGGGTGGAGACGTGATTAAGTATATTAATTAGTGCTTTTATCTGTGGGTATGATTAATCATATTATAAAATTAAATCCATCATCTGTAATTGGTTTATTCTTGTCCTACTATTTACCCTTTATAGAATAAAATGTATTTGAACGAATTTGTGTCCTCGTGTGTTATTTTTTATATGATGAATTTGGATTGATTATTATTATTACAATTGCATTATAAAATACACTAAAACAACTAGGTCAATTATTATAGCAATTCATAAAATTATAAAAAATAAAAAAAACAAATTAAGTTTGTCCTCAAACTTATTTTTTAAGTGTTGCTACGACCAATTTTTTAAAATTTATCAAGGAAAGAAAAATTGTAATAAAAAAATATCAAAATATAAAACAATAAGAAATTACATAGTCGGTCTCAAATTAAATCATATAAAAAGGTACTTTTTAGTCTATTTATTTTCCTTTTTCTTATTCTTTAGACTCTGTAGTTTTTCTATGCATGTTTTTTTTATTATCATTATGGCTTGTGTTTTGAAACCATATGTCCATATTTATTTTTCAACTTTTCAATTTAATTTTTTGTTAAATATATTTTAATTCTTACTCGGCTTTCAAATGTTTTCAAATATAAATAGGCATTTGTTTTTGTACAACCTTGCATAATATTTTTTTTTCTTAAATTTTATTCAATCACTTTTATGTACGTATCTATTTTTATTATTGTTTGATTAAATAAATAAATAAAATAATTCTAAGAAATAAAGTTATTAAATACAATCAAGTTCATGACCTGTATTGAGAGATCAAACATCTTGATTTACATCTATCTCTTAATTTTTTTTAATTTAATCTTTGGTTATCATTAACACTTTCTTTTCTTTTTTGTATTTATTGGCAATATATGATTCTCAATTTATTTATTTAAATGTTTGCATCAATTTTTTTATTATTATTAGGATTATTTTGTTAAAAAATACATTGAAAAATCCTGCACATTTAAAAATATTTATTTTTCATTGAAACAAATTATTTTGCAAAATCACTGTGTTGTGTGTCCAAGACCACTTTCCATCATTCGATGTCATCTTGAAGGATTTTCATTTGTTAAAAGATGATGTTTAATTAAGTTCGAATATTTAGAAAAATATATAACATAATGAAAAGTGTGTTGTATGGAAGGTATGTTAACGAGTTGTAGCTTAATTAATAAATCTTAAGGTCCTTTTCTTTAAGAAATCTTGAATTCAAACATTTTTTTTCTGTATTTTTCGCGAGAGCACGAGATCGTGGCGACCCTTCCCGTATGGGTTGAGAAGTCTTTTATTGGATAATAAGTTGGCATGTAGTATTATTATTACTAGGAACTCTAACTAGTCTTTAAAGATTCTAGGCAAGGAATTAATTACATAATTAATTAGCACCCCTAGTATGTCTTACTTAAAATAAGCTGCATCATTTTGTTTTTGTTGGTGGTTGCTATGGTCTAAAGGTATTTTTAAATTCTATCAACCTAAATCAAAATCAAAAAATATCAAACTTGTGAAAAACACAAAAACATGAAAAAACTTTTCAAAAAAATATTCAAACCCAAAAAACTCAAGAACACGAAAAACATTCAAAGCAAACACAATCACATGACTCTCGAGTCCGGCCAGATACAACGAAATCAAAGGCATAGGCATGTTGTAAATCATTCAAGGTACAAGAATCAATCATCAAAAAACAATGATTATCAACCATTAATCACGATTAGATCAAAATAGATTTCCGTGCAAAAACAAAACTTGTGATTAAAACTCAGAAAAAAAAAAACAGTTATTGATGCAAATTAACCCTATATTATTGATTAATCAAGTCTCAGGAAGTTATTGGTGCAAAAAAGAAGACCAAAATTAATCCAAATTATAGAGTCAATGTAATGTTCTTTTCAAAAACACAAAGAACAAAAACTAAAAAAAAAACCTAGAAAATGCCCAGCTGCTGCCCAACCCTGGAAAATACATTTTTGACCTCTAAACCCATTGTTTTTTGTCCTAACAAGCCACATTACCACTACCAAGTATATTTGAATCAAAAGAACTAACGAACAACATCATATCATCAAAAATATGAATGAGATTCCACTTTCCAAATCTACCAAATTAAAACAAGCATATTCAATAATCTGATATTCAAAACTAACATTTTAACAGTTCATAGGACTCAACCAAAATCCAGGAGCCAAGAACATGCGTTTGACAAACCAAAAGACACCAACAGCCCTACTATCATATTTGGCAAATTTTAAATTTATTTTATTTCATCAAAAACAATCATTTAAACATCTTCCAAACATCCAGCAACATTAATTACCCTCTGACTTTTAATTTTATGCAATTTCATCATTGTCAAATTCAATTACCAACTCTAAAGTTCAGCATCTTTTTCCTTTTAGTCCTTGATTTCTGATTTATGCAAATTGACTCTTAATTGACCAACAAATTTTTAATTTTTTTTAATTTGACCCTTGATTAAACCAATGTCAGTCCCTAAAGTCTTGTGTGTTTTACAGTTTGGTTCTTGGTTTTGAATTTCTTCAATCAAGGCCCTAATTGACCATCGAACCTTAATGCTCAATTGTTACTAGCATTTGTAAATTTGGCAAATTTTTCCATATGCTGCTGGCTTTTGTACTCATCTAGCAAAAATACTAACAGGGGCACATGTGTCAACTTTATCATATTAGGGACTATTTTGTTGTAAATGTGCTTTTGCTTATCTCTATCTCTTTTAAGTTTACTTATTTTATTCATAGACTAATTGAAGAACAAGGTTTTTTTTCCAATTTAGTGGCTAGTTAGTTCTACATTGAAATAATTGAAAACTGGGAATATAAATTCAGGCTTACTTGAAATTATCCTATGAGTTTGGGGTACTGATTTGATTTTTTTATAAAAAAATTAAAGCATTAATAATATCACGTGATAGACGAGCAAATTAGACGGTGCCAACCTCCATTAATGGGTAATGGGTTGACTTGAGCTTGAGCTTGAGGAACTGGTTGAGCAATGCCGTTTCTGTGGGGAACAATCCGTAAGCTTTCATTTTGTCCCTATCAATTCATAAATACTTCACGTCTATTCTTATAGTTTGAAATTTCTATATTCTTCTTATTTTCTAAGAGTTCCAATGCTATTCATAACTTTTTAAGTTTGGTTTATGAGTTAATTTTTATATAGGTTTCTAATTACTTTTTATAATATATTGAGTATACATAACTTAAATATTTGCTTTTTATTTTTTATTTAATTCAAGTAATTAAATTTAAAATTAAAAATAGAATTATATATATATATATATATATATATAAAGATGCATAAGAAATTAAAACGGAATTAGTATAATTGATGGATCCGTCGACTCCTCCTGATTCCTTCAAAATGGAGACAAAATGGTTGACTTAGAAATAACGTCATTTGTGACGCAATGAGGCAATACGCGTGGGTTTAAGGTCTAATCTCCTCGACCTGTCCAGATATTGCTTCGGGGGCGAGTAGCTTTAAAGTTCATCAACACGTTTTTTAGCCAAAGACCAAGTAAGATACTCTTCTCCATAAAATTTCCAGAGCCTCATGTTTCTCTCCAAATGTCCATTCCACCTTCCTCTCGCCCAACTTGGATCTGCCGAAGCTTCAAAAGCAACGCCCACTTGCAAGACTAGAAACTAAAAAATATATGTTTATTATCACTTTGACCTTGAAGATTTTGACTTTACAATAGATATAATATTTTTGGCTTGGACTTCGTACTTCTTCAACCTATATAAGAACTCCAGCGTTTCTTTATCTTACTGGCTCTCTTGAGCGTTTCAAGGAAGTTTGAAGTACTCACAAATACGTGTAAAACCCATAAAGAATCAAAGGAAAGGAAAGGATGAGTGGTAGCAGCGGCAGCGGCAGCAGCAGCAGCAGCAGCAGGATAATAGATCAAGAAAGTGGAGCAAGTGCATCTCAAAGGAAATTCAAGGGAGCAAGAAGGCGAAAATGGGGCAAGTGGGTGTCTGAAATAAGGATTCCTGGGAAGCAAGAACGACTTTGGTTAGGTTCTTATTCTACACCCGAGGCAGCTGCGGTGGCTCATGACATAGCTTCTTATTGTTTACGTGGGCCGTCTTCGTTAGAGAGTCTGAATTTCCCCCTAATGTTGCCTGCAAGTGTAAGGGAAGACATGTCACCCAAGTCCATACAGAAAGCTGCGTCGGATGCTGGGATGGCAATCGATGCTCAGATGATACTGAACAGGTCGCTCCAAAACGAGGTCAAGGTTGGACCTGAGAATGCTGCGATTAATCATGGGCCAGAGACACAGTTATGGGAACCTGCAGCAGGTGGTGGTGGTGATAGTAGTAATCGTTGCGAGAACTGGCATGAAATCAATATCGGAACGAGAGTAGGGGACGATTTAAACATCTCCATTGAAGATTATCTCATGTAGTTTAGGCTTTGAGACCATGTTTTATGTGATCTAATTCAAGTATGTGTGTGTGTATATGTATACCCAGTGATATATCATTAAAATGGAAATCGGAAGGTTATCAGATAGCGGTGTGATACATTACGCCGGCTAGCTACATTTTTTCTAGTTTGTGTCATAATTAACTTCTTACACGTATCAAGATCTTCAAGAAAGGTAGACAAGGAAATTAAATCATCAGGGTTTAGCATGGCTGTAAAACAACAGTTGACAATAGCTGCAGACTGTTTTTGATTCGTCGTAGTTTCAAATTTCCAACCCACTAGCATGCACGTTCCTTCATGAGTAAAAAATAGGTAAGTTTATGTCTTGTCATGTATTGACTGCAAATATACACTTTTGACTGATGCGATAGATAATTCAGGAATACCATTATACCAAGGACGACTGCCTTATTTTACAGAAGATGGTGACATTACGAACTGTTTATGCATATGGACAAACCCTTTAACAATGCTTACGTGCCTTTAGCCGTGTTTGATTTGATATAGTTATTTCTAGAAGTAAATTTCAGGGAAATAAATTATATTTTGATGTTTAGTAGTGTAATAAAAAATAAGTTAAAAAATAATTTTCAGTGTTTGGTTATGTCATGGAAAATGAGCTGGAAAATAACTTATTAATGTTTTATTTTTTAAAAGTTTATTAAAATAATGAGAAACAAATCTTACAAATTAAAAAGTTAAATAGGAATGAAATTGAAAAAAATATAATTTCATAAATTATCTCAAATAAAATAAATAATAATTAAAATAATAGAGATCAAATCTAAAAAATAAAAAAATTGAAAGATGAAGAAATTAAAATAATAATAATTAACATTTAATAAATTATTTCAAATAAAATAAGTAACAATCAAAAGAATAATGACCAAATTTGATAGATAAAAAATTTTAATTAAAAAATAATAAGGGAAAAGCAAATAACAATTATAAAAATAAGGATCAAAATTAATATAAAAATTAAATTCTAAGGGATGAAATTGAAAAACAAATATTCAAAACAAAATATATATATATATATAGCAATCAAAAGTTTGAGGACCAAATTTGATATAATCACCAAATAATATGACATTTCTAAATTTTTCACAACTTCTGGAAAGTGTTTTCTGCCCAAAATAAAAGAAAAACACTTTTCTGGAAACCAAGCTAAATTTTTCTTTGACTGAAAAGTGTTTTCCGTTGATCAACTTTTCTAATGGCAAATAAACACAAGAAAGTTTGGAAAGTACTTTCTTAAAAACCAGTTTTCAGAAAACAAACACAGCCTTGATAATGCTTATCATTTCTGAAATTTTTATTTTTGGCTGTGTTTAATTGTAATTGCGACAGTAATTATAATTTTTTTCCTCAGCTCTAAATCAGAATAGTTTCAAAAATGATGTGAGTTTTATAAATAAAAATTCTTAAAATATTTTATATATATATGTTTAATAAGTGAAATCTTGGATAATCTTAACCCTAAGTTTTAAGTCCGCTCATTTCTATAAATTACAGCTTATTGTAGTTGTGGTGATTAAATACCACAGTTATTTGGTTAGAAGAACTGTTGTTATAAAAGTTGTGTTTACTACGAGAAAAATCTAAAAAAATACACAAAAAGTTACAAAATAGAGATAAAAAGAAAAGAAAGGAAAACTAGATTTTCAGCTTTCGATTTAAAATTAACCACAAATTCTATAGTTTTGGATTGAAAAAGCTGAGAGAACCCATCTTGTCCACGAAGCTAAACGAGTAATTGATAGTTCGGGAGTGATTGGGGCGTTGTTTTGCATTGTGATTTTTAAAGTGAAAGTTATTTATATTTTTAAATTATTTTAATGTGTTAATATTAAAAATAATTTTTAAAATATAAAAAAATATATATTTTAATATATTTTTAAATAAAAAATATTTTAAACTGTTATCGACAAGCTTTTCGTATAGTAAACTGGTGCACTAATTTTTTATCCTAACATTCGGGTAGTGGGATTCTCTCTAATAAATATATAAATTTCTTGATGTTAAAATTAATGCACAATGTTGAATTTCTAACTGTAGAAAAAGTGTTTGCGAAATAAGTTTCAATGCATGAATTTTCCTCCTTTAGAATTTATTTTCTGTCTCTATGCGGAAAATCTGCTTTCCATCCTTTAGAATTTATTCAATTACTATGATTTTAATTGAATCAAATCACATCAATGAGAAAAAAAAAATATATATATATATATATATATTTCCTAAGACCAGTTCAAAGTTGAAATATTAAAATTGCTTAAATAAGCAATTATTGAGTGGCTGACTAGTTATTGAAAAATCATAGTACGGACAGATCTGGATTCTATGTACTCATCTTAATAAATAATTAAGTTTTAGGATTGAGTTTGATAATATCCATCGAATTTATAATAATTAAATTGAAGATAAGTTTTAAATAGAATTTAATAATATTTATATTGTATTTATTATTAATTGAATAAAGTAATTATTTAAAAAAACTAATCTATTCAAATTAATATATTTGATTCAATGTTTATCAAGTTGGATGATTAAATTATCATCCTTATCTGTCCGTATGATACTCAATCAATTTATTTCATAAAATTTGTGAGATGTGATAAGTGGGATTTAAATCTTAGAAAAGATTTTGTTAGAGCTATTGCAATAAATTTCAAGTATTTTTACATGATTAAAATATAGAAATTGTTAATAGGTTTGAGTATCTCACTGATCTTTTTAATAAGATTCAAGTTTTCTTTAATAAACAAAACTAGAGGTGAGAAAAAAACTTAAAAAAAGAATAAACCGAGAAAACCAGAAAAAAAAGAACTAAAAAAATCAAACCGTGAAAAAAACCGATTAAAATTTTGAAAAAACCAACCAATTCGGTTCGATTTTGGTTTTATAAATCTGAAACCGAAAAAACTGAACCGAACCAAAACCTAGCCAAACTGAAAAAACGGAACCAAACCGATATGAACCGGTTTTTGTCCTAAAAAATCGAACCGAAATCGGCCGGTTTGAACCGGTTTCGATTCGGTTTCAGTTTTTTTAAAAAAAATTCAGTTTGATTACTTTTATAAAAAAAACAAACCGAACCAAAAATTAACAGCACTTAACAAAACCCTTAAGATTCTATATGTTTAATTGGAGCTAACTCTCTCTTGTTATAATAATAATAATTAAACAAACTGAAGTCATGATAACTTAAATTTATTTTATTAAAAGAAATTATCATATACGCATGTACTAAGTTATTTTGAACGTTGACGTTGATAATAATGTATATAAAAAAAATTAAAAATTAATTATTTTAAACAAAAAAATTATTAAAAAAAAAACATCTTAAATTACAATAATAAATACAGAATTAGTCGGTGACTATTTTATTCATTTTCAAATTTAATTCTTCCGAGGGTCATTTTCAAATCGATACCAAGTATGAAGACCGAGTCCTCACCAGCAGTCATCACCAAGTTCAATGCTTCTGGTGATGCGTTATTGGCTTGGCAGCATCACAATCGCTGGCAGTAGACCCTGCACTCCATTTTATTTTGCTCAAGTTCTCCCCAGCCGACCTCAAATTAATTCTAAAAGGGATATTTCAATTAATTCTAAAAGGGATATTTCACTTTCTGGATTTGCATCTGTTCTTAATTCAAGTTTTATAAATTTTAGAATTTTTAAAGACTTATATTATCATTAATTTTAGAATTTTTGAGATTAATTAAGATAAACATAAATTAATCCGGAAATTCATATTAATTATATAAAAAAAAAATTCTCTCCGGCCGTCACCAGACAACCACCTTGTCTATCTGATACATATCAGAAGCTCGTGCATATGGGCCTCCGCTTGTTAATATTATAAGAACTTTAACAGTTTTATTTGAAGAAAAAATTCCAGAATTTAACGGAATTTAATGATATAATACTCTAAATATAATTGCAATTATTTTATTTTAAAGAATTTTAATTAAAATTTTAAAAGAAAACACAAGGCCTCAAGAACTAGGGCGCATGGATGTTGATGGGACAGCCCTGTCTAAGAAGAGAAGTCAAGCACGCGTGCACAGGCCATGCATGTTGTAGTCTGCGAGACCAAGTCTGTGTGTCTTACCTTTTTTTGGACTGGAAAGTAAAAAAAAAAAAAGCTTCTAGAACGTAAAAAATCTTTATTATCAACTTTTATTTTACTTAAAAAATCTAAGAAACATTTTAGAGAACTTAATAAACACATTTCTAATCTTTAATAGCCCTTTAATCCAACAAAAATAAATAAAAACTACCCAAATAAAAAAAATTTCAAAGCCCATCTATTTATTTCAATAAGATAAAGAGTTAAAAATACCATCATCGGGAACGTATTTGATTCAACAAAAAAATTAAAAATTCTCGGATAGTATTAATTCATGCTTTGAAACTTATTTCGCAAGCATTTTTTCTTCACTTAGGAATACAACTTTGTACATTACTTTAACGTCAAAAATATATATAGATATGAGTGTGCCTTCTCATTGCAAATTCGCAATATGAACAGATGCCGCTTCAACTTAGAAACTTTTTATTATTATTATTATTAACGTGGATATCCAGGTTAATTTGTGTGTATCTTGACTAATCCCACGGAATTTAAAATTAATGATCATATAAGCTTTCAATGGCCATCATATTAGTAACCATAAGACTCGAACCTGAAATCACAAAAAAAACAAGCTCTTTAATCTCAAGTTCTTATCACTGGTCTACTGGGATATGGTTTCAACTTACGAATCTTAATAAATATGAAGGCTGCTCTTCATCAAATATAAAAGATATTAACAGCGTAGTACATATCAAGGCTTGAGAGTCTCCCTCTTTCTAAGAAGATTGAAGTTCTCTTTCATAAACAAAAAGCTTTTGCTTATATAATGGGTGCTTCAAATGCTTTATAACTTATCTCATTCAGAATATAACAAATTAAGCACTTCTCAGGGCTCAAAGCTTCACTAGCAGAACACCCTCTCTCCTTTTCTTTACTGCTAATAAAGTTCTCAAATGCGTTTTGATAACAAAAATATATTATCGAGAACATTATTCACGTGCTAAGGTTTTATAGAAATTTTAATTAATTTTTTTTATATTTTCATATCGTTTTAATATGCTGATATATCAAAAATAACTTTTAAAAAACAAAAAAAATATTTTTTGATATATTTTCGAGCAAAAAATAACTTTAAAAAACAATTATTAAGACACTATCAAACACCTTCTAAGATTATACAATTGTACCTAACTATCTCCCATTGTAATAATAACAAAATAAATTGAAGTCATTATAACTCAAATTTATTTTATTAAAGAAAGCTATCAGATATAAAATCAATAAGCTACGTCTGTTAACTATCTAGTAGGCGGCTCAGTGATAAGAGCTTGGGATTAAGAGATTTATTCCCTCAGTGGTTTCAAGTTCGAGCTTTGTGGTTAATTACTAATATGATGGTCACTTGAGATTTACATAATCATTAACTTCAGGGTCCGTAGGATTAGTCGAGATGCACGCAAGCTGACCCGAATACTCACATTGATTAAAAAAAAAAACACTACATCTGTTTATCTCTCTTTTTCCCAATTTTTTAACCGGTGCATTCGTAACCTTTTATGAACTATACTTTGAACGTGGACGTTGATAATAATGTAAAAGGCATAGCTTAAGCATCCAAAACACTTATTTTCATTTTTTTTATTATATACTGTATGGAATTGTAATATCCATTGTTTTGAAAAATATTTTTTTATATCTCTTTTCTGGTTCCTGCCATAAGTCATTACCAAATTTAATGCGTCTGATGGAGTGCCACAAATCAATACCAAATATCAAGACCAAGCCCTTACCAGAAGCTCAACAAGCAGAGGAAGTCGACATCGTTCATTAATGGCATGGCAACAACACAATAACTGGCAGCAAATATTCGCTGACTTTGCCCTTGCCCTCCATTTTACTTTGCTCAAGACAACCAACAAGCTCATGCATTCAGGCCTGCTCTTGTTGCTTGCTCGTTAAATCTCGAGATATATATTTCAAGCAAAATACACGTATTTGTATATTATTTAAATAAAAAAATTT
>Ga0325414_1006583_pt1 | contig 12330 bp, 9 predicted proteins | sample PopdelMetagenome_8_FD_206183 | JGI IMG/M metagenome (GOLD analysis project Ga0325414, IMG submission 206183) | Populus deltoides microbial communities from Bellville, Georgia, United States - Leaf-PdKOR-R3 | ecosystem: Host-associated > Plants > Phyllosphere > Phylloplane/Leaf | place: USA... | reverse complement strand
TTATAAAAGAATGGAAGGACACGTGGTGCAATTTCTTGATTTAGAGCAAGGGGCCTGGACCTTGCTTCTTTAGAAGACCTTGCAAACTCTTTCATATCACCATTCAAAATCTTGTAAGAGGTGCCTCCGATCCCTTGCTTCCTCAAACGCTTCTCTTGGCTTTTCGGCTTCAGCCAAAAAGTGTGAGCAACTCTAAACACAACATAGAGAGATAGAAGTAAAGAAGAGTACAGAAACCCTCTGAAAATAAAATCTTCCATTTTTGTTTTTTGGGTTGGAAACTGCTGCTTCAGCAAACTTGGGATCGATGAACTTTGATGGAAATGAGACCCGATTGGTGAAGAATTTATAGGGTTTTTTTTTTTTTAGATTAACTTAGGTATATGGGTAGCTTGGGTGCATCTCAACTAATTCTACAGGTTCTGAAGTTAACGATCATGTAAGCCTTCAGTGACCTTGAAATTTGTAGAACTCGAACCGGTAACCTTTACAAAACAAACTCAGGAATTGACCAGTTAATCTACACCTTTTTTTTAGATTAACTTGGGGGTTCGGGCAGCTTACGTGCATCTCGACTAATCTTACGGATTTTAAAGTTAACGATTATGTAAACCTTTAGTGGCTCTAAAGTTTATAAAACTCGAACCGGTAATCTCTAAAAAATAAATTCAGGGCTTTACCTCTTAAAGTTAAAATTTATAGTAATTTTGTTAGCTCCTTTGAGCTTGGACTTTATTGCTTTCTTTTTTTTTATTTTTTTAATAATATATTTATATATATCAACTATACAATGAAACTCTATATGAACACTTTTCACCAATTAAAAATAGTGGTTGGTAAAGTGATTTGATATTTATTTTCTTTTTAAATAAGATATTGAATTTGAGTTTTATGAATAAAATATTTTATTATTGAAAAACATTTTATTTTTTATTAGATTAAATCAACTTAATTAGATAAGTTAGGATTCAATAAACTTCTAAATACCGGGATCTAGAAAGAAAAACACACACTTGTCACTAGTTGCTAAATTAGAGAGTGGTGACAATACATTATTAATACATGTATTTTTTATATCAAAATTAATTTTTTTAATATTTTTTAATTGTGTTGATGTGATAATTTTGATTCTTTAACACAATAATTGTGACCCAGCAACATATAATTATTGGTCTTGATATGACGGTTTGAGATCGTAATACAAGCCGTATTCTATGAAATTCTTTTAAAAAAATTGATTTAAATTTAATTTTTTTATATTTTCAGATTATTTTAATAAATTTATATAAAAAATAATTTTTTAAAAATAAAATAAAAATTATTTTAATATATTTATAAATAAAAAAACACTTTTAAAATTAACCACTATCATATTTTTAAATACCCCCACCGAAACCCATCCCATCAAGATTCCAATAAAATAACAGAAGGAAATTGTATTAGTGAGGATCAAGCCACAAGCCAACGTCAACCTTTTGTATTTTCTTGACAAACTTAACCCATCTCTTGTTTCATTGTTCCACAAACACCAAAATCACGTGTGTTGATTTCAAGAACAAAAAAAATAAAAAGTGAAAACGACAGAACCGGAATATAAATCCTAAATTGCCTTGCAGCCCAAGGGTATGAAGATTATTCTCACGTGATATCGATAATAACTAGTTACATGACCTATGTGATACCGCGGGTTAATTTTTTATCTATAAAAAATACAAAGAAAAGACTAAAATTTAGAAGTATCAGGTCTTTTTACAAAGTTATATCTAAGAATCTTGGATTTGACTGTAACGCTTGACCGAAAAGTAATATTTATAATATTAATAATAACATTAAACTTGCGTAATTCAGTAGGTCTAGTTGCAATACCAGAGCCAATAGCCTTGGATGCGGGTCTGACTGCAAGGTCGTGTTATAAAAGTGTGATAATTAAATAAATTAATTAAAAAAACCAATAGAAAGAAAAAAACTAATGATGAAAAAGAAAAAAAACATGAATCAACTGAGTTAACCCGTTAAATCAGGCTAACCCGTCAAACCTTAGATTTGCATCGTGAAAGTTTGATAAACAAATAGAAAAAAAAATTGACGGGTCAACCCAGAAATAACTGGGCTAACCCGTCAAACCAGGTTACCTGTCAAATCCAGGATCCGTGTCATGAAAGTTTGATAACTAAATATAAAAAAATTAAACATTAACAATCTAAATTAAATGAAAAAAATTAATTAAAAAGATAAAAAAAAAAAAAACAAACAAAAGACATAAGCCTCTTACTAATGAGGAAAAATAAAACCTGAATCAACTGAGTTAACCCGTTAAATCAGGTTACCCGTCAAACCTTGGATTCACATCGTGAAAGTTTGATAACTAAATAGAAAAAAAAAATTTGACAGGTTACCTGGTTTGATGGGTCAACCCAGAATTAACTGGGCTAACCCGTCAAACCATGTAACCTGTCAAATTCGGAATCCGTATCATGAAAGTTTGATAACTAAATAGAAAAAAATTGAACATTAACAACCTAAATTAAATGAAAAAAATTAATTAGAAAGATAAAAAAACAAAAAAAAAGACATAAACCTGTTACTAATGAGGAAAAAAAAACCCTGAATCAACTGAGTTAATCCGTCAAATCAAGTTAACTCGTCAAACTCGGGATTCACGTCGTGAAAGTTTAATAACTACATAGAAAAAAAATCGACTGGTTAAACGAAAAAAAATTAACAAACTAAACTAAACGAAAAAAATTAATTAAAAAGGAAAAAGAAAAAAAATTCTGGGTTAACTCGTCAAATCAGGTTAACTCGTCAAACCCGAGATTTGTGTCATGAAAGTTTAATAACTAAATAAAATTGTTTTTCACATTAACAAACTAAATTAAACAAAAACAAATTCATTAAAAGAAAAAAAAACACAGAAAAAAGCAAAAAACAAAAACCCATAAAGGTATAAAAAACAAAAAAAAACACAGGAAAAAATAAAATAACAGCTAAGAGTTTCACTGTGCACAGTGAAACACTGATATTTAAAATGTGTGGGGAAAGCTACAGTACTTTCCCCACGTGTCATGACCCGCGCGATGTTGAAATCTTTTTTTTTTTTTGCATAAAAATATATAAAAAAAAACTAAGATTTAAAAGTGTTAGGTTTTTCTGCAAAGCTATACCCAAGAGTCTTGGGTTTGACTGCAACACCTGACCTCAAAGTAATATTTATAATAGTAATAATAACATTAAACTTCTATGACCCTAGTTTAAGTGAGCTTGACTGCAACACCGGATCCAAGAATTTTGGATGTGGGTCTGGCTATAAAGTCGTGTCATAAAAATATAATAATTAAATAGATTAATTAAAAAAAATATCAACAAAAAAAATTAAAAAAATCTAAATTAATTGAATCAATCCATTTCATGATTCCAATAAAATAACATAAGGAAATTGTACTAGTGAGGATCATGCCACAAGCCAACGTCAACCTTTTGTATTTTCTTGACAAACTTAACCCATCTCTTGTCTCATTGTTCCACAAACACCAAAATCATTACGTGTGTTGATTTCAAGGGGAAAAAAAAATAAAAAAGTGAAAACGACAGAACGGGAATATAAATCCTAATATGCCGTGCAGCCCTAGGGTGCGAAGATTATTCTCACGTGATGATCCGACAATAATAGATATTTGTTCTAAAATTATCAATTATATACTAATTATATTTTTGAAAATAATATGGATATTTGGATCAACTTGCATGTACCTCAATAATTTTACAGGTTCTGAAATTAACCATCATGTAAGCTTTCAGTGGTCTTGAGGTTTGTGATACTTGAACTGGCTTAGAGAACATACCTAAAATCTAATCAATTGAGCTACACCTCTTAGGATTATTACGTAATAATAATTACTATGTGTTATGTTAGAGGTTGGATTAATTTTTTAATATAAAAAATACATTCAGTTATTACTAATGAATTGTTTAGTAAAAAAAAAAAACTGTATTGGGTTGATTCTCGTTAGACATTAAATTTATATATACTTTGTAAACTCTAGCACAAGAAACTTCTTTGGAATAATTAGGCAATTGTCGAGCACCAATAAGACAAGGATATGCCATTAATCACCCTACGCTCTTCAATAGCTAAAAGCTTCTCATCATCGGGTTCTATCACTTTTGTTCTTGGGAATTTCTCTGGCAGTGTTAAGTGGTCATGGCAGCATTGCTGTTATTACCAGACAATTGGTAAATATAAACAGATATGTCACGATCCAAAAAGAACATTATATTTATTTATAAGAGATAATTTTTATTTGGTGTAATTTTTTTAATTAAAAATTCAGCAGAGTTTCTTCTGTAATGAGACCATACCAAGTTATCGACATCTTCATTCCTGACACAATTCATATCATAAATTATAGTCCAATTATCTTGAACCTCATTCCCAATCAATACATCACAAAAATAATAGACATATATTGTCCAATAATAAAGATGCAATCAATAAAATCAAAAAATATAAATAATTCTAAGGTTTACATAACTTGTAAAATTAATTGATTTAAGAAAAAGAATAAAAACTTAGATTATAAATATAATGCTCCTACTATTTTATCTGGGACAATTTCTTAATTAAGTATACAAATTTGGAGTAAAATCTTCTCTCTGTTTTTTTTTTTTTTAATCATTCTAACATTTCTAATCCTATAAGCAACTATGATAAAATGCAAATACTTATAACACAAAGATATTTTTAAGTATGACATTCACATTAATTACATATAACAATTTTATTCTACCAATAAAAATATTCATTCAACCTCTTTTACATCATTCATTAATCTTAAAATACATGTTGATCAATATAAATACACAAAAAGTGTCATATATTCAAGCAGGATCTATTTTACTGTTGCGAGGGTCCTAGAAATAAGATTAATATTTTATCAACATAATTATTAATAAATGCAATGTATCATTTCACTACACCCATATAAAAATATTTTTTTCTATATACTTTATTGTGAATCATTAATATCTTACACCTTCATATTCATCCAATTAATTCCAATCTTAGCCATTTCATGGAGGTGCTACTCCCTTATTAGGAACACTAATCCATTCGCCCAAATATCAGGTACTAGTTTATCCGCTCAAATACTGAGCATTAGTTCACCCACCCAAATACCGAGCATTAGTTCATCCCTCCAAATGTGTTTATCTGCCCAATTACCGGGCATTAGTTCACCCGTCCAATTACCGGACATTAGTTCACCTGCTCATTTATCGAGCGCTAGTTCATCTGTTGATATCAAAACATAAATTACAAAATTTCTAATTAAAATTAACACATGTTTTTCAATTAATTTCTCTATAAAAATTCATAATGTTGAACATTTACCTACTGGTGATGCTTGACTAGTAGTTCCTTGTTGCTATTTGGAGCCTTCAACCTCTCATGTTTCATTGAAAAGATCACATAATTTCAATACTTCATCATCCAATAATTTACTTTAAACTTCTCCACATAGTAAAAATTTCAATCAATACAATTTTAATACCCGAAATTATTATCATTTTTTTTTCATGTTCTTTAATAATTCCATAAATAATTCTTACATTCACCTCAACTTTTAATTCATCACAATTATAAGGAAATCTTATATTATTATAAAAATTTTCCAGTAACTATAGGAAATTTTATTCTTTTACACCTAATTCAACACATCATTTCATTATTATTTTTTTCACTATTTAAATGCAATTCATAAATTTCATAAAGCTTGAATTTTTATTTCTTTTTTTTTCATGGCCAAAATCACATTTCTAAGTAAGGGGAAGATAAATTCTCATTTACTCTAAATTTTAGTCCGTCATTCAAATCCAATTCATCCATTTAAGTTATAAAAAATCTCCATTTACATCAATTCAACTAGCCCCTCAAAATTCTTTACCCTTGCCGAAAATTCAAGTAAAAATAGTGACATGATAATTCTTCAACTTTTCACTTAATTAACTTTAACTCATTTATTTATTTTATTTTATTTTTTCATGCCAACATACAATACCCTAATTACACATGATAATAACTAAGCATCAATGCATAAATTTCACTAATCAACAAAATAAGATCATATTTAGTCATAACATAATAAGGGATCAATAGCAAATCCAAGGTGGAAACCACTCTTTATCCCTATCCATCTTCTTTTCTCTTCTTATTTCTCTTTCTTTTAACCTTTTTTTACAAATTAACTTAATTAATGACAAGCCTAAGCATTTATTTCCTCAAAAAACATATAATCAACATAAATATTCATGTATTCAAACCACCATAACATCAAGAACCCACTTTCACAAAATACCAATTTTACTCAATTCAAGAACAAATATGAAAAACAATACAATGGATCATCATGGAGAGTTTTCTTACCCTTAAGAAATGAAGAATGAAAAGTCAAACAAGTTGAATCAAGTTCTCCTTCACACTTCCCTCTCGGCTCAATTTTTTCTTCTCTAAAAGCACATTTAAAATCTTTAAACTCCTTGTAGACTCCTTAACATATCAAACCATATTTAATATTATTGCAAGAAAAATGAATAATAAATATTTATGTCCCCTCACCATATTTAAGGAAGAAAAATAAACCATGGCCACTCCTAACCCACCAAAATGAAGGGTTTTTATTGAAGTACAGTCTTGAACTTTTTATTGATATGTATTCATAATAAAAAATAAAAATAAAAATTGATAGGCATTAGCGGTTTACATGCCTAAACAAAGGCGTTTGTGTTCCAGTAAAATATTTTATAAAAGCATATATTTTTTATTTTCTTGTGTTTTTTCCGTAAAATATTCCATTATAAATCAATAAATTAACTTACCTTATTTCTTAAAAGGATAAAATATTATATAATAAATCATTAACATATCACCATCACTATCACAATTATACTATTATAATCATTACAATAATTATTGAAATTATAATCATTTTATCATTCTTTAATATCATCATTATATCATCATCATATTTTTTATAACATTGTAAAATTCATGACATTAAAATATTTTAGAAGATATTTTCTATTTTTTAAATAATTTAAGAAAAAAAAATGTTTCATTCTTGTCCAAAGGTTTGGAAAAACTATCTTCTTAAAAGGTAAATTGTTGGAATTCATTTTCCTTTGCACAGAGCTAAAAAGAAGGTTATGCTAAATCTAAAAAAAAAGAAAAGAATGAAGAATAAAATTTTGAATAAAAGAATAGGAATGCCCAAAAGAAATCACGTCGCCATCTATTAATATGAATAAAATATTGCATAGAATTTTCTTTTATGATATAATTTACTATCCTTTGATCACACTCTAAATTGCATTTTCTACACTAAGAACTTTGTAATTAATTCATGGAATATTATATTGGTAATTAAATATTGATAATTCTGTCAACATGATTTTTACCGACAGGCTCATAAACAGTTACTATCCGTCACCAAAACTTTTATTGGTGATTTATGTTATGTCGGTAATTTCATTACCGATAGATTTATAGATGGAAAAGACATGCTAAACAAAAAGCAAAATTCATGTTTTATTCCATCTATGAATACAATATATCACTAAAAAAAACTATACGTAATTTCATTGGTATTTTTTTTAATATAACCAGTAGAATTAAATCTTTGATGATTAAACAGTGACAATGACAGTAATTATCCGTAACTATATATAAAAATATGAATTATATGTTGTAACATTTGATTGGACTAAAATATCCTTAAATTTTTATTAACTTAATAACAAAATTATAAATTTTAATACTAATTTTCATTATTTTTTTTTATAAAAACTTGATTATTATGTTTTTCATATTTTTTATTAACTTCCCTTGAATTTTTATTAAATTGATGACTAAAATAATAATTTTACCTTTTGCATATATAAAGTTAGTTATTACAAGAGAAAAGCTAACGGGTGCCCTTAGGAATACTGTTACGAATCATCTGAATGTATTTATTAAACTTAATTTATTGTTGAATTCTCTTAAGAAAGTAATAAAAATATTAAATCATAAAATAAAAATCAATGATATTAATTAAATACATTAGATAATTATAATTTTATATGGTGATGTTTTTAAGTTCTTATAACAAATTCTAAATAAAAAATAAAAACATGAATTCATGATTACAAATATTAAATAACTTGTTTACCATTTTTAATATAGAAAATTAATCATTATATTTTGCAAAAATATATTTTTTATAGAGGGAAAAACTATATTAGGTAGCTTGTGAGTGTGTGTTTGTATTTTGTGTCTTATAGTTTTCTTATTTATTATTTTGATTGTTAAATAAATAAATATTTCTTTTATTTTGACAAGGATTTGTACCATAACTTATCATATCTTTTTATATGTATCTTTCCATATAAAATTTTTAAAAACTTATATCATAGCCTTGTATATCTCCGACACAAAAACTTTTAAATTGTTAAAAACAAATTAGAAATTACGAAATTATTGAATTTTTAGGATATATCACTACGTCTTAAAAAGCATATTAATAATGTCATTAAATTTTTTTAAAAGAAAGAAACGTGTTTTATACGACTTAAACATTGATAAAAAAATCTACAAAAAATCAATTTTTTTCCCTTCTTTTTATTTTATGTCAACACAAATATCATATAATAATTAAAAAAAACACAATAGTGCCCACGTGTAAAAATAAATAACTAATAAATTAAAAATACTAGTTTGATTTCTTGCACTATATTGTAGGATGAAATTATTTTTTTCAACGCAAAAAAAGTTGCAAGCATTGTTAATTGTTTTTTTACCAGCAAGAAAATTTTGAAATGCAAATTAAAAAGTTTATACATGTATTCAATAAAATAAATTGAGAATTATATAAGTTGATAAATGATAATAAATTTATTGATTCCAATCAAAGATTAAGTCGGGAAGCTAAGATGAAGATGCTATTTATTTGAGGAAAAAAGAGATTGAATATTTATTTCAATTTGAAATTGAGTCCCTAAAGTTTTAATTGGTTTGAATCAATTTGAATTTTATTTTATCAAATCAAGCAATCGAGCATTAACTCAAAGTCAAATATGATATTTAACTTCGTGAGAGCTTTATATAAAGCCAGCTAAAATAAAATATAAAATTTAATTTCAAGTCAACTTAATATGAAAAGATTAAATTGGGAATAAAAAAGTCAAGTGATAAAAAATATTATAAAAAAGAAAAAAAAACATTGTGAGTAACTATTGCAACCCACACAGGATTGTGTTTTTTTATGTTACATTTTTATTTTTTTAATATTTTTTTTATATCACATTGTCTCACTTATTCATGATTCTAAATATTGTTTAATGGTTCATCGAGTATTAATTTTACAATACCAAACTACAATTGTTAAATAGAAAGTAAAAAGATTCAATAGAAAAACACAATAAAATATAAAGAATGTAAATTAAAAAAAAGAAGAAGAAGAAGATTGGAGGTGGTTCAATACTTATATGAATAGTGTCCGCACCTCAAGTCTTTTGATGTGTTTTATAATTTGTATAGTCCATATACATGCATACATAAATAGATGTGTATATGTATATATAAAAATAATAATAAAACACATAAAAAATAATATAAAAAATAGGATAAATTACATTTTATATTATGTAGTTTAGTTATTTTTTTCACTTTGCTTTTATATTTTTTAGAATTTTATAATTTATATTCTAGAGTTTATAATTTTATAATATTTTATATCCTCACTCCGATGCGTTAAAAAAATTTAACAAAAAATATTGAATTATTTATAAAATTTTCGTTATATTTTATTTAATGATAAAAAACCTCTTATAAAATTAAAATTAGAAATTTTTTATAAAAATTAAAACTACTATCTCCACTAAATACATTTCATAAAACAATTTATCTCCTCATGTTTTATTTATGGTAAGAACGATCAAATATCAAAAAAGTTTCCATCTCATTATCGATCGCTTGCTCGATAGAAAATTTCAAGTTATCCACAACACACTTGGCCATCTCATCCTCCATTTTTATTCTCGGATGCCACCATGCAAACTTCAAGATTTATTCCTCTAGATGTCTCCACAACTTCCTTTATCCCGTTTTCTGGCGTAGAAATGCCCTTTTGTCTCCATGGTTTTAATGTTTGTAAGCCTTTCCACACCAACCTACAAGCACCATCCCTCGATGTTTAAAAATACCATGGTAGAGAAACAAGATCAACACCTAGCTAGAATTATTATCCAAATATATATATATATATATATATATATATATATATATATATATATATAAGAAGAATTATGTGGTTCTAGGTGTTGATCTTTTTTGGTATATTCTAGAACACCTAGAACACCTAGAACCACATAATTCTTCTTAGGTGTACCGAATTTTCTAAGAGCATGTTTGGGAACGCAGCTGCGGCTTTGTTTCTAAAAAATTTGATTTTTTTTTTACTAAAATTTAATATAGTTTGTATATTTTGGATCGTTTTGATGTGCTGATGTCAAAAATGATTTTTAAAAAATAAAAAAACATCATTTGCATGCATTTTGACACGAAAAGTTATTTGAAAAGCACCCACAACCATATTATCAAACACGCTCTTAGTAGTACTCTTAAGCCTTCTAAAGTGAGCATGGAAATCCTCCTTCAAAACCCCTTTATTCAACTTAGTTTGGCAGTACCAGACCTGTTTCTAGGAACCCTAAAAATCCCACCTTATCTTCTCTCTGATAATATTCCATTCTCAAGCTTCTCCAGGTAATCAAAAGCAGTAAGGCCCACATCCTCAAAGTCATCCTCTTCAGTGTAGTTTCTACGAACATAGCATAGCAACTTTCATCCATTTATATTATTTTATATTTAATTTTTATATGAAATTAAAAAATTATCTTAACTAAATAGCTTAAATTTTTAAATAAAATTCTAATATATAATTTATATTATTCTCTAATACATTTTCTAAAATAAAAATATTTTAACTTTAAAATCTGTATAGATTCACACTATTTTATACTTGATTTTTATCAAATAAGTGAGGATAGTAACATTCAAGCTAATGACTAATATCATATTAAATAATTATCTCAATCCAATAATTTAAATTTTTAAATAAAATTTTAATACATGATATAATTTATATTATTGTATAAGAGTTTAACTTATAAATTTTAAATAAAAAAACAGTTAATTCCAAGATTTTATCATTTAATGGCCTACTTACCATTCATAGCTACATCTCAGAACATTGCTTTGTTTTTTTGGGTTTTGGTGTGATAGTGCAGCTGTCAATATATTACATCAAAGACTCAGAATTCAGCATCTAAAATAGGCAGTGACCCGCTTTTCACATCTATCATGTCTCGACCTTGTCGACCTCCAGCTCTGAAACAATGTCCTCGAGATGAAGGGGCTTCTTCCAAGGCATAATATATGCAAGTTTCCATATCATGGCATCAAGACTATATATTAGCAAGATATGTCGTCTTTTGATCGAAACAATGAAGAGATTAAGAGAGAGAAGGGAAGGGAAGAAGGAAAAGGAAAAAATATTGGAAAAAGAAACTGATATATATATATATATATATATATATATATATATATATGGAGTTTGTGTATTTGTATTGTATTAAATTCATATTTTTATTTTTATTTTATTTTATTTTAAATTTTAAGTTGACTAAATATGTAAATTATAATTTATGAAAAAAATAGAAACAATGCATAATGAAGAAATAATTAAATTACAGGATGTAAAGTGTAATTTACCTCAAAATATATGATTTTAACTGTGAAAATATTACATCATATATATATATATATATATATATATATGAAAGGCATAGAAAACAATGAACTAATAATTAATATTTGATGGATGATAAGGATACGGATATTTTATAACAACTGATCTATCGATGAAATATAAAGTGTATAGAGTTTTTTATAATAATAAAAAAACAATTCATTTTTTCACGAAATAAAATAAATTAATATTAATTAATGGAATAAAGAAAAAAATGAAAAAGTTATGCAAAAAGATAATTAAGAACTTAGTATCCATTTTCTTTTTTGTTCTTCTTTTTCACTAAGATGATTCTTTATGACTTTTATAGTTGTAATGCCACCAAAAATAAAGGGGAAAAAAAGAGAGAGAAGAGAATATATCAAATTAAAGCCCCTTAATTTAATACACTTTTCCATAATTTATCCCGCTTTCTATTGCATTTATGGAAGGTTCTTTATATCCTTCCAAGGCATCTTCCAAGGCATTATTTACGTTCTTCCTTTCT
>Ga0325414_1006582_pt1 | contig 12331 bp, 8 predicted proteins | sample PopdelMetagenome_8_FD_206183 | JGI IMG/M metagenome (GOLD analysis project Ga0325414, IMG submission 206183) | Populus deltoides microbial communities from Bellville, Georgia, United States - Leaf-PdKOR-R3 | ecosystem: Host-associated > Plants > Phyllosphere > Phylloplane/Leaf | place: USA... | reverse complement strand
ACACTTCTTCTTGTTCTTGACGACGTGTGGAATGAAGACCATGCTAAGTGGGATGATTTGAAGGAGCAACTGTTAAAAATTAACAGCAAGAATGGGAATGCTGTTGTTGTTACAACCCGCAGTGAGACAGTAGCAGGCATGATGAAGACTTCTCCACGGAGTCAGCACAAGCCAGGAAATCTAACAGATGATGAATGTTGGTCCATTATCAAGCAAAAGGTGAGCAGGGGTGGACGAGAAACAATACCTTCAGACTTGGAGTATATTGGAGAACAGATTGCAAAGAAATGTGGAGGGATACCATTACTTGCTAAAGTTTTGGGAGGAACTCTTCACGGAAAGCAGGCAAAACAGTGGCAGTCAATTCTAAACAGTAGAATTTGGAATTCTCCGGATGGAGTTAAAGCTTTGCGCGTATTGAGATTAAGTTTTGATTACTTGTCATCGCCAACACTGAAAAAATGTTTTGCATACTGTTCCATTTTTCCTAAAGATTTTGAAATTGAAAGGGAAGAGCTAATTCAACTTTGGATGGCTGAAGGTTTTCTCAGGCCATCAAATGGGAGGATGGAAGACGAAGGCAACAAGTGTTTCAATGACTTGCTTGCAAATTCCTTTTTCCAAGATGTTAAAAGGAATGATTGTGAGATCGTAACAAGCTGCAAGATGCATGATCTTGTGCATGATCTTGCATTGCAGGTCTCAAAATCAGAAGTGTTAAATCTGGAGGAGGATTCGGCTGTTGATGGTGCATCTCATATTCGTCATCTAAATCGCATGTCTCGTGGGGATGGTGAGGCAGCATTAACAGCGGTTGATGCTAGAAAATTGCGTACTGTTTTCTCAATGGTTGATGTATTCAATGGATCTTGGAAATTCAAAAGCTTGAGAACTCTCAAATTGCGACGGTCTGGTATCACAAAGTTACCAGATTCAATTTGCAAGCTGAGATATTTGAGATATCTTGATGTCTCACGTACCAGTATCAGAGCATTGCCAGAATCCTTCACCGAGCTCTACCATTTGGAAACATTAAGATTCTCTAATTGCAAGTCACTAGAAAAGCTTCCCAAGAAAATGAGAAATTTAGTCAGCTTGAGACATCTTCATTTTGATGATCCAAAGCTAGTGCCAGCTGAGGTGAGACTCTTAACACGCATTCAAACTCTGCCTTTATTTTCTGTGGGTCCAGATCATATGGTTGACGAGCTGGGATGTTTGAAAGAACTAAGAGGAGCATTGAAGATATGCAAGCTTGAGCAAGTGAGAGACAGAGAAGAAGCTGAGACGGCAGAACTGAGTGGAAAAAGAATGAACAACTTGGTGTTTGAATGGAGTGATGATGAAGGTAACAGCGGTGTCAATAGCGAGGATGTGCTGGAAGGCCTGCAGCCTCACCCAGACATAAGAAGCTTGACAATTGTGGGTTATGGAGGTGAAAATTTCTCATCATGGATATTGCAACTCAATAATCTGATGGTGCTGAGATTGAATGGCTGCAGCAAGTTGAGGCAACTCCCAACACTTGGATGTCTTCCTCGCCTTAAGATTCTAGAGATGAATGGAATGCCTAATGTGAAATGTATAGGCAATGAGTTCTATAGTAGCAGCAGTGGCAGTGCAGCAGTACTGTTTCCAGCACTGAAAAAACTCACTCTATTCAGCATGGATGGTCTTGAAGAATGGATGTTACCAGGTGGAGAAGTTGTTGCAGTATTTCCCTGTCTTGAAGAGTTGAGCATTAAGGGGCGTGGCAAGTTGAGGCAACTCCCAACACTTGGATGTCTTCCTCGCCTTAAGATTCTATATATGAATGGAATGCCTAATGTGAAATGTATAGGCAATGAGTTCTATAGCAGCGGTGACAGCGCAGAAGTACTGTTTCCAGCACTAAAAAAACTCACTTTGTGGGGTATGGATGGTCTTGAAGAATGGATGATACCAGGTGGAGAAGTTGTTGCAGTATTTCCCTGTCTTGAAGAGTTGAGCATTGAGGGGTGTGGAAAGTTGGAAAGCATTCCGATATGTCGTCTATCATCTCTTGTAGAATTTAAAATTTCATGGTGTGATGAACTGAGATATTTGTCCGGTGAGTTTCATGGCTTCACGTCTCTTCGAGTTTTAAGTATATGGGGGTGTCCAAAGCTGGCATCCATTCCAAGCGTACAACACTGCACAGCTCTGGTGGAATTGAGTATATATCGGTGCCGTGAGTTGATCTCAATTCCTGGTGATTTCCGAGAATTGAAATATTCTTTGAAGGAATTATTTGTTAATAGGTGTAAATTGGGAGCTCTTCCAAGCGGACTACAATGTTGCGCATCTCTAGAGGAATTATGGATATGCTATTGGAGTGAGCTTATCCATATCAGTGATTTGCAAGAATTGTCTTCGCTTCAAAGATTAAGGATTAGAGGTTGTGATAAGCTCATCAGTATTGATTGGCATGGTTTACGACAATTGCCTTCTCTTGTTGATTTAGATATCTCCGCGTGTCCCAGTTTGAGTGATATCCCATGGGATGATTTCCTAGGCGGCCTCACCCAACTGGAGTATTTGGGCATCGGTGGTTTCTCAAGGGAGATGGAGGCTTTTCCTGCAGGAGTTTTAAACTCAATCCAACACCTCAACTTGAGTGGGTCCCTCAAATCCCTAACGATATGGGGATGGGATAAACTGAAGAGTGTACCACACCAACTTCAACACCTCACTGCCCTCGAGGTATTGTTTATACGTGATTTCAACGGGGAGGGATTTGAGGAAGCATTGCCAGAGTGGTTGGCCAACCTTTCTTCTCTTCAATGTCTTGTGATCTCGGATTGCAAGAATCTCAAGTATATGCCAAGTTCAACAGCCATTCAACGCCTCTCCAAATTAAAGACATTGGAGATTTGGGGGGGATGTCCACATCTATCAGAAAATTGCAGAGAGGAGAATGGCTCTGAGTGGCCCAAGATCTCTCATATCCCAGAAATCGATATAAAGGGTCTTATAGACACGTACAGGTAAGTTGGGGTTTAAATTATTCCATTACTTTGTAGTTTCAAAAAAATGAAAGCAGCAATAATCAGACTTCATTCTCTTAAAAATGGTTTATTTCTCATATCCCAGCATTCTTTAGACATATTATCAAAAGTAACCAAATCAATCATAATCAAATTAAAGCAATTATTAGAGACTAATATCTTATTATCTTTTTATTATGATGTTAACAAAATGTATCTTATTATCAATAACCATAAATCATTATTTCTGTGGAATGTATTGGGACGGACACTATCACATGCCATTATCAAAAGTAACCATTACTATGTATCAAAATATATACTTATCAATGATAAAATCAATAGCCATCCAACATTCTTCTAATATCATTCTTACAAGATAATTTAACTTATATATTTATTGCATTTGTCTATGCAGTATTATTTATTTTAAAATCATCAACTTTATATACAATTATGATTCTTAAAACAAACCACTATAAATCTTAAAATTAAATACTTTATATAAATATGAATTTAATGATGATTTGTTAAAATTGAAAAATTATAACCATGAAGTCAATAATTTAAAATGTTATTAGACTTTTACTTTTTTTTTAAAATTACCTAATCATTTCTTGCCTAACCAATTTTAACTTAGCTAATTTCATTTAATAACAACCAATAAAATTATTACTGAGATTGCCAACGAATCACTTTTTAGTAGCAAATACAATTAAAGCTAAAAACACTCTTTAGTTGACCCCAAGATTTAAAAAGAAAAAAGAAAAAAGAAAAATGCAAACTTGGCTCCAGTTTATATATAAAATATAGATTTATAAATTATATATTGATAATATATTATCTAACTCCAACCATTTTGAATTTTAGCGTTGTTTATCTTTCAATGGCTAACACCATGTTAGCTATGTGTATGCAATATAACTTCTATTATTATTTTTTTATTAGAGCAAGTTGAAGAAACTTCTATCAACAAACACACTTCTTATATCTGTAGAATAAACAAAGTGAACAGAGCAAGATAAGAAAACTTGATGGAAACAGAAATGGATGAAACAAAAGGCTGCAGGAGGATGGATACTTAATTTGAAGTCTTGCAGTACGTTAAGTTCTTAAGTAAGAAATACAGAAACAAACTGCTTTTATATAGCTATAAATAAAATCTTATAACGCAAGAATCCAATGTAAAAGGGATGCAAAATTTTTACAGTTCAACTTCTGTTAGTTACATGCATAAATTTGGTTTAAACCTTCTTATTGAGCTCCAAGCAGAAAATAGTTTTGAAGAAAAAAATGCTGCAAATAATGAACAACTAAAATCACCAAAATGCACAAAGAAACTTGAATGGGCAGCTCTTGTAAATTCACTTCACAAAGTATATCGATCACTCCAAAGAGAGGGGTTATTGCTTAAGAACAGGGATGGCTAACTGATTAGATCACAATTCACAATTTCAAGAACTAAGGCTTTATAACTACACTACCTGAAAAAGAACCACAAGTATTACAAGGATGATCCCCGTCGCCATGGTACTGCTGTCGTAAAATACCAAAGACCTGCTCCAAGTGGAGTGGATGCAACGCTCAGCATAATGACACCCAAGATTAAGAATATCAGACGATACAATAAAATTGTAGAGCAATAGAAAAACAAATTGCCAACATAAAAATGAAGTACCAAAAACCTGACATGTTACTCCTGAAAACAACAGGTAGAACAGAAATGGTAAAACCAACCCTCTTCAATCGACAGCTCAAGGGTTTCTGAGGATACACCAGCCATTCTTATATCTAACAACTTGTGGTCAGAAGGTGACATGGATCGAACCCATGTAGAAAGTAGCCTGGAGGATCCTATCATGTTAGTTGTGGCTTATAAAGGGGAACACAATCACTCTAAAATTGCATTTCAATCTCCCAGCATGATGCTTCATATTTAACAACCAAATCAAACCATAGGACAACAGTATTTTCCAAGCTAGAGCTGTTTGCACCTGCAAAGTAAGTTTCTTCTTCTTCTCCATGTTCCCTTCAAAAAAGATCTCATGATTTTTAACTTCTAGGTTATTGCTTCTTCTTCATCAATGTCTAATTGTTTATATGCTCTCTCAAGATTTTCTAATAGAGGCTCATTCGCTTCATGCACGACTGAATTTTTCAAGTTTGGCTTTCCAATATCTTTCACCTCAAAAGAAAGAATCATTTAACCAGGATTTTTTTCATATGCCTTATCAAATTTACATAAACAAAGATCACAACAAAAGCATATGTGCTGCAAAACAGGCTGGAAAATCCAAGGAAAATAATAAAAAAAAAAGAATGAAAAAGAGAAGAATAAAGGCCTCTTAAAAAACCTGATTATAGGGCCTGAGATCGCTAACAGAGCACCACCATAAACAACACCTTGCAAAGTCATAAATCTACTGATCAATAGGATGCTGAGCCAGCGAAATGAAACGAAATGTTGGATAAAAAACAAAAAGGGTAAAAGAGTGCATGCACAATGTAGAAGAGAAAACAACTGCGGCAGCAAAAAAAAACACAAAAGGAACTGCTTCCGGGGTAAAAATAGAGGTTGGGAGCATAACAACTGTGTAGAAGCAAACTTAAAAGAAAGATGGATAAGGATTGAGTAAAGGAGGGGGGGTACTTAAAGTAACAACTATGAGAAGCTAAGAACATGTATAAGCGAAAGAAAAAAAAATGAGATGTACCGTCAGATCCTTGAAAGAAGACCAAGAAGCTGACTGGCGAGAGAATGCGCGTGATCCTAGTAGAGTTGATAGCAAAACAGTAAGGCAAGTGATAGATGTTCCACGATAAAAATTAGAAAACAAAGGTAAGGGAAGAGGAAAGAAGAGTAAAACAAAAGAAAAGAATACAACACTATACTAAAGAAAAGTCAGCACAACAAAGTTTCAAAAAACCAAATCCTAAACATTTAGCAACTAATGAATTCTTTTATCTCTTTTGTGCATCATCTTTTATGAAACATGTAGCCTTGGAAGTGTTGAAACATCTAGTAAATCATCTTTAAAGCATAATCAAAATTTTTTAGGAAACCTCATTAGCGTTCAAGTAGCCACAATTAAAGTAAAAAAAAAATTGAATCTTTATACATGCATCAACGCGCAACATGAACCTACTTATGAACGCAAAAACAACCAAAGAAGGAAATTTTTTCAGCATCCAACCAGCCACAACCAAGAGCATAAAATTTGAAGTCTAGAACATCCCCAAAGGAACAACATCATAAAACAACACAAAACAACTCATGAATGCACTAATCTTTAAAGGAAAAAAAAAAAGAGCTGAAAAGGACCTTAATAGTTGGCCTTACCAGCAAAATAAAACCACATAAGCTCACCCAACAAAGCTGGAAACGCAGGAGAAGAGGCCCCACAAGGCAAACAAAACCCATAAAAAAACAATGTATAAGATGCCAAATCTTCTGGTTAACCTATCAAAACAATAAGAAAAACCCAAAGAAAAAACACCAAATAGGGATTGCAAGAGCAAACAATAACCAAAAGCTAAAGATGCAGAGCAAATAGATCAAAACAACCGATACAACCACCGCCCAAAAACATTCAACAAAGATTAGCAAAACCAATTTTCACAGCCATACTCACAATCGAAATAAAAAATTAACAATGAACAGATGTTGCTAAGACAAAAAAAAAAAATAAAGAACCAAAGCCAAGAACAGCATAGAGAAAACAACCAAAAAATAAATGCAAGAAAGAAACCGAGAGAGCACACAGCTATGCTTTTCAGGGCAAAAAAAAAAAAACAACTAACCATTCGTTACTCTCTTAAAGAAAAAAAACTAGACAACTTGACACGATGGGAAAGAAGCTAATAAGGGCAGTAGCTATGATAGCCAAAGCAAACATGGCAGCCCATCATAAAACGAAGTGAAATGGAGTGGTAAGGGTGTGCGAGAAATAAATAAAAAAAGCAAATCAAATGAAACTGAAAATAAGGCTTTACCAAACCTGGCTCCATGAAGACCATACCTAGCCACCAAACCACAGAGAAGATGGAATGGCCAGGCCCGAAACCGGTCCCAGATGAATAGGACGCTCAATCAACACTTCCTTCCCCCGACAAAAATTATAATCCGAAAAACTTGCCAAATTGAAGCGCTTTTCATGGGCAATCTTTACAGTGCACCAATCCAGGAATGAATGACCTGCGAATCAGAGAAAAAAAAAGCCACATCAGCAACGAGATGTCTCACAAAAGCAAGCCAAAAACTCAATCGAAAAAGAAAAAGGAGAAGGGCTGAGAAGCTGCAGGTCAAGAATCTCTTACACTTCTTTGAGTTCTAATAGTCTTATAGGTCAAATTATTTCATCCATTTCAAACTTACAAAACCTGTGGCACCTTAACTTATCCAGAATTGAGCTCTCAAATCCTTTGCCAGTTATTCAAGGCAGGGGTCTTCCTCGTCTATTATCAAAAGACCTGACTTACAATAACCTCAGTTTAGGGTCAGGTCTTGATTGGATCAAAGATAAAGAACTTTCAGGTGTTCATCTAGCTAACTGTAAACTTAAAGAAAACCCTTCAAAATTTACAAGACCAGATCCTTTGAGCTTTTGAGACCTATCTGATAACTTTTTTAATGGATAGCATTAGTGGTTTCTTCACCAACATGTCTAATTTGCAAAAGCTCAAGCTATCACATAGCCAATTGAAGTTTGATATTTTAGAGATACATCCTCAATGGAGCTCAAATGAAATCAGCTTAGTGGGTTTGTCTCAAGGATTTTAAACAACAGGACAATCAACTTTCTGGAGATTTTAAATGTATCAGATTTCAGGCACAATCCCGAAACTCATTAAAAGATTAAGCTTGAAGGTTCTAAATCCCATGACAACATTCTCATTAAATCAATAAATTGAGGAAATATTTTGAACTCACATCCTTATTTTCAGCATTGTTACCCTCTAAGGCCACCATACCCTGCCTTAAGCTCAGCAGCCTTATCCACATAAGGCTTCTTCTTCCAAAACAAATCAAAATCAAAACATAATAGTTACAGACCACTCTCATCGTTCAATAGCTTATAAGTGTCCACCAATGATTTATATATATAAAAAAAGAGATAAACCAACACTCACTTCATCAGTCATTGATTTCCATCTCTCACCACCTTCCCTTGCAACCTGAATTTCATCAAATGCAGCATTAGCATTATTATACTCTTTCCTAAGATCACCCCTTATAATTATTAGTATATCAACCTAAACAACATAATAAAATTGAAAATGACAAAACTACATTACGTTTCATTTATCTTCTTAACATCCTTAGAGTGTGGGTTGCCTTCCTTATACTCTTTTCTAAGATCAGCCCTAATTAAAGAACAACACACATCAATACAAACCCCACTCCCCATATTCACATATTATCATCACATTATATTACACCACACAAACAAGCAACAAAGGGCACTGCATGAGGAGTAATGGGAGGTTGTTTCAGTGCATTTTGATCCTTGCCCTTCTCCTGTTTCTTCGCTTTCGGCTCTGTCAAGGTTGCTGTCTTCCTACAAACCAAATCACTAATTCACAATCCCCAAATCATAGCAAACAATCAGTTGATTAATCAGATAACAAAACAAAATTAGTGCCTCTTAGCATCAAGACTACATTATGGAACTGAACTAACCAGAATTCATCTTGATTTTAGCATCAAGACTACAGCCTTGGAAACTTATAAAACCACTGGCATATCCTTCTTGCACTCTTCACTGCATGTATCAATTCAAAAAAACAAAACACATTGATTCTTTAATTTCTTTAATAATGAACACATGAATCTTTCTTAAAAAATTCAAAGAACCATGATTGAAAACCCCAAAATCAAGTCGAGAACACAAAACTAGGAACACTCAGAAATAGAGTTTGTTCAAAAATCAACCGGGTTACTCAATTTCTTCAAAAAAACCAAAGAACCCATAATTTTAAACCCCAAAATCAATTCAAGAACACAAAAATAGAAAAACCCAGTTTTTTTTTAAAAAATAAAACAAATCATAGCTACATTTCTTGAAAATCTCCAAACTCAAATTAATAGCACAAAATAACCCCCCCTCCCCAGAAAAAAAAAAGTAAAAAGAGGGGGGGGGGTAGGGAGAACGCAAGTAAATACCATTTAACAAACCACTTCCATCTTTCGCATGAACAACTGAAGCAGCAGTGGTAGTAGCAGACCCATTAGTAGACTCGGCTCTTCCTCCTAACTGCTTAGAGATTTTAAGAATGAGAATAAAAATGAAAATAAAAGGAGAAGTGTTGCGTGTCTGATTGAGTGGGAACCAATCTGGAAAACATCCAGAGGTGCCTTAGTGATGGAAATGGCTGGTAGACAAGCTCCAGTCATGGTGTTTACAGGTTAGTGAGCAAATGGAAGAAGAAGAGAGAGGTAGAAGCAGAATTCCACGAATTCAGCTCAACATTCATTCATTATGTTCATTATTATCCTTCTCCAATTCTGTTACAGATCATATACATGAAGATAACATCCTATATTCTCACTACTGGCCACACGTGGCATCTTTTCTTAACAAACCCTGCACTAATAAAACGCGCGTATTGCTATAACTAAATTCTAATAACGTTCATTTGATTTGAAAACAACCTTTGTGTCCAGTGCAATTCTTTCCTCCCCCTCGAATCCAACTTAACTTGTGACAAGAAGGATATTTCAGTTATGACAGTTGTAAAATGGCGCCAATGGTTGGTTTAGGTTTTGGTATGAGAGGGAAATCATTTTGACTTGGACAGATGACTTGGACTTCTCATCTACCATTGGATTTTTCTCATGGTTTTATATCAACAACTTAGATACAATCTCTCATTTTTAAGTAATTTAGTCATTTCCTTGTATTGCAGCTGTAGTGTGTCTATCTGGGTAGGGATGGAAGGCTGTAGATTCCATTACACCCCAAATTTTAAGTTAGCCTTTCTACACTCTTAAGGAAAATCACATATCCATCCCAAATTCCCGGGTTTTTTTTTTTCTGAAACTATTTTTTTAACTAAGGACGGTGCCATCTTCGGAATCCTTCCTATTCAGCTTCTAGCTTCAGCCTCAAAATTGTGCTGCCTTTCGGCCTTCACCTCTTAGGCGACCTGACCGGTTAAAGCGCTTCATTTAAATGCTTTAATATGGTTAGGTTCACCTAAAGGTGTATATAAAGTTTGCAGCACTGCAACCAGCCTCTATACCCGTTGAAGAGATGGATTCTTTGGAGCCTGAATACTTCATTTTATTGGTCCTAACAAGTTAACCATAAATTATTCTAATTAATAATATTAATCCGAATACCTCTAAATATCTAATTGCTTTATTGAAAGCGGAAAGTCGGACCATCAATGATCGGAGACGCAGTGACCAAACACCTAAAAGGGACTTGGAAGCCAATTGCCATCCTCCTTTTTCTTCAAAGCATCCCGTTTTCGATTTCTGATTCATACGATTTCCTGTCCGAAAAGGGAATGCTCTATAGGAAGCGCTGCGGCCTTAAGCTCACTCGCTGATGATATTCATTCATTGATTCCTTCTCTGGCCTCTACTTTCAGTTCTAGGGAGGAACGCTCTCACGCTCGCGAGTGCATACAACACTATTGCAATGGTAGCATAGCAACTGTACACTGTAAGTCTTAAACCTAAATCACAAGTTAAGCAACCTACGTGGTAAAATTATTTTTTAAAAATTATCTTTTTATATATAATCATTAAAATAATATAAAAATACTAAAAAAATATTAATTTAAAACAAAAAAATAAAAAAATTTAATTTTTTCATAAACACTTTTAAAATATATAAAAAAAACTCCATTGATTTTTCGGGTATAAGCACTAAAACACAATTAATTAAAGTGACATGGAAATAAAATAACAATGAAAAGACATTATTTTTCTACAATCTTAAATTTCATTTTCAGTGTTTTTTTTCTTTCCCTAGAGCACTAAAACACAATTAATTAAAGTGACATTTTGGTTGCAAATAGCAATTTGGGTTTGCCTCATTAAACAAAGCAATGGCATAAAAAGATTCACAACAAATCATAGAAATATTAAAATTTTCTTATAAGGACAATATAAAAAAGGTTGTGAAAAGATTTAAAATGATAAATTAAACAACTTCATTATCCATAAAAAGTCACTTTATCACTGGAAAAATAGACCGAGCTTAGAATTTGAGAATAAACTTTTAGATTTAGTTAATTTTTTTATGATTTTAGAGTGGAGATGCTTACTATGAGTTAGTTTTATTAGGTTTAGGTTTTTATTTTGAGAAAAAAAAATAGTAAAAAACAAAAGGATTTTGCATCTAAGCTTGTACGTACCCATTGAAGATATATAAAGATGAAAGCATAGTTATTAAGATTTTATTATTAATAAAAAAATAAAATTGCTTTTTTCTTTTAATTATAAAGTTCATCCAAGCTTCGCACATCTAGACCAGTAATAACATGCAGGTCTGGCAGTGCGAGGCCTTTTCCTTTTCATCAACATTGTTTTCAATTTGATTGTTTTAAATTCTTTCTGTTTATTTCACTTGTAAAATAAAATTACAAGTGAAATAATGTGGATATTAATGTGATGCTTTCACAACATTTGCTCTGTACGGATAATGTGATGAGCAATCTTGATGGAATTGTCTAAGTTCAGTGTTTACGAGTCTATTGACCCACCGCATGCCTTATTCTATTCATTGAAAAATGCTTATATCAAAATATGGAACCTCGTGGGTTCCCCTGTTGGTCTGAGATGTCTGTTTCAGTTGATTTTGTGATTCTCTGGCTCTAGCTCCTCTGAATGTCACTCTGTTTATTCGGATGCATGCACACTCGTGAAAGATAGTCTATTCGGAGATTTGACTTTCAGTGTTGGTTACAGTCTAAGCATGTGGATTTCTATACAATTACAACTAGATTCAAATTCAGGTCACTGATGAGAGGTATTCTTCTCTCTGAACACAGGATTTTTCTGCTCTTGTTCAATTTTAATCAATCATACTCTTCTCGGTTCAAGCTATCAAAATATGTCATACTGAATAAAAAAATCATGTACCTTCTCTAATGCTAATAATATATCATTTTGTTTTCCAGTCTCTAAGCTCATAGATTCATTTCCTCCTCCATCGAATTAGCATCAGATTACATATATTTATATATTTTCTGCCCATTGATCACTGTCCATACAGTTCTGGTGGGTGGTTCTTTGTAAGGGATTCAGTGATGAGGTGACTTTCTCAAGAGCGAGAAAGAGGTTTGATGTGCCCTCTGCCATCAGTTCAAGGAAG
>Ga0325414_1006579_pt1 | contig 12332 bp, 5 predicted proteins | sample PopdelMetagenome_8_FD_206183 | JGI IMG/M metagenome (GOLD analysis project Ga0325414, IMG submission 206183) | Populus deltoides microbial communities from Bellville, Georgia, United States - Leaf-PdKOR-R3 | ecosystem: Host-associated > Plants > Phyllosphere > Phylloplane/Leaf | place: USA... | reverse complement strand
ACATATATATATATATATATATATATATATATATATATATATATATATATATATAATACAGATGAAATGTAAGCATGATGATCCTTCAATAAAACCTACAGTTAAATAGTTTCAACATATTCCGATGATTGGTTAGACTGCTTCACCATAGCACCATCCATTGACTGAAAAGCTTTTATTGATTTTCGAACCATGCCTAATATCAGATTTTTTTTTATTGGGAATTGAAACATTAATTAAATCGAGAAAATTAAAAAATATAACTTATAAAATTAAATTATAAATAAATTGATTAAATAAATTATAATATTTAAAAAATTAACCGGTTTGATTTTGTTCTGTTTTAGTTGCATAAACCTGAAATTGAAAAACTGAATCAAACTGAAAATAAAAAAAACTGAGCCAAACTAGAAAAAAAAACCATTAGAAATTACAAAAAAAAACCCCAAAAAAACAATATAGTTTTTGGTTTTTAATATAAGAAACCAGTCGGTTTAAACCGATTTTAATTCAATTTTTTTAAATCAGTTTGGTTATTTTTATAGATAAAAACTGAATCAAACAAAAAAATAAACACCCCTCCTTTATCTGTATTTTCATTTCTCAAAACAAAAATCACCCATCACTCATGATTAGGCCTTCCAGATAATCAAGCCCTTTAGTCCGGCTAACAATCCTACGAACACCTTCCTTTTCCTCTGATAAACGGAAACTGAACCCAATCAGTCAATTCGCTCATAACCGTCGCACACTTATCCATCTGATGAAGTTCTCTCAATAACCTACGAGCATTTCTCCCGACCCTTTTCCATGACGACTCCAAAATCCTCTCGAGCAACAACACCACCAACAGTGCCCATGGAAAGTGCCTCGGAATAAAAAAAAAAAAAAAAGCACCTGCAACCCTCTTTCCTGGCATGGAATCGCAACCACAAGTGCCCACATTACAAGAAGCAAGATCCTATTCATTGTATAAACAGCCACCGCAATTCCATTAGTGCCCACAACTTCATTCCCTCGCGGCACAACCAAATTATTCACAATTGCCTGCAGTTGCCTAGCAAAAGACCGCGACCGTGACACCCTCCACAACAATGATCTAAATGCCCAAGATTCCTATGATGCTTGTAATAACCTCAAAAATTTGCTTTATTTCTTGTAAACTATTTTTATTTTTGGGGTGAATTTTTTTATAAGCTTAGCTCTATAGGAATTTACTGAAATTTTCAGCAAAGTTTTTCCTATATCAGGAAATTCCAAGTTATCAATAAATACTTGTAACACTTTTTTTGTTTTTCATTTTTAGGTTCACACACAAAAAAAGAGAAAAAACAAAAAATAAATAATAAATAAATAAATAAATATGTAGTAGTGAGAAAAGATGTCGTAACGCCCAAAAAATAGCTAAAAAGTGGTTGAGAAGGTTTAAAAATGTAAAGATTGAAATTTGATAATATATCGTTGACTGATGAGAGCACTATTGACAAAGAAAATTCAGTTTGAAAAAATATCCAAAATAAAATGTATATGGACTCAATTAAATTTTATCTAAGGATTAATTGAATTTATGGAGGGTTTGATTGCAAGAAAATTTTATTTTTAAGTCAATTTAGGCTTTTATTGGAAGAAATTAAAGTTCTAGGGTCAAATCATAATTTTGAAGAGTTGATTTGGTCAGATCAGAGGTTTAATTGCATAATTATTGAAGTTTGATGGCCAATTAGGGGCTTGATTAAAACAATCCGAAACCAAGGACCAAACTGGAAAAAGCGCATAAACAGAGGGGCTGAAATTGACTAAATCAAGGGTTAAATTGAAAAAAATAAAAGTTTATTGATCAGTTTAGGGTCAAATCGCATAAATAAAAAACCAAAGACTGTCTTGTAAATGGCGCTAAAATCAAGGAATCCAAGTACAATTTATATGGGGTGATTACAAAATTGCAAAACTCCAATGATCAAATAGAAAATATCCATTTGAATTGGAAAACAGTGCCGTTTCAGAAACACTATTCATTGCCTTCTTGAGAAGTCGTTTCGGCAGTAGAGGCAGTGGAACCGTTTCAGCAGCAAAAACAGTAGATTACTTCAGTTATGGGGAACGTTTAACGGCTACTATCCCTCTGCATGTCGTTACCATTGTTGACCGTTACCTTTACTCCTTCAATAACAGTCCCGAATGTCTTTATTATCAGGGAAAACACATGCATCCTCTGGCTTTAAAAGCCAAAGGAGGGACCAAACACGAGGAGAGGGGAAGCTGAAGAAAAAAAGACACAGAGAACATGGGAGCTAAAGGGAAACGGGAGAGAACTGGAAAAAAAAAACATAAAAGAGAAGAGAGTGGAGGAGAAAGAAAAAGCAGTTAGAACCCAGATGGCCAAAGTGAAAGAAACCAGTAGAGAGAGAGGGAGATGAAAAGTAAGATACAGAGGAGAAACATAGAGAAAACAAGAAAGTAGAGAACCAAGAACGAGTGAACGAAGAAGCAAGAAAACTAGAGAGAACAGAAAAAAAAAACCAGTAACACGCAGAGAAGAAAAACAGAAGCGTAGTCCAGAGCATGCCATTACCATCGTCTTTGACTTCGTTTACGCCTCCAGGTTTGTTCTCCTCGTCTTTGTGCATGCAATTCTATCTGTATTTTACTGTTCAAGTGAATTATAATTCACTTAAACCGTAACTGAGCATTCACGCGTGCCTCTTGTTTGCCCAACCGGGCCACTTGCCCAAGCCAGTGACCTGGCTAGGCTTGTTGGGTCCAGCCCAACCACATGGGCCGAGCTGGACCCAGCCCAAAAAAAAACATGAGATTGATGGTTTTCTCTCGTATTTATTTTATGTTTGTATTTTTATATTGTAAAAATACAAATATGGTATTAAAATACTCGGTTTTCTACAAAATATTGCAAATATATATATATATATATATATATGGAAAAACAAAAAAAATTATTTTCATGCATACGGCCAAGTTTCTCAAAGAAAAAAAATCACATTGTAGTTTCATACAACATAGAAAATTTCAAAAAAAATGTCTTGGCATTTATTTTCAGCTTTAATAACAAGTTTATTAAAGTCATGAGAACTAGGTTAATATTTCAAAAATATCAAAAAAAAATGTTTTGTTTTCTCTTAATATCTAGAATCATGTACTTATACGGAAGACAATTGCAAAACTTTTAAACCACATCAAGTCGCAAAGTAGCTTACCTCAGGTAGGGTGCGCTAAGGGTGTTAATATCTTCCTTAGCCACAATCAGTTCCTTACCCGTAAATCTCTGACAAGACCAGTACACCCGGGTTTTTAAGTGACCATGAACCAAATACTAAGTGGCGACTCCCAATAACCATTGAACGAACGAAAATTATCATCGATGCCACGCGAGGACGTGCAACAACTTCAATATACTCATTACACATACCACCCAATCATTGTCCAACCATACTAGACTCACCATTTCACAACACAACTCGTCACAATCATTGCAATTCATTTTAATATCATATCATGCATTCAATTATAATATTCAAGATTCAAATAAAAAATCTATAACTATAAGTTATCTAGTAATATTAGTCTAAGCTATGACAAAATGGCATAAATACATCATTAATTTATAATTACATAATTTAAAAGAAATTGACATTTAGTTATGAAAGGATAACTATTACAATCCTTTACAAAATTAACCAAAGATCCCTAGATATCTATTATGCTACTCAAGACTGAGAAGTGCATGTTATTAATATATAAGTGACAAATTAAGTATTGTAACAATATATTACTTATACAATTAAGATAATCGCAATGTTATGTTTGAACGCAACTCATCATAAAATCTTATTCGATTATCATTCACATAATCCATTTTTAATTTACATGATTAATTTTTGTGTTAATAGTTCTTATTTATCATCATTTCTAATATGCCTAAACTAAAAATATTCATATTGAGCTCTTTTCAACTACTACTCAACATCAGGTAATACCTTGTTCATCTAAGTTCAAGCATTATTTCCTCTTATAAAAAAGATTTAAATTCTTTACCTATTACCGAAAAAAATCTCACATCCAGGAATTCAATTTTTATTTATTTGTACCGAACATTAATGCCAATACCAGAAGGGCTAATTTCTTATGTCTATTACCGAACTTCATTCCCATCACCAGGAACTAATTTTTTCTTCCCTTTTACTGGGCATTAATCCCATCACCGAGACCAATTTCACTACCCCTTACCGGTTTTAATCCCATCATCAGGACTTATTCCATCATCCCTTACTATGCATTAATCCCATCACTGAGAAATTACTTTCTTTCTTTGTATACATTACAAATTTAATATAAAAATAACATAACATATCATGAATATTATAACAATTTTACAAACAAAATGTTAAGGTGTTGGACACCTACATGCGGTCGAAGATTTCAAAGTGTCTTTCTATTGTTACATAACTTCTAGAGCCTCTGTTGTATCAACAGACATATCAAACTTTCTTCTTATATTTGTTACCAAATATTTCTAGACATTTATTTAACAATTTAAACTAGCCAATTTCAAATTATTCATCATAATCGACTTTGAACATTACTATGTGTTTTAATCATAATCAAAGGTTTAGAACTTGGTTTTATGCGTAGTTTATTTATTTGGAAGGCTAAAACATATGTCTACAACTTTGATGAAGAACATTAAACTCAGTTCTTCCATTTAGATGCCTAAAATCACTAATTATAGTAGTACGTGGAAATTGTCCTACAAATCTCAATTTAGACCTTTCCTTGATTTTTATTTCATAACTAGAGTTTCCTGCTCTAATTTAAGTAAGGCTAGTTGAGTTTAAAACTAACATTTGTATCTACAATTTTTATGAAAGAACTTATTTCAAAAATTTTCATCTTCAAGTTTTATTTTTAGCTAAAAGTCAGGAGACAATACTAGCTATCCTGTTTTTGTTTTCTAGGTTTAACAAGTAACTAAATGTTTCCCTATAGCTTTTCCATCATTTATAGCAATCCTAACCATTTAATACATTTTATATCATCCTCAACATGATTCTTACACTCATCAATCTAATCAATTCCACCCTTTACATTTAAAACTCCCTCTATAAAACCATTATTCAATCATAACATATCTCAAATAACATCATGTAATCATTAAAACACATATTTCAATATTTAATCTCGTAAACCTATTTTCTTATAAGACTCTAGCAACTAAATCATTCAAAAAGACACAAAACAAAGTATAACAACTTAATTAAATAAGTTTTTTACCTCACACAACTAAGAAATCAAAAGAGAATTCCTAAGAAAACCAAGTTCCTTTCACTTTTTATTTTTAACGACAAGCATTTCAATAGAAATTCAAACTATAATTCAATTCTTTCGAAAATCATTTGCCTACATAGAAATGCATTAATTTACAACAATTTCACTTAATAACATACAATTATACATTATGAACCTAAATCCTTATATAGCCGACCACTTGGGTTCTTAAGGACCCTATGTTTTTCTTCATCAATTCCATTAAATTTAATACCCAATACAACCTAACCTAATCTAATTTGATCAATTCATAGTTAGTTTGCATTTCCCCCAAATTTTTCTATAAACCCTAACCTAAAATTCATGATTTCTATTTCAAATTTTATTCAAATTGCATGAAATTGCTAGAATATGTCTAGAACCCCTTACCAAACATTATTATAGTATTTTAATTGCACTAGTCAAAAATTTACAATGTTATTATTTTATTCTTTTTTTAAGCTAAGAGTTTACATTGTTGGTCTCTTGACGAAGCTTGTTATCTAACCAAAACCATTAATGCAGTTAAATCCTTCTCATCTAACATAGAAATTGACAAATGAATCAAAGCTTTTTTGGCTCAGCAAAACATATGGGTTCAACAAATACATTTTAGGGTTGATTTTGTTACCATTAAGTTTTTTTTTTCCAAATCAATTAAACAATTTATAGTTTTTAGGGGTCAAATTTCTATCATCCATAAAGAGAGATTATAACTTTTAGGAGAGACAAAGCAGGATAAGAAAAGGTAGGTTACGTGTTAATGTGATCTGATGTTTCTCATATATTATATGCGCGAGCAATTTATCTTTTATCATTTTAAAATTTTATGTTTAAGTGAGAATGCAAGACATATACTTTCAAAGTATATAGAGAAAGTGAAAATACGATTAAACTATAAGAGTTTTTTTTTTTTAATTATTCTAATATTTTATGCTTGTTAATCTTGTTGATAAAATAAATTCTTTTAGCAAGCAAACACGAACAAGATTTTTTGCACAAATCGATTTCAATTATAAATCAATTATGTCAAAGAGATATGCATAGTCTTTCTATTATCATATCAACCTGTATAAAATAACTTTCCTTTTCTTTTGTATCTTTATAAGTAGAAAAAATATTATAAATATGGTCATGAATTCTCATGATAAAACAATCACAAGCAAAATAATTAGTCTTATGTGCTGTTTATTAGAGGCAAGATTGTTTTCCACATATAAAGAAGTGGATGATAAACATTTATACATGGAAAATTCATCAACCTTTAAGGTAGGGGGCATTAAGAAGGGCATACTCAAGATGACTTTCAAAAAGCTTCTCACCCTTATTAGTGTTCTTCATGTTGTTAACATTTGAAAGAACTTAGTGCCATACTTATTGTTGAGCAAAAATAATTTTAAGATGGTCTTTGAAAGTGGTAAATTTGTACTCATTAAAAATGAAATATTTGTAGGAAAGTGGTATCTTTATAATGACCTCTTCAAAATGAATGTTAGAACCATTATAACAAAAAATAAGATGAATAATAATAATAATAATACATCTTCCTCTTACTTGCTAGAGTCTTGTTATATGTGACATAACGGGTTACAACATGTTAATTATAATTCTATTCAAAGGTTAAGACATGTTGAACTTAAATTATTACCAAGTATAGTTTTTGAGAAAAATATAAGTGTGAGGTTTGTGTAAAATCAAAATTCACAAAAACTTCTTTTCAAACAATTAAAGTGTTGAACCTCTAAATTTAATTCACTTAAATATTGATATTTTAAATTTTGTGAAAACTAGATGTATAAAAAAGTTTACATTATTATTGTAAATTATTGCATAATGTATTGTTATACATATTTGATTATTGTCAAAGATGATGCTCTTGAGAGTTTTAAATATTAAAAGAATGAAGTTGAAAATCAACTTAATAAAAAGATAAAGGTAATAAGAAGTGATAAGGCTAGAGAGTACGAAGCACAATTTGGTGAACTTTGTTTTCAAAGTGGTATTATCCAATAAACTATTACTCCTTATTCTCCTAAACAAAATGACATTGCTAAATTAAAAAACAAAACACTAAAAAAAATAATGAATATCATATTGATAAGTTTAGAAGCATCTTAAAACTAATAGAGGGATATAATTTTGACTGCCAATTGTATATTCAACAAAGTACCTCATAAAATGTTAGAGAAAACATCATATGAATTGTAGAAAGGTAAAAGACCTTTCTATAAAGTCCTCAGAGTATACGGGCATATGGTAAAAGTTGTAGTGAATGAACCTAAAAAGTTAAAATAGAACTTAAAAATATGGATTATATTTTTATTGTATATCCTTCCAATAGTAATGCATATCAATTTCTTGTACAAAAATAAAGTGTTAAGAATAGTGATCCTAATACAATAACAAAATCAATGAATATTACAGACTTTAAAGATGTATTCCCATTTAAAAAAACATAAGAAAATTTTTCACTTAAAAGAACAATTGAAGGTATAGCTCAAGTAGACATCATCATTTGAAAAATTATGAATTTGAGCCAAAAAGTAGTCATCAAATGTTTGCTTTTGATTTTCTAACATACTTTTGAAAATAAACTTTGGAGCTACTCTAAGTCAATATAATGTCATTAACCTTTTTATTGGAAGGAGACGGTCAATAGTGAAATTAAATTCAATATGCAAAAACATACATGAAAATTATCCCAAAAGTAAACCATTAAGTCATAAGTGAATTTTTAAAAAACAGAAGAAAGTTGATGGAACTATTGACAAACATATAACAAGACTTGTTAAAAGATTCAATCAACATGAAGGTATGGACTATTTGACACATGTCCATATATGTAAAGAATAACTTTTATATAAACATTAATAGTCATTTTAATTATTAATAAGCTTGAAATACGTCAAATGGATGTAAAACAACTTTCTTGAATGGGGACCTAGATGAATAGGTTTATGTGGAACAACCAGAGTAGTTTGTTGTAAATGGATAAAAAAAAGAAAGTCTTTAAACTTGTCAAGTCATTATATAGTTTGAAACAAGTACCTAAATAATGTTATGAAAATTTTGTCACGGTTATATTGTCAAATAAATTTAAAATAAATGAAATTGATAAATGTATTTTTGTGAAAAACATAGATAAAAGTTATATTATTGTATCTTTTTGTTGAAAACATTATAATTTTAAATAGAAATGATTACATAATTAAGTCTATCAAGAAAATGTTAATTATAAGTTTGACATGAAAACTTAGGTATTTTAGATGTTTATCACATCCAAAGTAAATAGGACCTTCAAAATGAAAGGGAATATGGAGAATGGAGTTACAACCTAGTTCTTTAAGGAGACTAAGAATTTTAAAATATGTATTGGTTTTATAGATGTCGGCAAGGGGTTGGTTATGCTTAACGAATGATAAAAATAACCTATATTCAATCCTTTATAAGGAAAGGTAACCTAAGCTATGTGTTTCACCTAAGTTCATTTTATGCATTTTATTATCTATCCAAATTATTGTTTGAGTTTATTTGCATGTTACATATTGTTGATAGGTGTTTGTCTAGTTAGCGTCGTGCTTTAAATCAAGAGTCTCGCATCTCAATGCTATTTTTTAGTTAATTTATTTTTTTATTTTTTGAATTGTATTATTATTATTATTATTATTATTATTATTATTATTATTATAAAAATAAGAGTTGAACAGAATACTATGTTCAACCCACATTTGTCTCTACTTTGAGGAGAATCATTGACTTATTATTGACCTAGTTTTCGGTTTAAAACATCATTCTAGGCCTACATCAGTCCTTAAAACTATGAGAGATACCGACCTAATCGTTAAAATCCAAGTTTAATCAAAATGTGATGCTAAATTGAAGAAAATTTGTTGATTCATTTTTTAACCTACTATGAGATTGAAAATGTCATGTTAGATCTACGTCGATCTCTAAAAACTAAGAGACACATCGACCTAACTGTTAAAACCCAAGCTTATTAAAAAAAACACAACTATAACTTAAAAGTCTTGTCAACATTGTTTTTGTTCTTTGTTAAATGCATGAATGAATAGTGACCATGCATGAATAGTTATATGTTCGTTACTTTGCATTTTAAATAGTAACTTTCTAAAACCTAACAATTTTTTATTTATATTTCTTGAATTGTTTTTAATATTATTATTATTTTCTATAAAAATAAGAGTTGAACAGAATACTACGTTCGACTCATATTTGTCTCTACTTTGAGGAGACTTGTTAACTTATTATTGACCTAGTTGTTGGTTTAAAACATTGTGTTATGCCTACATAAGTCCTTAAAACTAGAAGATACACTGACCTAACCATTAAAATCCAAATTTAATCAAAACATGATGTTAAATTGATGAAAATTTGTTGATTCATTTTTTAACTCGTTTTGAGGTTGAAAATGTTGTGCTAGATCTACATCGGTCTCTAAAAATTAGAAGACACGCCGACCTAACTATTAAAAGCCAAGCATAATAAAAACAAAATAGGACTATAGCTTAACAATCTTGTCAACATTGTTTTTGTTCTTTTGTTTTTTAAAAACAAATATTTACAGACACCTATATATATAAAAAGATGAAAGCATGGTTTTACGTAATAAAAATATCATTAACATGAAGCAATTGAAAATAAAATAAAATAAAAATGCATGAATGAATAGTAACCTTGCATGAATAGATACATGTTTATTATTTTGCATTTTGAATAGTAACTTTCCAAAACCTAACAAGAAAGAAAAGGAAAGAATGGAAAAGGTTGAGGCTTACCTTAGTGTTGGTTCCTAGACAAGGAAGGAGTTGTTGTGGTAGGTATTAGTGGCAAAGACAATGGTGTACTAGCAAAATTGTCCTTTTCTTTGGGTTTTTTTTATTTTTATTTTTTTTTTTCTGATCCTCCCCCCTCTTTTTGGGTTTTTTTTTTCTTTCTCATTTTCTCTCTTTTTAATGTAAAATTGTCTTTTAAATTGCTAATTTGAGGTTTAAAGAAAAGTTTACAACTTGACCCAATAAAAACCTTACCTTAAAGAACCAAAGTTATATGTAATTTATTATTTTTATCCTATGCCTATAATAAGACACAAACAAGAAGTATAAATGACCAATCATTCGAAGAGTTTGAAAATTTAATTAAGAATTTAGTACGAGAATTTATATTTAAAAATAAAAAATTTATTCCCCTCCTCTTTTAGTTTATGTCAAGTTTTAAAATGAAAGTTTTCCAATGATACGGCATCACACTCATCCAGCTAGGAATATATTGATAATGTTTAACGTATAACAAATCAAATCAAGATAAGCTATGGAAAGGCTACAATATTATTCAATCCACGTAAGCAAGGCATCATTGAGTTAGGAAGATAAGATGTTCTATTATTATCGCATTGGATTTTGTAAGGTGGATAGTTTCCGACCACATCAATTGCCAACCAATCCATTCTGGTCTTGTACTGATTAACTGGAGATAATGTTTAACCAAAGCTAATACCACTTGGAAAAATATTATTCATCTAGCTAAAAAGAAATTATTGTTCATTAAAACCATGTAATAATAATTTTTCTCTTTCCATAAAAATGATTGAACTTTCTATTGAGATTAATTTGATCTTTTTACGTGACTTATCAATTATTTTAATATTGATCGAGATAATTTAACTTTTTTAAAAAAAACATAATAAAATAATTGAATTGCTTTTAAAAATAAAATTTTTAAAATTAGCATCCAAAAGCTTTTTTGTATTTTCAACTTAGTTTTTTAGGTATAATAAAGTTTGATGAGGGGTAATTTAGTATTTTAATAAATAAAAAAAAGTGTGTGCAACTCACATGCCAGTGTGTGGGAGGCACCCTAGTATTTCAATGGCCTTTGCAGCATCTCCCAGCGACCAAAAATTCTTTTATCATGTCATTAGAATCATCGTGACGTCTTTTTTCTCATGAGACGGCACATGGAATTTGTTGTAGGGTGGTTTGCAATGCTTTCTTTTTCCCCTCATTTCTCTCTCCTCTTCTAGAAAATTTCATTGGCCATTCAAAATTTCAAAGTTTTTCTCTTATTTATTGATATTTTAGCTTCGATCCTTATTCTTTTTATTTCTAATTTTTATTCCTTACCCCTTATAAAATTTTGATTTGTTTTCAATTTCATCCTTCAATCTAAATTTTTGATATGTTATTTTTTTTTCAATTCGGTCCTCATTTTTTTGATTTTTTTGTACTTTTAGTAAATTAATTTGTCTTTTCAATTTCATCCTTCCATCAAAATTTATAGTGAAAACCAATTTACTAAAATTTATAGTGGAGGCCAATTTATAGGGCGGTTGACTTGGGTTGGGTTTTTTATCCAATTTTTTTCTTCCGTATTTAATTGGCTAGGAATTTAGCTTTTTGAAAAAAAAAATAGGTTATTATGATCATTGTTGTTTATTTTTTTATCATTTAATTAAAATAAAACTAACTTATTTGACTCGGTTTGAATCTATAACACAAGCTGCAAATTTTTCTTCCTTTTTTAAAATATTTTTGCGACACCTAAACATTACTTTTTACATTAAAAAAAATCAACCCCACGACACAGCCACAACATGGCGTGGTTCTGCATCTAATTTTACCAAAAACAAATAGAAGGTAAAATTTAATCTTCAAGCCTTTTTTTTTTCCTCCCTCCTCCTTTCTTGTCTTCAAATTAATAGACAGCAATGGTTTGTTATTTCTAACTCATCAATGATTATTAATTACTTAATTAAATTTTCTATTTTCCACTAAGAATTTATCGTTTATGGGATTATCACAAAGACAGCTTAAAAACCAATTAAAAATCCTCTTATTATACTTATTTACGTAATAATTCATCCCTTTTTTTTTTTTTTTCTAAACTCGTACCAACTTCACCTCAAAGTAAAGTTCTGCACCAACTTCAAACTACTGTGTCGAAATTGGCTATCTTACGACCAAGAAAGACGTCATTGGAATATTTTTCTTTTCAGC
>Ga0325414_1006576_pt1 | contig 12334 bp, 8 predicted proteins | sample PopdelMetagenome_8_FD_206183 | JGI IMG/M metagenome (GOLD analysis project Ga0325414, IMG submission 206183) | Populus deltoides microbial communities from Bellville, Georgia, United States - Leaf-PdKOR-R3 | ecosystem: Host-associated > Plants > Phyllosphere > Phylloplane/Leaf | place: USA... | reverse complement strand
TACAGAGAAAGGTAATATTGCCCAGTTACCTCCTTTCTTCTTTAACAACACTTGAGATCGAGGGATGTCTACAACTTATAACTTCATTTCCAAGATGTCCAATCATTGATGAAATGAAGTTATAAGATGATTCTTCTCATCATCTGCTGTTAGGAAGGCAGATTACCTTTTAAGATGCATGGCTTGGAAGTTGATCGATGCTACTCGATAGATTCCATACCAAAAGAAATGGAACAAACTGGTTGCTTTCTCACCACCCGCTGCGTAATCCTTGTGCTTTATTTATTACAGAGAGATATAGAGGGTGGGATTGTAAATGAGTGTGAGAATGATCGTAAGTGTGAGATTGATAAATTTCTGGATAAGATTGATGATATATATATATATATATAAGATTAACCAATCACTTTTGGTTTAAAAGGTGAGTGAAAAAGGACGAGAAAAGTGCGAGGTGACTTTTTTTTTTCCTTCAATTTGATTGTATCATTAATGATGTTAATAAGGACGGGAAAAGAGAGAGGTGACTAATTGTTATTATATCAACAGAAAAAAGATAGATTTAACATAGGGAAATTTAAAAGTATAGGAGTAGAAGTGATAAATTGATGAATCTATAGGGGGCGAGAATGAATTTTGTGCCATTTTTAAACAAACCTCCACTTCAAATGATACTCGCTGCACAGGCAATGGCTACCACTGGCACTATAGCATCGCCATGGTTTCTTAGAAGAGCATTTCAAGCCTCATCACTCTCTCACTCTCTTCCCAATAAAACACGCATCTCCTTTTATGGAACCCCTTTCTCTTTTCCCCTCTCCAGTCCCATTACCAGACACTCAGGTTCGTGCATTTTCTTTCTTAAAAACAACCACTAAGCTCACTTAAACGAAGAACAATGAAAAGAATGATAAAATGGGCAACATAATTTTAGACCAATTTACTCTAACCTGTCAATAGCTACTACACCAGTTACAAAAATATAGACGGAAGATAAATGTCTTATCTGATTAAGCTTAGTTGAAATGGGTTAACGGTGTTTGATGAAATGCCCCAATGAAGTATCGTGTTACAAGTTCTTAATCAATTTTTGATGTTAGCAGTAGTTAATGGCGAAGTCACTGCACATTTGTTTTATTCCAAGCGTAAATGAACTAAACTGCTCGTGTGCTTGTTTGTATATATTGTCAAAAGAAAGAGCAGGATTATTAATCTTGATGCTTGAACTTGTTATAACTTGATCAAAGTTAGCTTTTAATCTCAGTTTGGCTTGTTGATTTTCGTTGTCGTTCATCAAAAACCGGTTTTGGGGCTACATGGGGGGAATTAGAGGAAATTTTGTTTCGTAATGGAACATGGGGGGTTGTGAACTCAAGAATCGAGTCAGGTGGTAGAATCAAATGGAGCTTTACTACTAATTAATTGTCTCCTTTACGAAGTACTTTTTTAGCACTAATTATTTACGGATTGCTAGTTTATGTACTACAAGAGTTTGATTATGCATCTGATGGCTTATGGTTTGTGCTGCAATTTTTATGCAATAGCTTTAGGGATGTGTCATGTGGCTCAAGCTACGAAGGGTGAAGTTGTTGCACTTAAGGGTGTAGAAGACAAAAGTGTCATTGAAGAAGTGAAGCGTATTCTAGACATGGTATTTTAGTTTTCTATTTGAAATCTTTTCTCCTAACTACATTTGCCTTTTGGATTTTGTGAAGTTCTGCTCTAGTACAAGCATAAACGTTAGAGAAATCTGGGTGCATGTAATGAAATTATGGCCTGTTAAAAAGTCCTGTTGTACTCCTATTGTACTCTTTTGCAGGCAAGAAGGGCATCATTACGAAGAGAAGTTCTCCATACAGATTTTCTCACCCCACCAACATTGAAGGAATCATTGCATGTGCTAGAAAAATTAGCTGACGTTAAGGCTATTGCTCAGGGAGGATACCCACAGGTCAAACTTAAGACTTACAGTTTGCTTTTTGTTTCTGCATAAATTTATTTGGCATGGTAATATATTTTCAAAAAATCCCTTAGGCTGAGCGTTGCCGGCTTTCTGTTGGACATCCAGAAACACTGACAAGTGATCCAAATATAGTTGCAGCATTGAGGCGAGTCATGCTAGAACTTGACCTTATCAAACTCTACTCATTTTATTTGTTTATTTATGTTTTATTAAATGATTTCATTTGTCCAGTATAACAGGAAACTTTGGATTTCAACTCTGTTCTCACGGTGACTTCCTTGGTGCAATTCTTGGTACAGGGATTGCCAGGAACAAGCTTGGGGATATAATCTTGCTGGTATCATCATTGTGTTGTTTTAGATTACATGTTATTTGCAGGTCTGTGATCTGGATTTGAAATTCATGCTGTATGTTTTTTTGAAAGTAGCATGGACAGTATAACCAACGAATTTCAATTGCATCCAATGTGGCTTCATGTACTTAAAGAACAGCTAGAATATATTTTGACACATTTAATTTTCATAGATCATGCCTTATCAGTGAAACATCTTATTTTGGAAATTCGTAGTCTAAGCCATTTTTTTAAGGATAACAGAAGTCTGACTAAGTACATGCCATAACTATATTGTAGTGTCCTTGTGTTGCCCCAATACAGTTTCTTAAATAATTATTCTTTTCAGTATATCAATGCTATGTTCATAGTGTAATCTATGCTTGTGTGTTGGTTGTAGTTTTCTGTTCATAGCTTCTTGGTATCCATTTTCTTTGTCGAGCATATGAATTGGAAGATTGATCTACTATTCTATCAGTTAGCGTGTATATATAATTGTCTGAGTTTGATACTGAGAGAGTTTATCAATTATTCCCCCATCATCAAATTTGGCTGCTGGCAAGCAAAGTTGAACAATGCAGGAGGTTGCCGAAGCACAAAGTTTCAAGTTAAAGTTATTTTTGTGAATTTGAGTTGAGCTTTCAAAAATTTCTTGAACATAGCTCACGAGGGCATCAAATGTTTGAGATGCCCAGCTTGCTCACTGTTATAAGTTTTTGTGTTCTCTAAATTGGAGGTCGCAATGATGCTTGAGTTCGAACTGCACTAATTGTAAATTAGATTCAGCAAACATTAAAAGTTGAGCTCGTTAAGAAGAATTTGAAACAACAATGAAAGAAAAAAAATGGGGACTTGTTAGCCTAGCCCCAATTCCTTTAATAAATAATGGGGTGCTTGCAGCCTAACTGATTTGAGCAGTGTCTCTCACTCGGAAACATATTTGTCAATACGTGGAATAGAGAGACACTTATTTGCATGGGTGCATAAGTAGTGCTAATAGTCTTTAGCGAGTGCAACCTTTTCATTTCCTTTCCTTTGCTTTGTGCAGGGGGGGAAAAGGGCTCAAGTCCTACTTGTTCCAGATCTTGTAGACTATGTTGTGTCATCACTGGACAAGGTAGTTTTTGCTTCCTTAGATAAATAATACTTTTTCTACGAAGGCTGCTACTCTCCTAAAAAAGTTTTGACTACTGTAAAAATGTGTTTTATCTCTCTCTGGGATCTTACATCACTACTGCAATTATTGGCAGGACTATTTCATTTGATCACATTAACTAAAATACTTCCTGGTCCTTTTTCGTTTTCCCTTTGTTCCTTTCTCTTGGTTTTAATGATTATATTTCATTGCAACCTCACTGTTCACTAGATATTTGTTGGGGAGGAAAGTGCAAATTTATCTATGAGGAGAAATTCATGCATGTTATAACTTCTATTGGTATTGGAAAAACTTAAATGAAAAGAAAATCTTCCTTACCTCAATAAGGTGGCATTCCACATCTGATATCAAAAACTAAATGGATTAGAAAATATTTTCAGATAGGCACATTCTTGATGCTTTCAGTATGATGATACGCAAGTTCTACTATCTGTAGTGTCTAATGCTATTCTCCTGCAGGTTGGTGATGTTTCAGTTTCGTGTACACCAATCCCATTGCATGCTATTGAATATGAGCCTCCAAGGTTTGCAAGTTATTATTTTTGTGGTGTTTTTTTTGCATGGTTTTGGTGATTTATTCATTTGGCACAAGTAAAATAGTTTCTGTTCCTTCCACTATTTTCAGGACTAAGTCATTTAAAACAGTGGAAGCATCATTAAGAGTCGATGCCCTAGCAAGTGCAGGATTCAAGATTTCAAGGTCAAAACTAGTTGATTTGATTAGGTACACCCTGTTCCCGTTAATAGTTGATGTTCATTTTTGCTTGGCTGTTGCTCTATGTTGTGGTAAAGCCTATGCTGTTACTGCTTATTTAGACAGGGATACTGCCTCGTAGCAATAAATGCACATACTCTAATACAGCTTGTATGCATCTATAAACTTAACTAAGAAATGCCATTACTCAAGGCAGTTATGATCCTTTGCTTCTTGGCGTGAATGACAATTTCGGATAGAAGTTTCACTTTTCATTTACGGAAATTTGTTTAGTTACATTCATATCGGCTTAAATAGGTTACAAACTGTAAAGGCATAAGTTAAACATGACACAACTAAAGGTGGGCCATTTCAGTAACAGGATTTTTTCTTGAAACTGATTTGCAGTAACAAGGATGTGCGTGTGAATTGGACCACAATCACAAAAAACAACACTACACTAAAAACTGGAGATGTTGTCTCAGTAAGTGGGAAAGGAAGGCTAAAGGTTAGTTTTATTGAACTTTTATGTCCAATAGTATTCAAATTTTTGTGTAGATGATCGTTCTGAATACTTGAAATTCCTTCTAGTCCAGATAGGAGAAATAAATACTACAAGGAAAGGAAAGTTCGCAGTTGAGCTCATTCACTATCTGTAAGCCTTAGCACAAGGTACAATTCTAGATCATTGCCATTTGTAGTCACTTGATTTCACATAAAGCTGGAAATTTCTTAGAAGCCATAGGTAGGTCTTGTATAACATTAAAAAAATCCTGCATTAAGTTCAACTGTGATATTCAGGTTTAATTTCAACTTTTGTAGACCATAAAAGGCAAGAGAACATCATATTATTTTAGACTGTAATACTGACTTCTTCATGCCGAAATCTTTTGTAGATAAACATAAATTATAACGTTTTCAACGTTGTTTATATTGAGAGCATTGAATTTAATGACTGAGGATTTCTTATGATAATTTTCCTTTTCTAATATTTATTCATAGACAAATTTAGAATACACAAGGTTAGATTAAATGTATAAATACTAATACATAAAATGGAAGCCAAGCTTTGTCCACTAGCCGCTGTTAGCAAGAGAGAATTTTTCATCTTCTAGTATAATTTTCCAAGAAAAGGTATAGGATCAGTTATAGAATGAACAATTAGTATCAAAATCAGATGGTAATACGTCATCCCTATTTATTATGGAGCAGAAAAACATCATGAATCAATCTCTAATGTATCAAATTAGTTTACTAATTTAGTTTTGTTGGACACTAGTTTATACAGTCGATCATCAACGCTTGTTCAGTGGCTCAAGCCTTCTGAAGGTACAATTAAAATAAAAATTGATGGTTGTTCCAATGGTAATCCAGGAAGATCAGGAATTGGAGGCTTTTTAAGAAATGGTAGTGGGAACTGGATCATTGGCTTCTCCGGGTTTATTGGCTTGTCTTCTAAAGTGATTGTTGAATTAAATACTATTAGATTTGGATCATTGCTTGCTCGGAGTAAGGGGTATTGAAGAGTGATTTTTTAAGCTGATTCGCTAGAGGCATTGGAGTTAATTAATGGATGTCTTTCATCTGCTCATCCTTCTTTCATTTTTATTGAGGATATTAGACTGTCGATGAAGTGGGATTGGTGTTGTTGTGTTCAACATGTGTTGCAGGAAGTAAACAGCTCTGCTGATTATCTATCTAAGTTAGGATCTTCTAGTGCTGATAAGGAGACTAGGTGGTTCTTTCCTCCAGGCCTCTCGTCTTTACTGTCTGCAGATTCTGCTGGTGCTACTTTTTGGCTTGTTTCATTATTTCCTTTACACAAAAAAAGAAAAAATAGTTTCGTTGGAAAAGACCAAACCACTAAAATCTTTTAATAAATGAAGCCAAAAATTATTAACAGCCACGTAGAAATAACAGTAAACCTACTCAAATTCTTCCTGTTTTTTCCCCTAAAATGCCTTCTTTCATAGATATGCACTAGTTTTTTCATTTTCTTATTTACAGGAACATATCTTTTTTATTAGCCTATTGCTTTTTGAATAAAAAAATAAAGTCTATTAAAATAAATTTTCATAAAAATCACAATCATTTAAATCAAGGTGGAAAAAAATATCTCTTTAATCAAAACTCTTTTTTTATAAATTTTACATATTAGATTTTTATATAATAATTCAAAAGGTAATCAATGCTAGATCGGCTTGCTTGGTTTTTTTTTTTTTTTAAAAAAAACATTGCCCTTCTAATTTCTTTAATTAAACAGATGAAGTATCATTTGCCTGGATTGTTTTGAAATTTTCTTTTTACCGGAAAAAATAGATCCAAGCTTAAAAAGCTTTTTGAATTAGCCTTTTTCTTTCCTGACCAATTCTATCATATTAAGGGGTTAAAAATAGGTGAAGTTCAAAATAGATTTTTTATTAAAAAACCTAACTTTCCAACTCAACCCAGGCAAATGACATGTCATCTATTTAATTAAAGAAATTAGAAGGATAATGTTTTTTTTTAATTTTTATAAATTTTACAAATTAGGTTTTTATATAATAATTCGAAAAGTAATCAATGCTATACCGGCGTGCTTGGCCTTTTTTTTTTTAAGAAAATAGATTCCCTCAAGTCTTGCAACAAATGTGAAAACTGTGCCCTGAAACCTAAATATAATTATGACAATGTGCAGAAGCCTTCCATTAGATCCAATACTTTCTAACCATTTAATTGCGTGAAGCTGTATGGATCATTGAAACCAAGTTCCAGGAAATGGACTACCAAACTGAAGTTGACAGATAACAAAACTGCATCGAACTTTGATACAGGGAGCTACTGCATCCTTTTTTGCGATCCCCAAGTCTTTTTCCTGTGTAGAGCAGAATTTTCTAAGAGACAAAACAAAGTTCTGACTGGGATGCACCCCATCGCCTGCAAAGATTCAAGCCAAAAATGAGTAGGTGCAGCTTCGGTTTTCTTTCATAGTTACATCCAAAAGCCAAAAGTTCAGTAATTTTTCCACTCCTTTCTTGTGTAGAAATAAAATGTGAAAACAGAGGAAAACACTTCTAAAAAGTGGTGTTAACTATTAATGCTTAGAGAGAACCAAGCGTCTGGAACTACAAAAGAAGGTTCTTATGAATATCATATGCTCGCAATTCCCAGAAGATATCTGTGCAAATGAAGCTGAATCTTGGAAAAATAGCAAAAATTACAACGACAAAAGAAGCAATTTATTAAAGTATCACTGCTGTGGAACAAAGACAAATTCTCTCCACCCTAACTATATTTGAAATCTGCTCTGCAAATACATGTCTTCAATACATGCTGATACTTGGGAGGAAGGGGTTGCATACATTTCTTTGGATTTCATCTTGAAATCAACTAATCTGAAAATCAGATTAGTCGTAATTGTGTAGTCAGGGATTTTTTAGAATGATTCATAGATAAAAGGAAGGGTTGAGCAGGAGCTCACACTGCTACAAATTGACATAGAATCTACAAATCAAAGAATCATATGAAACTAGCGTAGACATGGAGATTAGTGCTACATCATTATTGGTGTCACTGAATTTTCTTGTTTGTATCATAATACAGATGGTGGTCAATTGGATAAATGGTTAATATAAGAATATGGAGTCAAGCAGTCATGGAGGATACGTGGTAAATGAGCCATCAGATTCATAATTAATACCACTTATTATTGTGGGGAGGAGATGAGAACATTTTGATGTTAAATGATTCAAACAACACTTGCTCTCTAGTTTTGTATAATCCAAGGACCAGGGAGAAAAGAGAGCCCTCCTCCATCTTTTTAACATTTACTTATTCATACTCCAAGCCTTCCTTCCTTGATCGATGTCTTGACTATTGATGAATGTTCAAGGGTTCTATCTGACAAGCCAAACAAGAGAGGGAGGAGTTCACAATCATATTTGAGTAGAAGCTAGCGCACCTGTGACTAAAGTTGACTGAGGGTATGCAGTCCCAGTGTTCTGTTTCTGTGAACCAGCTTTAATAATTGTATGTTATTTCAAATTAATGACTTGGATTTCTATATCATAGTTGTCTACTTTTTCCTTCCATTCATAAACCATAGCAAACCTCGTAATTACTTCTTCCTTAGAACTAATTCTCTCTTTGAAAAGGTCCTAACTCCTAAAATCTTTCAACATGAAGCTAAATTTCATCAGAAACAAGTATAATCAGCCTGTTTATTAGATCTCTAAACTTGATGATATATTTTCCAGATAACTTGTGTTATTTGATGCTTGTTTTAGGATGGCCAATCTAAATGACTGTGTTTCGATTGTCAACAGTAGGCAAATCTTATGAGCCGGTAACACGACAGACACAGGTTTTCAACATTGAGTTCAACAAATGTCTAAACCACGGAAGACTTGTCTTTCACTTGCAGTGCATATAAAATCTCTCCCCACCATTGAATGTAAGTGTCACCTTGCCAAAGCCTTGCCTCACAATCCCTTGGTCGATTAAACTCTGATCGGCATTCAACGTTTCCACACAAGAAAAAGAGGGAGTAGTTAACCAGCTATATATTCAAACGAAAAGTTGCCAGTGTAAGATTTTTTTAAATTTTTTTGTCCAAGACAGACCTAATAAACAGATTACTGTACATTATATTTTGTTTGTTTCATTGGGAGGCCCATGAGCTTCGGGTAGGGGTTCCTTCCATCCTTGATTCAAACCAGGGTCTTTTTTTAATTCTTCATTCGGGATGCCCAAGTATAAATTTGTAGAGAAAAATCAGAGCTTTATAATTAGAATTCTAGTTGATACTGGCTTACGTAGTTTCCGACCTCAGAAACAATTCTAGTTGTACCGAGGCATGATTTTGAATAATATGGTTCAGAAATCCAACTCTTATTGTTTGAGAAGGAGGATATACTGATAGATTTGCCCTCCTTGGTAACCTGCAAGGTTGGAAGCACTAAGAATAATTGCTGCCAGCAGAATATAGAAGAGTAATCACCAGCATTAGAGGACCCATTCTAGCCGACGTTGGTGTGTGCTTTTTGAGCAACAATTAGTCAGGAATTTTTGGGAGGATTTCCGATCAAGTCTATCTCTAATCTGGCTGCTATAGCTATTCTGCAAGTCTAGCTTTTGTAGTCAGGTTTTGATTGTGCAAATCTAATCTACTTTGCCTTTGAGTTTCTCGATCACTAGCTGAACCCTGCTGATATCTTTCATGGTGCTGGTTCTCAAAGGACGATGTTCTTGGAAGGACACGAGAAGAAGCAAAGCGGAGAAATGAAAAAAAGAAAACAGCTAACAGGGAACTGATCTTTTTTGGCGAGAAAAGATGAGTCTGAATCCGAATAAACTTTTCTTTCTTCTTTTTGTTAGGGAATTGAACTTGGAATCTATTTCAGAAATTACCGTTGCTTTAGCAAGTGCTGGGTTGGAAAACAAATTCTTCCCCATCAGGTCATTCTGAATTTGAGCCTAGCTAGTAATGCCCCTTCATCCATTGTAGGGCTCCAGTTTTTCTTCTCTCCCCTTTTCCTATCCCAACGATGGGCATAAAGATAATGCCGAAGTCTTTTTGGCTAGCTTCTTTGCCATTAAAATCTCATACCATTTAAAATAGGATTCCTTGAGCAGCACTAAATCTAATCTAGCTTGTTGTACTACTAGTATGGTTTATCCATGGATTTCTCATTAAGGACATTTAATTTTGTACTAGGGTTTAATGATGAAGTCATTTGATCAAGATTGTGTTTCTCATTAGAATTTAGTTTGTGTTCCATTTAGCCATAATGAGTTTTTGATATGAGATAGTTTTAGCTGGCCTTGATTTCTGCATAATAATGAATTCGGTCAAATCTCTTTGATGGTTTATTCGGCAAAATCAGGTTAGCTCATGTATAGGTCTGATATGAACAACAAAGTAGACTTGTTGAGAGCTTGTATCATGTCTGATTTGAGTTATATTAATGAGCATGAGTTTAAATCACATGGGATTCAAAATTGGATTGAACTAATTAAGATGTTGAGATCTTTTTTTTTTACAAGGAACAACAAAATATTTTCCTAAAATTTGATTGAAAAATTCATTCATTACTGTCTCTATTACTTAGGATAATATTTAGCAACAAAGAAAGAATTTTTCTAGTCATGCAAGGAAACTAAAAGGACTGTCAGATCTGAACCCTAGACTTGGAATGATCATTTAATGCTAAAGATTTGATTCTTCTAATCAAGGAAGAAAAATGATGGACTAATATATTGAGAATTAATTTTTAAGATTGTTTTTCATGTTCTGAAGGGTTTAAAAGTTGGTAAGCAATCCTAGAGTATTTAAGAAGGTGGATTTTGGTCAAGAGTTATTCAAGTTAAGGAATTAAGATATTTTATCTTGTTTTTCTTCTATTATATACGACATCAACAAACTACTGTTCAAACTTGTTATTTTCATTATTCTTTTTATGTTTATGTTTAATTAATATTTTGATTTTCAGCAAAGATCTAAGGCTTGTTTAGATCAAGGTTTGAGTTTATTAGTAAAGTTTTTGGATCAGTTTTTGTAGGTGCGTCAATTCAGCGCACAAGGGTAGATCCATTAAAGTTAATTTCTTAAAACTATTTAAACATGTGTAAAGCTTAAATTTTAGAATCTTTGATGAATAATACTTCTGAACTTTTTCAGTTTTAACATGTAAGAGAGATTCTTGTATTCTTTGGTTCTTAAACGAACTGAATCTGACTTATCAAAGATTAATTGGTTTCGTGGCGTCATTCGATTTTATTTAATAGTGTGGTGTCTTGAAACAAGTTTTTATGTTGTCACATTGCTATAAGATCATTTTTAGTTTTTCAAAACCATATCTTAATTATGAATTGCATGACCACGAGGGTCGAGGTTCGCGTCAAATATTATTTTAGTTCTTTGCTATTTCAAATTCTTCTGGGCATGATTCTCATAATTAATTGGATGTTTTTCACTTGTACTAATTTCCAACTCTTTCTCCTTTTGAACTGTTAATTTTAACATAGGAAGCTCGAGCCAACTAACCAAAGAAAAAAGGAAAAGAAAACGATCTTGCTTCCTATTAATTTTAACAGCTAATATTCCAAAAAAAAAAGGAACTCTAATCCTTCCAAAAACAAAGAAAATACGAACACATGATGAAGAGCTAACAAAGAAGCATGTCATCATATACATAACTTCTACAAAGAGGGCAGGCCAGATTCAGTTCCAGCCATTGCTTTAAACAGCTTGAATGGAAAACATGTTTGCAAGACGAAAGAACACAGCAGTCCACCCCCTTTTGAAAATCATCCAAGCATATCGCACATCCATTGCTAAAATACTCTGTAGTTTCATCGACTTGGATGATAGAAAATCGCAAGCTGACAACAGTAGCAGGCTGTTCTTTTCCGGTTACCTGTCCTCTTTCTACATCATGAGGATGATGATCTTGGCTAAGGAGAATATCGAGCCGATTTTCCAAACAACTCCAACACAAGCTTACCAGTGCATAAACCATCACGACGAGTAGTGTTAATGCAACGGAGAGCAGTACAAGTGTAAGAATGATCAGTTGAGAGGGATAGGTAACTAGGTTTTCTGTCATGGATATGAAACGCTAGCTGGTGTGTATATGACTTGGAAAAAAAAGAAAAGGTATTGTTAGCTGCTCTGTGTTACAGTAGTATATTTATAGAAGAGGCTTGGGTTCCTTCAATAGCTGTAAGCCTTTTCTCTCTCGGAAACTCACCGTTGTCCCTATTCTCTCCGGTTTACGAAATAGCATGGGATTCCGGCAGCTTTAGCCTTTACGATTTGGCTTGAAACTATAAAAGAGAAACTACTTTATCTTGGAGAAGTAAGAAAAAGAAAAGGAAAAAAAAAAAAAAAAGAGAAAACGACTTTGGAAACTTGAGTTTCATACGTTATTATCGGGGGGATTTTAGGGTTAGAATATTTTTGCGCCGAAAAAAAAAATTTCTTTTTGTTGCTGGTAATTTTCCCAGTAAAGAAATTGAAAAGAAATAAGATTAATTGGAATATGTTTAACAAAATAACAAAAGTATTAGCAGATACTATAATAATCTTCAAATAAATTCTGTAAAAGAACTAATAAATGATATTAAAATATTATCTCAAGAAGTTAATTTTATATAAATAAATTTAAAAGGTTGAAATTTATATGCCATGAAGCTGGATCCTTTACTAAAATG
>Ga0325414_1006575_pt1 | contig 12334 bp, 5 predicted proteins | sample PopdelMetagenome_8_FD_206183 | JGI IMG/M metagenome (GOLD analysis project Ga0325414, IMG submission 206183) | Populus deltoides microbial communities from Bellville, Georgia, United States - Leaf-PdKOR-R3 | ecosystem: Host-associated > Plants > Phyllosphere > Phylloplane/Leaf | place: USA... | reverse complement strand
CTGGAAAATCATAGTGGAAATTAAGTGAATGATGTGAACCAGTTAATATGTTTCATTCTCTCCATATATTAAACTTGGTCAAAGTTTGATGGGCTGACTTGATCTAGATTAGGGTTTTAATTAATTAAACTAAACAAGTTATTAACCCGGTTAAATTCACTTAATTTAGAATGATTTTAGCGACGACACGTACGCACGACAATAAAACATAGTTGCCGCATGAGGTTATTCTATTCGAAAGAAATCCGCCTTGAAAATTGTTGCGTTTGTCACATATTCTAGTTGTTTTTGGGGAGTGCATTATGGGTCACATAAAAAAAAAATAAATAAAGTTAATTAAACGGTTATTAATGCTGCCTGTTTAATTATATACAATTGTTTTTTTTTTTAAATATTCAACAACAATGAAAGCAGTACTTGGTTCATGAATTCCTCATTAAATTTTTAATATAAGAAATTCACGAAATGGACAGGATGTGCCCCTTCAGCCAAAAGACACTAAAAAAAAACAAGTTAGCTTCATCTAATATTCTTTCGTGTACTGTTCCACACGACAGTATTGTCTTCTTTATTCCTGGACTATGTTTGGCAACGCGGCTCCGGCTGCGTTTTCAAAAATTTTGAATTTTTTTTTATTAATATTGAATATGATTTGTATGTTTTGGATCGTTTTGATGTGCTGGTATCAAAAATAATTTTTAAAAAATAAAAAAAAATCATTGACATGCATTTTAACACGAAAAGTTATTTGAAAAGCACCCGCAACTACACTGCCAAACACGCTCTTAATTTCTCTCCCTTTGTTCTTCACTCCCTTTCTCTTACTAACAGAGAGAAAAAAAAAAACTTGAGAAATTGGAATCAAAGTAATACGAGAAAAAAACAAATACCGTCAATCTCGAAAAATCATCTCAAGTATAAAATTATAATGGTATCCAAGTAGAAAAACGTATATTCCATATTTGAAAATATATAGCTGCTCATTCCGTTTTACCTTCATGGAGTTTTTTTTTTTTCAAAAATAATATAGTGGTTAAAATATATATCTAAATTATCACAGCTAAAAATTTAGTTTTAAAAATAATACAGTTTTATAAAATACGCAAGTAATGCATCTGCAATCTACTTAAGGTGTGTTTGGAACCATGTTCTTAAAATTTTTTATTTTTTTTGTTTAAAATGAAAAATATTTTATATTTATGTCAAAAATAATTTTTAAGAAACAGTTTTAAAGTGATGATGTTAAAAATAAAAAAAAATTTATTTTAATGTATTTCTAAGTAAAAAAACACTTTAAACAACAATCACTATCATAATTCAAAACAAACCCTTAAATGTTCAAGTGCGGCCTTCACATCCAATTAAATTGAAATTAATAGATTTTTTCATTTCCTCTTTCTTTCTCTCCTCCTCCCCGCGCTGCCCCCAACCTCACCTTCCCTCTCTCGATCTTTCTCTCTGCCATGAAAGCCCTCTTTCCTTTCATCTTGGCAAAACTCCTCTCTCTCTCACCCGCCCATCTTGAGATTGCGCAAGTGTCTCATAAGCATCTCGTGGTTGTGCATGTGTAATTTATGTCTTATGAAATTATGATATTTTAAAAATAAACATGCAAATATGATAGTTTTGGCATTGTGCTATTTTTTTATTAAAAAAAACTCCTGCGCCTTGAATTTCTTTTCCCCATTTTTAAAAACGATTACTCAAGGGCTATCTTTTAACCCTTCTATACAATATGCTTTATTTACTTCATAGAGAATATGTCTCCTTATGTATATATAGAAGCATCCATTTGTAGTTCCCTTTGGACTTGGGGTAGTGACCCTTGACACAAGGGTAGGGGTAGGGGTAGGGGTAGGCCAAGTGGGATGGTTGGAATCGATGGTGACTGCTGATGCTTAAAAAATTTATAGCAATGTCTCAATAATAATTGAAAAGGTTCGGCACCCCGATCGATATTTTTCCATTAAAGGAAAGATTCCCTTTATGTGCTCTTTCATAAAAGTCAAAAAGTTTGAGCCAACGTGATTGAGATTCGAGGCTGCTCCTCCTTCCAGGCGCGTGCTCCAACTCGCGGCTGGTTTTCGCGGCAGCCAACCGCAAGGCAACAACTCTCTGGCAACGTGCTCGCAGAAGCTTTTTCAAAATATTCTTAGTTTTTTTTTATTTAAAAAAAGGTTTTGTTTGAGCTGATAATATATATATATATATATATATATATATATATATATGATGATATAATAATAAATATAATAATCTTTTATTATCATATCATTTGATGGCAGCCACTGAGTGTTTAATTTCAGACCAGTGCTGTTAATGACTGGAAAGAAAGAGTACAGGCACAGCCCATTAAATAGAAAGGCCGACCAAAAATAGAATAAAAGCGCAGCCCATTAAGCTATCAAGAGCCCACTGCCAATCTTGCTATATAAAATTATGAGCAACTTCTAGCTTTGCTAACGTTTAATAAATCTCTTATCTCTGTAATCCAACATCGTTAAGAGTAGTATTCTCCAACTCTCGGTGGTCTCGTGGCTCACGAAATGAGAAAATACACACAAGTGGCCTCGGGCTTAAAATGGATCTTCGAGAGATTGTTTCTCATAGCCCGCCTTTGTTCCTTCGAAATTCTTTCCAATACTCGAGTGTTCCTATTTATATTTGTGGACATCCGAAGGAAAATTCTCTCGAGACAACTTAAATGGCAAGCATGGAATATACGACGAGGGATTGTTGTTGCCATGCCGCCATGCCAAGTCATGAGAAATTCATGTAAAACATTTAAAGAATTCTCAATATCCTTCGGGATGTTTTAATTAATTACAGCATATTCCATAATTACATCGCTGAATATACAAATAGCAAATTACAGTGAAAAACCAACCCCCCCAAGAAACCAAAAAAAAAGAAAAAAAAAAGGAAAGTTTCAGTGTGATTTTATTTAAAATTCCCGAGCAACAATTCATTGATTTTAGCCAGCCTCGAAAGAACTCTTTCTTATTAGTTCTAAACCATTCAGCAGTCTCTCCCTATGATCCTTCCCTTGTTTCCTCTGCTCAATCTGACTTGCAATTTTCCTCTCCTGTCTATACAGTTTACAGAAGAGAATCCTTGTATTGTTTTCTCTAGCACTTTGGCAGATCAGGAGGCGGTGGTAAAACAGATTCATTTGGGCCTTTGCCATTGTCTACAACAAATGCCATCTTAAGTCCCCATGTTGTGTGTACCTCCAAATGGCAATGCATGAACCAAACCCCTACATCAAAAAAGGGGGAAAAATGTTTCAGAATGGAAAATAAGTGGGAGTACTGATTTATTTATAGCAGAAATGTTTGATTACCTGGATTATCTGCTGTGAATCTTATAGCGGTCCATCCACCAGCTGGGACCCCAATTGTGTTCCTCTCCACTGGGTCAACAAGATTGAATTTCTTTGGGTCCTTATTTGGATCGAAATTACCTACTCCCCTTCCAACTTCAAAGAAATTGAAGCCATGCAAATGTACAGGGTGGTTTTCGGGAGTAAGCATTCCTGTATCTTGTAGAACTAGCTGGACTGTGTTGTTGTAAGCAAGTCTATAAAGTTTTGTTCCCTTCACTGTCTGAAAGTTCGTTGGTTGTGTGCCTGTATAGTTGAATGGCGTGGGCGGGTTGGCAGGGAAATCATCTGTGAAAACACCACTAATGTTGAAGACGTGAGCTTGAAGGAGAGCAATTGTTGGCATCACAAATGTAACGTTATTGATATCTGCCACAACACGGCTTCCATTGATACAAGTAGCACAAGGATTAACACCAAGGCCAACGGTGAAGAAAAGAGAATGATCAATCTTTAATGGGACTCTAGCAGGATATTTTATCGAATTCAAGCTACGTAGAGCATTCGTAAAGTTTGTTGCTACCGGAGTGGCGTTTTTGGCAGGAGGTACGGTGAGGGTAGTGATGGTACTAGCAAGGGTGCCAGAATAATGTAAGGTGGCTGTGGCCGTCACGTTATCAACCGCAATGGGTGCGTCCATGAAAGGAGAGGCTGCAACCAAGTACTTGCCAGAACCACGGTTTGCCGTCACAAGAACGTTTGTGGTTTGGCCCGGGGCTATGACAACGGTGTTGATTTTGAAGGGTTTTACGTATGCGGCATCAACCTCTACAACAGTGAGTTGATGGCCAGCAATCTTAAAGAAGAGCTCTTCATTTAGTGCAGCGTTGATGATCCGAAGCATGTAAGTCTTTCCGGGATGTACTGATAAATTATACCCTCCTGCAATCGATAGAATGATTGAGAAAGATAACCAATGCAATAAACTAGCTATTGTCAGAATGTAACAGCTTGTTTTGTTGTGCTAGTTGTTTTAATTTTTACCGTGTGAAGAGCAGGTTGAGACAGGCCCTGGATGGCCATTGATTGTGTGAGCATCCGAGACATTAGGTGCCATCCCGGATTTCGTCGCCTCGTTGATCACAGCTTCAACATCTGATTTCCACCATTCACCTACAATTGGAAAAATTAGATTGATTGTTGACCAATTATTATTCTACCCGAATACATAATTGTCAACTAATAATTACTTGATATATGGATTAATTGTAAAACACAAGCAACACAATAATTTCTTGTAGGCATTCAATGCACACATGAAACTTAGTTTTACCAAGTCAGCCTTCAACTAGCTCAAGTTTTAAAGGCGTTAAGTTGAGCTAGACTCACCTAATATAATGACTTTTTCCTTGCGTGGTGTAGGAAATGGGTATGGAACACCTCGCTTGGGCAAAATTACAATAGCACCATGGACAGTGGCCCTGAGCCAGAGGATATGTGCATGCCAGAGTAGAGTGCCCCTTTGACCAGTAATGGTGAAATTGTACACAAAGCTATGCCCTGGCTGAATAGGACACTGCGTTATGTATGCAGGGCCATCGGCCCAACCGGTCCGCAGTTGTCTAATGCCATGCCTGATCAGAATTTGTAAATACCATAATGATCTTAATCAGGCCAAAAATTAACGGACGGCGTGAAAATTTAGTAAAATCTGTAATTCACAGCAGACTCACCAATGGATGCTGACATTGTATTTGACATGGTTTACCACCTTCACAAGCACAGTGTCATCTTCTCTGGCAACTAAAGTAGGCCCTGGGAACTGTCCATTCACAGTGACAATGGGCTTTGTTGAACACAGTTTTGTGCTATTTTTCATTACCACCTTCATGAAAATTAAACAGCCGTGAGATATAACCAGAAGACATCAACACAGTAACAATCTTGAGGTTGAACTTTGGGCTACAGTCCCCAAACTTAATTTAGGTGGCTTGCCCTCAACAATAATATCACTTTTCTGTTTGATAATCAAGATTTGGTAGGTTTATTATATTTTACCAATTAAATTTGTATTTGGATATTGATCACTTATGCATTAAGAAAGAACAGCTTCGTGATCTTTTTGATAACTCACTCAACTTAAAGATATGCATGCATTGATCTAATTATACGTGTGCGCGGAGGTGGTCCATTATATAAAAATTTTGAGCTACATAAGTCGTGTTTTTAAAAACTAGACAAAGGTATATATATGTGAAAAATCTTTGAAGTGTTTTCTCAGTCATTTGACTTGAAATATTTAATTTGATACAAAACATCAAGAAATGAAAGCATGAAAAGAAAGTATGAGACACGATAATTCGAAGTGGAATGCCAACTGCGTTAATATTATAGCCAAGAAAAAGGAAAAAAACTGCATTGCATGCAGAATATGCAATGCAGTTTCGCTCGCTAAAATAATATATATATATATATATATATATATATGATTAAGATGTACAAACCAAAAGGATGGTAATACTGAGAAACCAGCTAAGCTTCTGCCATAATTACGCTTATTTTAAACTTTGCCTATCATAACTTGAAGGTGAAGCTAATGCATGCAAGAGCTTCCTGGCCAGCTAGAAACCCTCAAAACAAGAACAGATGGAAACTTAATTATCTTAATTAATTATGTCAAGCTTCATCAGAGTTTCAGAAGACTGAAATAAGATTTGCAGAAAGAACCAGGGACATTGCGTTTTCATGTATATATCCTCGTATGGAACTAATTGCTAGACATTCCTTCTCATCACGTGTCTACATGCGACCTTCAAAACAAGGCATGCATATGCATGGGAATTGCTAGACAAAACCTTTCATTTCAAGGTCACGTGACGTAAAGTATTGTATTAGCCGTTTGTAACCAAGAGGCTCGCATTATAGTTTGCTCGGATGAAAAAGGATCGTGCACATAGGACCTGGGTTCTTAATGACAGAATGATGAGCATAGTGCAATATTGATTTGATTAACTAGATTAAGGGGAAACTAATCATGGAAACATGTTGCTAGCTAGGCCAGGAATATAGTACTTGGTACCATTACAACTTACATTGAACTTGTAGTGCCGGACCATGGACTCCACAGATGCCGGAAACAGACAAGCCACCAGAACTAGAACCCGAATCCATGGTGCGATGTCCATATCCACTAGCTCTTCCTAGTCTCCCTCCCTCTCTATGCAAACAAAGACAGAGACGAATATCTTTCTTCTTCTTTTTGTGTTGGTGCACAAAGCAATGCCTGACCCATGTCACCTTATAAGGCAAAGGCAATATTAATATACTCATTTGCTGTCAGGTCGTTTTAGACAATTAGGTAGACGCAGGAGTATTCGAGGGGCAAGCTAGCCCTGAGTAGAGATAACCATAAACAAATTCGTCAAAAAAAAAAACAAGAAATTCCAATACTGTTTTCTTGTGTATCACACAAAGTAGTTATCCATCAACTGATAAGACATCACTTGAAGCTAGCTAGGTGATCCCCTTGATGCTATGTTTCATTTGACTAGGTGGTCAGCAACTGGGTTTGGTCCAACCGTATTGGGTAAAGTACACCCGATCGCATCTAACATAACCATAAAGTCTCAGATCGATTTTCCACCTCGTTCAAGTCAAAGGAAATGACGTGGGCAGCGACCGAAACATAACTCCCTTAAACTTAATTATTGATCAAGGGCTTATGTTCTAATGAGCCTCGCGTCATTACAGTGATTAATTCCTGTATCTAATTACGATTTGCAACTAAATTTAAGCATTTGATTGGCGGGTAAGTATAAGAGAGGCTCCACGATCGGGATTCTTTATTTTTCTTTCTTTTCCTTTTTTGATTAATGGGATTCTATATTATACTAGATTATTGCAAAATTTGATGGAATTAAAGAGGCTATATATATATAGTTTCCTGCTTTCTCAAGGTTATAGTTAAATATGGTCTGCTGCCATGATTAATTGGAGTCACGAATTAAGCTGAGTCTGAGTTTGAATAATGCTAAAAAAATTATAGATGACATTACTCCATGGACTCCCTCGTTTTAAGGGGTGCTTGGCTCCAATGAAACTCTAGTATCATTTCTATTCGATTGATGTTATAATTGTAAATATTAGTGTCAACTCACATAATTTACTGTTTATATGGACAAGGATAACATTTATTATTATTATTATTATTATTGTTATTGTTATATTTTCATCCTTTTTCCTTTTTTTTCATTAATTTTTTTTAATTTTATCTTTCAATATTTACTTATTTTCATAATTATTTTGATTTTTTTTTTATAAAGTTATTGTATTTTCAAACAAATATTATGATATTTCATTTGTACTTGATTTTACAAATATTTTTTTATCGTATAATTAAGTAAAAATAGTTTTTAAAAAAACAAAGCTCTTAAACCTACTAAAGTCTTTCACCTGGATTACAAACTTGGCAGGTTAAGTAACAAACCATGCCTTTTCACTTCCCTTTTTGGTTGTCTTTGCACCGATAAGTCGATTGGATCATGTCAAAATAGTTACTACACTGTTTAATTTTAAACTTGGGTTAGGTAAGAAATTAATTCGGGAGGCTTCAAGGTTAGCTTGTTAGGTCAGGTTTAATAATAATATCAAATAGTTTTATATGGCCTGAGTATTTTTTTCATGTTATTTTTTTAATTTAAGTTGCAGTGTAGCACGACCCTATAAACCTAGTATTTAACTCTTGTTAATTCTTCAACTTTTTAGCTCTTGAAATTAGGAGGGGGTGTGAAGAAAGAGTTTTTGACTTGGATTTTGTAGATTTTTACTTCTTAACCTCATACTTTAGTATTTTCATCTCATTTTAAGTTTTGGTTTTCCTCCTAAATTTGAGATATATTTGAGTTTTATATTTTCTAGTTCAAAAATTTTGTTTAGAAGTATATCTAAATCAAGGTGGTATTTTGGGAATCTTATAAGGTATATTGTAAATATTCTAGTTGCATAAGTGAGGAACAATAAAACCTTAAAAAATAAATTAGTAATTATTGATATCAACAAAAATCTCATTATTTTAAAGTGTCTCAACAAGTAAGTGTCCTTGTTTATTTTAATTTAAGCATATATATTTTTATATATTAGTAAGCATGTTAGAACTTTAAATTAATAACAATTGTGAATTTGAATATATACTTGATATGCATGCTAGTGTTCTATTATTATATTTGTATTGAAAACATGTTTGCTATTAATTATTATTTAACATACTTATAGATTTAAACTTGTATGATCTCTCGACTTTTTTTGAAAATATGTTTGTGTTTAGCATGCATTATTATTAAATATAACTAAAAGTGATCATTGTTTTCCTGTAAGGTAAATTACTGTGGACTATGAGTGATTTCACTGTAAATTACACTGTTTCGAATCACTGTAGATTGTGAGTGTTTTCACTGTGGATTGCACTGTTTGGAGGATCAGTGAATTACTGTATCTTATTATAGACTGTGAGTGATTTTACTGTGAATTGTACTGTTTGAGTTTGCACTTTGCTAAAAGCATTGTGGATTAGAGCAGTATAATAACAGAGCTGCCCTTGCCATAGAGAGTTGCAAAGACTGCAGGGGGGTGGGGTTGTCTTTTTGATTGGGGAGATAGTCAGTTTGGATTTAGATGGGGTTGTAGGCTCCCAAGCCTTAGGCGTTAGGACCAGACCCGCGCACCTGGCTGCAACTCCAGGTAATAGACACCTAGCGCTGGGGCTGCCACGCCTTGGGCACTAGGGCTAGATACGCATGCCTAGTTGCAGACCCAGGCGAACGGGTCTGGAGACTTGCCGTTTGGGTGTGCAAACCCGAACGCCTAGGATTTGCAGAACCGCACGTTGGGTCCTGCGTCAGGACCCAATTCTCTTGGGTCCGGTGTCAGGACCTAAGGTTCTTAGGTCTTAGGTTTCTAAATATAATTGTTTGTATTATTAATATTATTTTTTTATTATAATTAAAAGTATTGATATAAAAAATATTATTATGTATTATAAATATTATTTTTTTATTATAATTAAAAGTATTGATATCAAAAATATTATTATGTCTTATAAATATTATTATTTTTGTTATAATTAATATTAAAAATACTAGTATTTGTATTATAAATATTATTATATTTAAAATTATTAATATAATACATATTAAATTTGAAAAAAAATATTATTAATATTGAAAAAAAATAGATTTCATTTGAAGGGTAAAATTAAAAATTATTATTATTATTATTATTAAATTTGGAAAAATATTATTGCTATTGAAGAAAAACCATAAATTTGATTTGAAAGGATTAAAAATATAAGAACTTGGGTCATGCGAGTATAATATTATTATTAATATTATAAATATTATTATATTCATTAATATTATTAAATTTGAAATAAATATTATTACAATAGAAAAATATAATTGATTTCAAGGGTAAAATAAATTATTATTATTATTATTGTTATTATTATTATGAACTTGGATCAGACATCTCTTTCCAGACCCAAGAAACTTGGGGCTGGAAAGGGCACCTCACCCGAGTTGCTCGGGTGTGGCAGAAGCGCAGACCTAAATCTCTTGTGTCTTGCTGACTTGCTTGACCCAAGACTATGTGTCATGCTTAAGTATCCAATTCTTATGGATTCTGTGTCGGGATCCAATTCTTTTAGGTCTGTCGTTGGAAACCAAGGCTATGGGTCCTGCGTCTTGACCCAATTCACTTGGATCCTGCGTCTGGACTTAATTCTCTATGGGTCCTGCATCCAGACCCAATTCTCTTGGGCCCGGCATCGGCACCCAAGGCTAATGAGTCATGTGTCAGGGTTCAATTCTCTTAGATCAAATGTCATGACCGATTTCTATTAGGTCTGGCGTCAGGACCAAAGGTTCTTAGATCTTAGATTTTTAAATATAATTATTTTTGTTATAAATATAATTATTTTTATTATAATGAAAAGTATTTATATCAAAAATATTATTATTTATATTATAAATACTATAAATATTATTATTTTTATTATAATTAATATTATTAATAAAATAAGTAATAAATTTGAAAACAATTATGATCAATATTGAAAAATAACCATAGATTTGATTTAAAGGGTAAAATAAAAAATTATTATTATTATTATTATTAACTTGGGTCAGACATTCCCTTCCAGACCTAAAAAACTTGGGGCTGAAAAAAGACGCCTCATCCAAGTTACTTGGGTGTGACGTGTGCACAAACTCAAATCCCTTAGGTCTTACAGCCCCGCTTGACCCAATTCTCATGTGTCCTGCGTCGAGACCTAATTCTCATGGGTCATATGATAGGATCCAAATACCTTGGGTCAATCGTCATGATCCAAATACCTTGGGTCTTGCAGCCCCATCTGACTCAAGACTATGGGTCTGGCGTCAGGACCCAAGGTTAATGGGTCCTGCATAAGGACCCAATTCTCTTGGATCCTGCGTCAGGATCCAATTCGCTTGAGTGCTTCGTCAGGACCCAATGCACTTGGGTTAGCCGTCTCATGGCTCTGGCGCCAAATCCAAGAGAATTGCATCCTGACACTAGACCCATTAGCCTTGGGAACTGAAACCGGACCCAAGTGAATTGGGTCCCTCGTCAAGACCCAATTCTCTTGGATCCGGCGTTTGAATCCAAAGCTAATGGATGTTGTGTCATGACCCAATTCTCTTGGGTGTTGTCCCAGGATTCATTTTTTTTGGTCTGGCGTCAAAATCCAAAGGTCATGGTTCCTGCGTCAGGATCCAATTCTTTTGGGTCTGCGGAAGGACCCAATTCTCTTGGGTTTTAGATTTTTATGATATTTTTTTATAAAAATAAAAGTAGGGTCATGGCATAGCGCGGACCATTTAATTTAACTAGTGATAAACTAAACATCAATGCTTAAATTCACAGTATAATCACTATTTTAATCACTATTTATTTTTTTACAATGATTATTCATGTAATTACTTATGTTATTGTCATTTTTCATGCGTCTTCGGAAGAGAAACCTTCGAGAAGAGGCGGCGGCTGATGGAGTTGAAATTTATGGACGCGGTGGGTAGACGATGGATACATGAAAGGGGATGTTAGCCTAAGCACTATCAGTATTTATGGTTGAAGGATGCTTTTCATGGATGTCTGTAGTGGGAGATTTTGAAAGCTAAAGATTTTTTTAGGGTGGGTAACAGCTCATCTAACCTCTCTTTGGCATCCCACTTCCGAAAATAATTTATCACATTTTAATCACAAACTAATTAAGTTGCTACGAGTAATCTGTCTTGTTACTATTTGCAATAAATAGGTTGATTATTCTTCTAGAGAGAAAGGTTAGAGGTCCAAACCCATCAACTTACAACCAACGCTTTACTAATGTTTATAAAATATAATGTCCACCCAAATTCTAAAGATTATGTTATTTTTTTAATAAATTAACATTGCTTAATTTTTAATTAAATGTGTTTGGTATTGTGACACATACTATTTTTTAAAATTATTTTTCACTTGAAAATGTATTAAAATATTTTTTTAAAATTTTAATATCAGCATATAAAACTTGTAATTTAATATTTTTTCAAGTAAAACCCACCCAAAAACAAAAGCTACAGAACCCACAAACACTATCAAATATCCCAAATTTAGCTTTTATTTTTTTGAAAATATCTATTGTTTGCAAATTGATCATTGAATTGGGGGTGGTGTTTTAATTTTTGTGCTTGTTTTAGTCTTAAGGTAGTACAGGGCTGTTTTCTAGATAGAAATGTCGAAGGTGCGTGTCTGGTGTGAACTGTGAACCTCGAGGATGGACTAGTAGCTTTGAATGCAAGACTTCGCAAGAGAAAGAAAGAAACGAGGTACGAAGCAAGCAAAGGCCCATCAAATTGCTAACTATGGCAACATGGAATGCCACGCCACCTCGAGCAACCATCTAACACCCCGAATTTGCTGTGTGCTTTAGGTGATATGGAGCTGTTTTGAATGGTG
>Ga0325414_1006574_pt1 | contig 12335 bp, 7 predicted proteins | sample PopdelMetagenome_8_FD_206183 | JGI IMG/M metagenome (GOLD analysis project Ga0325414, IMG submission 206183) | Populus deltoides microbial communities from Bellville, Georgia, United States - Leaf-PdKOR-R3 | ecosystem: Host-associated > Plants > Phyllosphere > Phylloplane/Leaf | place: USA... | reverse complement strand
GGACTAGAATTAGCTCCTCTCGGAACCCACTTCTGGGTGGGGAATCTAGACGACCTGTTGTTGTTGTTGTCTCTTCGATCATTTCGGGGTTGAAAGCTCATATTCTCTGACAACAACAACAACAACACTCCTCCTCCTCTGCTACTTCTACAATACTACTGCTATCCCCACCACCAAGAAATAAATAAATAAATAAAAATTGAAAATTAACGACCTGATCTTAATATATAATTAACTACAGGTGATGAAGAGGAATACGTACCTGATGATGAAGAAAGATTGTTGAAAGGAAAGGAAATGGAGGATGGGTTTTCTAATTTTCTTGCTTCCGGTTAGTACTTAGGCATCATCAAACAGGGCATGTATGGGCCTAATTATTACGAAGTAATTGAGAGAGAGAGAGAGCTGAACCATCCTTCCATTGAAGGTTCTGAGCATTGGAACTGTCCACTCGTTGGCCCAATATTACTACATCATGGGCCAAATATTTTTCGGGGTTCTGATCTAAACATAATTGATGCTCATTGTCTTGAGAAAACTGCTCTTTCCTTCCTTCATTCTCTAGCCAAGACAAGAGGACATGAATGATTTGCTTGAATACTGACTGAATCTCATCCAGCAAAATCCACACACATACATCTTCACAAAAAATAAAAAATAAAAGAACATAGAATTCACTTTCGTCTTGTCTTCTCATTACAACCTCAATCAATCAAGGTATGTTTTGTATAATAATTAGAACAGATCAAGAAAAGAAACATCGTTTTCTCTCCACTTTTCTCCATTCTTTTTTCCATCTTTTGTTCTTGTTTATTTGGTATTTCTAAAATATAAACAAAACCCAGAATCTAAATTACCTAAAGATTTGTTCTTTTGAAGCTTTACTTCTAAAAGGCTTGAATCTTTTCCATGTAGGTATTGCTTAATTCTGCTCTTTTTTTGCTTCTGTCTTTCCATTGAATCCAACAGGGGATAGCAGCTATGCGTGTGTTGCATTGCATGATTGTTTTATACGAGTAATCATCAATATTGTGTATCTGGTTGATTGTTGAAAAGTCTATGCAATCTGGGATTTGATGCAATGGATACAATGGCATCAAATGTTTTGCAATTAGTGAATGGTGCTTTGGAGAGGGTGACATCTGCTTTGGATTTTCCATCTGCAAGAGCTGTTGTTTTTGGTGTTCAAATTGGAGGTAGATTTTGATCTCTTTTAAAACTGGTGATTGGTGATGGTTTGATTGTGTATCTCTGTACTTGGTAATTTTAATTAACTTTTTATGTTGGCTTTTTTTTTTGTTAAAGGGCATCTCTTTGTGGAGGTTCTTCTTTTAGTGGTCATTCTTTTTCTACTTTCCCAGAAAAGTTATAAACATCCTAAGCGACCGTTAACAAAGAAGGTTAGTGTGGCTTGACACTTTTTTGTTCTCTTTTCCTTCTTGACTCTTTTTATACGTTAGTTGAAAGAAACTGTCTTCTTGCATTATGTGTTTTGTATTGTTTAGAAGTTTTCTAACTTGTCAGGATGATAAATCATGCATGTACTTAAAGATAGATGAATACATTTGAATGTTTGTACTGATGTCTTCTGACCTAGGGCATTGAGCATTGAGAGTTAGCTATATTTTAGTTGTTTTTCCTCTTCTTTTGGAGCCACGTGAAAATGCACGAGGATGGAATTTAAAAGAATTCTGGAAATCAAGTTTCGAAGTTTTTGTCCAAGTTTTAAAGAAAAGAGTTCCATCATACTTTTATAATGCTGAAGACTTTTGTCTCTGCTATAATATGGAGTATGAAATTGTTATTAGATGTCGATTCACCAATATACCTGTCCACAGTATCCTTGAGCATTGCTTGATAGCCCACTGGAACTTCTAAGTTCTATGTATCCTTTTAAACTTCTACATGTGGTGCTTCCATATGAATTTCTGTTATTTTTCCTTATGACTGATTCTTAGATTTATTGGTACATGGTATTTCATTTCAGATTAGATTTGTGCTTTTCACTGGTTTAGCTTGTGGATATGTGAATTATAGCTTGTTTGAGAACTCATTCTGAAGTGCGAAGCTGTTCCAGCATAATATTACCAAAAAGTGTGTTGTCTGTAGGAAATAGATGAGCTATGTGATGAATGGATTCCAGTATCCCTTATTCCTCCAATTACAGAGGAGATGCGATATGAGCCACCAGCATTGGAAAGGTGAACATACTTATCGTCTCAACACATTTGTTTGGCTCTTGTCAAAAGTATCCTTGTGCTTGCATGTATAAACCTACCCTCCTATTGTTGTATGGAAAAGCCATTAATTGCAGTTATTGAATTGATGATCCCTCGCATCCCCTCAAAGAAGTTGCTATTTTGATACTCCAACAATGACTTTGCTCAGAAGACATATCTGGACGATTCTTCTGAAGTAATCACAATTCATGAGCTACTTTTTATTGCAGTGCTTCAGGGCCACATGCCATAATCAATGGAAAAGATGTTGTAAACTTTGCTTCAGCAAATTATCTTGGTCTAACAGCGCATGAGAAGCTACTTGTGAGAAAATCTGTTCTGCTTAATTTTATTTTTCCATTTATGATAATGATTTTCCTTAGATTAGAAAATGAATGACCAAGTTTTTTATTAAAAAAAAAAATTCCTCAGGAGTCAAGTACCTCGGCCTTGGAAAAATATGGTGTTGGTTCCTGTGGTCCTCGTGGGTTCTATGGAACAATTGGTGAGACTCAATTTCAACTGTAATTTAAATGAAGCAGGATGAAGATTTGTTTCCAATTTTTTACCTTAAATGCTTACCTTCTGACAACTTTTCTTTTTCTTAGATGTTCACCTTGATTGTGAGGCCAGAATAGCCAAGTTTTTGGGAACTTCAGATTCAATTCTCTATTCATACGGACTTTCCACTATGTTCAGCACAATTCCATGTTTTTGCAAAAAGGGTGACATAATTGTTGTGTGAGTATGGTAATCCTAAGTGTTAAAGATTTGTTTTACCTGTGTGGCTATATGATAGAAATCAGCTAAAAGTGTTTTTAAAAATACATAAATCCTTCATTTTTTATTTCATTCAATATGTTCAGTCCCTTCCCTTGAAATTTAGTGATGTTAGTTTGATTATCATTTTAAAATGATTATAACACACCTTCGAACTATTGCTTGGTATTCCATATAAATCTACGATTTTATCAACGTATGCTGAGCCTAAATTATGCTCACCAACGGTACCTATATGATAATAGATGACCAAATAAGATTTCCCAGTCTTCTCATCCTTGACTGTGTATTTTTCACTGATTTGTAATATGCATATCTGGTCACTCTAGTTGTTTGTGGCATAGTTATCCAGATAATTTACAATTTTCAGTTCATTTGTGAAACCTTTTATTTTAAAATTGTTCTGGGGAAGTGTAATATATCACTAAATAAAACTGGTACTTATTGTCTTTATTATCATTTTCCCTTAGGGATGAGGGAGTCCATTGGGGAATACAGAATGGCCTTTATCTTTCCAGAAGCACCATTGTGTATTTCAAGCACAATGACATGGAGTCTCTGCGAAATACTTTGGAGAAAATCACTGCTGGGAATAAGCGGGCCAAGGAATTGCGACGCTACATTGTAGTTGAAGCTGTGTACCAGGTATGAGGTATCTTGTTTCTGTTTTGCATGCATATCAAATACATATATATTTGATAAGCTAGAATAAAAGAAAAACTTTTAAATGCTTGCAACAAAAGGGTATTGGCTGCAATCAGCACTCGAAAACCGAATCATGATATTGGATTACTTGTTTTTACCCAACTCAGGTTTAACCATTGTGTTTTTTAGGCTAACTGTTATTACATAGCGGTAACTCCTAAGTTGATGTGCAATTTTTTTCTGAAGTTAAAATATGTGGCATAGTAATAACGCAACCTCGGATCACACCACCACCCGCCCCTCCTCCTCTCTCTTTTGTTTGCATTTGCTTTAAATTTTATTTCTTTTAGGAGTTTGTACTTTGAAACTGACAAAGCTAGTATAGACTATAGAGGCCCCTGGTCTTGTGGGGAAATCTAGTGTTTTCCTCGCTCTTCTGACTTTATTGATTCAGTGGAATTGATTGCTGATGCATGTAGTTTCTGAAAAATGATTGATATATGAGTGTGTTAATTCAGTAACTGCATTTATTTCTTAGTGGTACTGCTAGTCATCTATTTGCTCTAACACTTAGTTATTTTACCCCATAACTGTAATGAATGTTGAACTTGCTTGACTGGGATATTTATTTTTTTGCTCTGAAATCTGTAGAATTCTGGACAAATAGCCCCTTTAAACGAGATCATCAGATTGAAGGAGAAATATCTCTTCCGTGTTTTGTTGGACGAAAGCAACTCATTTGGTGTTCTTGGCAGGTTTGGAAGAGGTCTTACTGAATACCATGGGGTGCCGGTATGTTTTAAAGATTCATTTATATCTTGTTACTGGCTCAAACTCTCTGATTTATGATTGTATGGGTTGCAGATTGAGAAGGTAGATATTGTTACTGCAGCTATGGGCCATGCATTAGCCACTGAAGGAGGATTCTGCACTGGTAGTTCCAGAGTCATTGATCATCAAGTATGAAAATATACATGCCTAATAACTTCATTTTATTGAAATTTGGATGAGTAGTCAGGTCCTTCATCATCATTCTATTAGCATATGGTAGTGCTGCAGTGGTAATGATAATTATTATTTCTTCCAATTCTATAGTGCTAATGCTTATTATTTGCTTATATTTGGCAGCGGCTTAGCAGTTCTGGATATGTGTTTTCTGCTTCTTTGCCACCATATCTTGCAAGTGCTGCAATTACTGCTATCAATGTTCTGGAAGATAATCCTGCTTTAATAACAAAGTTGAAAGAAAACATTTCTGTCTTGTGGAAAGGTTGTTGCATTACTCAGTTGTCATTCTTATGTTTTTCTTTTTAACATTCTCTCCCTTATATACAAAGTTAGACTCATGATACATGTGTATTGATGTGTTACTATTCTTTCTTTTTTGGAAATTGGCCACCATTGTCTTGTTAATTTCACCAGCACCTTTGTCTTCCTTTGTATTTACTTTCTAGTAATGTTTTGTGTTCTCAGAATCTTTTCTTCATGAGCACTTGAGAGTCAATCCTTAAGTAACACATGTCAATTATTCAACCACAGAAACTGAGGCCAACTATCATATCATCATTTCATCATAATATTTCCTTGAGAACATTTGAATTGTATGAATTGTCATTGGAATGTGATTAGTTGGACCTCTTTTGGTCGTCATTAAATTGAACCGAAGTTTGAGAAAAAGCATCATATATTTTGGTCTTGTTTGTTTATTATAATCTCTTTCTTTTCCAATGGTTGAGTGAGTTAGAGGTAATGTCCGGTATAGATTTGTACAATTGCAGCATATTTCTTTATGGCGAATATAAATCATTTGTCATATGAAGTTTTATAGAAATAAAAGTTAGAAGCTTGTGCTTACAAACTAGGCAGCATATAGGCAATCTCCTGGGGAAACCATCAAGTTTTGTCTAGAGAAATTATCCAACTATGGTTTTTGGTTCCCAGGTTTTATTTGGAGCTAGAGGCCCTGTTGTCAGAATAACTTTTTAGGTAATGATAGGGGTGCAAAACTTTTTTTTTCTAAGCTGTGCATACTAAATGACCTAGCATTTATTACGAGAAAAAAATTTCAAAGCATGGAATGTAGATCTTATCATATTTAGTGGGATAATTATAATTATGAAATTGAGTAATTGATAAAATACGAATTGCATGATGTCACGTCAATTAGTAAAGAGTTTTAGTAAAAAAATATTAAGTATTTCTAGCATTATCCTCACTTTTTTTGTCTTTAAATCTTTTTTTATTTTTGCATGGTTTGCACAGATTTTCCTATTTCTAAATTTGTTTGGTGATTGCAGGATTGTCCAACATACAGGGTCTCTCTATAGCCAGCAATCCAGAATCTCCTATTGTTTTTCTCAAACTAGAAATGTCCACAGGTTCCATGAAAGATGACCTTCAACTGCTGGAAGCTATTGCTGATCGGGTAAGGAATGAATTAGTCGTTTGGTTTATTATAATTACACTTTGGTTGCTCTACCTTGCACTTACTCTGTTTCCTTGTACTTGTGAATTTTTCAGGCATTGAAGGAAGACTCTGTATTTTTTGTAACCTCAAAGAGATCAACCATTGATAAATGTCGTTTGCCTGTGGGGATCAGATTGTTCGTATCTGCTGCCCATTCAGATTCTGATCTGCTCAAGGCAAGTGAATCCTTGAAGAGGGTTTCAGCGTCGGTGCTGACGAATCAATAATCGAATGCTGTGCATCTGGTTGATCTCGTTTCTTGCCTCTGAGCTGCATTAGATTTTTCTCGTGGCACTCATCCATCATATCCTCTTCAGATCCAAGTCAAGGAAGAATTTTTGTGTGAGAAGCCAGTGGATGTTGATAGTTTATGAAATTCTCTTGGGATTATTTGAGTTTCAACAGATCAGCATATTTAATTTTGTTTTCAGTCATAGAATTGATTCCATCACTGAGGTTGACACCAAGCAGTTGATTAGAACATTTATCAGATTGTATTGATTGGTCCAAGCAAGGTTTATAGAATATTTGTGACATACACTCCACTTTTGGTTCCATAGTTTTTTTCAAGCTATTTAAAGAGAGAACATCTCTGGTGTTGCCACTGTTTTATATTCACGGCTTGGATCCTCATTTGATGCAGTGTTTTTTAATTGACAATATTTTAAAATGATTTTTTATATATATTTTTGCAATGTTTTTGAATAATTTTAATATATTAATGTTAAAAAAAAAATCATGAAACAGCCAGATTCAGAAAGTGAGTCCTTGAATCCCTGGATTTGGCATGTCAAGCCTGTTCTTGCATGGGCCATTATAACCAAGCTTCTTCTGGATTGAAGACAATAACGAGACTATTTCTAACAGAAAGATATGGTAATAAGTTGGGAATTTTCAGAAGAAAAGAGTATTCCATTTTAGTAAAACGTAGCATGTTAGAAATGGGTAATGTTAATAAACCAGCCAAACTCGATAAGTAAACATGGTAATCCAGTCAATCCATTCAAAACCTAATTTATTTAAAAAAAAAAAAACTTAAAAAGGATGTTTATTCAACTCCTTTATATAAACAAAAAAAAACTTAGTCTCAAACCTGGTTTTCGTTCAGTTTAATAATTTTGCTTCACCAACCACTAACCGAAGTCATTACTCTTCAATAACCTTGTTTTTTAGAATTTATTTGTTATTAAATTAAACGATTATAAAAATAGATATTTACATTAAAGATAACAATTAAAATTATTGAGAAAAAATACATTTCTTAAATCTAGACTATTTTTTTTATCAATGTATCTCTTTATTATTTTAACGAAAGTAATTTTTTTTATTATAAACATTGTTTTTTAAATAAAAACTTATCATAATCTCAAAAACAAGTTTTTTCAAAAAAAAATAATGTCTAATATTTTATATGTGATTGAAAAAAAACAATAATAAATATGATAAAATCATGTTAGAAATCTATAAAAAAAAATAAAGAATATAATTTATTTTCATAAAAATCCATGAGCAGTTTTTTATTTTTTATAACCAGGTTTCTTCTATATTGAAGACAATAATGAGACTATTTTTAACAGAAAGATATAAAGATATGGAAATAAGTCGGAAACTATAAGAAGAAAAGAGTAATCCACTTTAGTAAAACACATAGCATGTTATACTCGGGTAATATTATTTAACCCAACCAAACTCGCTAGGTCAACACGGTAATTTAGTGGATGCACTCATGACTCGATCAATCCATTCAAAATATGGTTTAAAAAAAACTAAAAAAGTATGTTGATTTAATTTTTTTTATATAAAAAATATTGGAACTACGACATTTTAGATATACCCGGGTTAAACTAGGTTAACTCGCCCAGCCAATGACCTAAGTTATGGTTGAGGTCAATAACCTTGCTTTTTAAACTTTATTTTTTATTTAATTAAATAATTATAAAAAAAGATATTTGCATGAAAGATAACAAATAAAATTATCGAGAGGAAATATATTTTGTAAATCTAAATTTTTTTTCTTATTAATACATATCTTTATGATTTTAATGAAAGTATTTTTTTTTTAATTGTAAGCATTTTTTTAAATAAAAATCAATCATGTTCTCAAAAGCAAGTTTTTTTGAAAAATAATATCTTAATATTTTATATGTGATTAAAGAAAAAAATAATAAATATGATAAAATCATATTAGAAATATATCAAAAAATTTAAAAAACATAATTTTATTTTCATAAAATATTCGTGAGTAATTTTTTATTTCTTATTTTTACGTAACATAATATCTAAAATAGAAATTGTTAACACTCTTGTAAAAACATATAATATTATTTAAAAGTCATGAAAAAATTGAATAATAATTTAAATATCATGTCAATCATTTTTAGTGTGCATTTTAATAATAATTAAAAAAAAACAAATCTTGGAAAAGAAACCATAGGAAAGGCTAGGTGTCTAAGTGAAAGAAATAAAAATAAAAATAATCATTTTTATTATGCATTTTAATAAAAAAAATTAATCTTGGAAAAAATACCATAGGAAAGGCTAGGTGTCTAAGTCAAAGAAATAGAGCATGTGCGCCTAGACTTTTTCTTCTTTTTTTTAGCCCATCATCTACTAGATGATGCGTTGTTTGTCCACTTTATTTTAATCTAAAAAATTATTTTTAAAAAATTTATTTTAACTTAAAAACATCTAACTAACACACTATAAACTAATTCTCAAAACACTCATAGGTTGGTTTAAAAACATGAAATTAAAAAAAAAACTTTTCTCAACCTTAATATACTTTTTCTCGTAGTATAAAAGCTCAAAAACACCTTAATGATACTCCTCTTGCTAAGAAAAACACATTGACATGAAATTTAATTTTTTTATTCATAGAATTTAGCCAATTAATCTCTCTCTCCTCTATTGTTTTTCCACTGGTCTCTCTCCTCTCTCAAACCCATTAACTAAAATATGAAAATAAAATAAAATTTTAGATTAAAATGTATAATTATCAAACTAAATGGACTAAAAAAATTGAAAAAATATAAAGGTAAAGTTTTTCAAAAAGGTATTGAATGGACAATGTAAAATAATAAAAAAAAAACCTTACACTTGTGCTTCACTATCAATTTTGATTCTCTCATTTTTATTTTTTCACAAACGACTGAGTTCTGTTTTTTAAAATTGAGTATCAATTCAATGTTGAGATTTTTTATTGATACTTTTTTATTGATACTGTGGTAAATAGAAAAAAAACAAAATAAATTATCAAGTTCAATCCCCGATCAACTAAATATGAAATGATAATATTGAAAAATAAAACTTAAAAGATAAAAAAAAATCTATAATATTGTATGAGGTTATGAATAGTAAAATCATTATTTTTAAGATGTTTTTGAGAATGACATTTAAAGATAATAGCAACATTTAAAAATGAGTTAAAAAAAAACTATATTTTTATCTCACTTTCAATCTTAACATTTTTATTTTTTATTTTTTTGTAAATAATAAAACTAAATATTTAAAAAAAATTAAACATCAATCTAATATTATTATTTTTTTTTGACATTGTAATAATCCCATAAAAAAATATTAATACAAATTAACAAACTCAGTTTACAATAAAAACAACGTGAAAGAATAAAATGGGAAAAAGGGATGAAAGAAAACTATTATTATCCATGGTATTTTCACTCAACACTCGTCTAGAGTTAAAAGACAGAAGCGGCTTTTATAGACGAGATACTTTGCTGGCATTTTCATGCAGAAACATAATGATGGGACAAACATGTTACGCTAATTTACCCAATAGGGCACGGTATGAGTGGTTCGGACTCTCATCTTTTAAGTAAGATCAGGGTTCGAATCCTTCTTGTGTATGAAGAATTTTTCATGTGTTCGACATTGTGGTTGGAGTTGCTTTTCAAATAGTTTTTCATACTAAAATATATGCAAATGATATTTTTTTATTTTTAAAAAATTATTTTTGACATCAGCACATCAAAATGATTTAAAAACACTAAAAAAATATTAATTTGAAGTTAATAAAAAAATAAAAAAAATTTTAAATTTTGTCAAAAGCGCTTTTGAAACGCAGAAACAAACTTAGAGAGCACTTTACCCCTCTGGGAGCCGACCCGGTGCGAATGTGGATTAGTCTGGACCAGTGTCCAGAACACTGCGTGGTTTATACAAAAAAAAACAATAGTTTTTTTAAAACCTGGTATGATTCAGGGGTGATCCGAGCACTGATCAATCCGGGACTGAAATTGAACTAGGTTGAAAAAAACAGGGGAAGGAAAACTCGGTGTGACCTGACAGGTTGACTTAGCAAGACCCGGTTAAAAACCCGGTTGCAACCCGTTAACTTTTGTTTTTTTTAAAACGACATCATTTTGATTTTAAAAAAAAATTAATCCAGACGACCTGGTGACCCGGTCAAAACCTGAAATCCGAGCCTTGAACCGGACCAGACCGGACCTTAAAAATTATGTGCAAAACCATACATGTTCCTTTGGAAACTACGAAAAGTTTTTCAATTTTTTTTTGTAGTTTCCAAAGTTATTCGTGGCGATGTAAGAATAGAAAATAGTAATTTTATGATCCTGATGGAAGTCGTCCTGATAAGCATCAGAATCACCATATTGGAGAACGCAAATTTAAGCAAAAGATACTACCAAAGCATCGACATACAAAATTAAACACCTTGTTGGAATGCGAAGTCCTCAAAGAAATTGCTTCACAATATTACTACACGAATTCTATCTACTCTTTATCATTTTCGTCTCTCTCTTTCTTAAAACGTCCATACCAGCTTCAATTTTTAATTTTATATATATATATATATATATATATATATATATATATATATATATATATATATATATATTTTATTTTGATCAGCTTGAATATATCAAAATTTATACAAGTTCATTTTATTTTATACTTGATTTTTATCAAATAAATAAAGATGGTAAGATTTGAACTCGTGACTGCTTGGTCATCAAGGCAATGTTAAAGAACTATCTCAATCTAATAACTTAAATTGTTAGATAAAATCTCAAGATATAATTTATATTATTCTCTAATATTATTTTTTTTCGAACTCTTGTTATTGACTTTTTGTGATCCACAACATTATTTTTCTGGAACAAGGACATGTCTTGATAGCTATTTTTCGTTTCTTTTTCTTCAGCAGTTTAATTTTAATCTGTATTAAGACTAAAGTAATCCACTTATATCATATGATTAAAGGGTTATTAAAAAAAAATTAATGGGTTGTTGAAGAGTTCATAGGAAAGTAAAGGTGAGAACATAAATCAAGAAAACAGAGAGGATCCATGAGCATCAATGAAGACTTTAACTTGCTCATGGTGCAATATACTGAAAACTAAAATATCTTGGAACACGAACATGTACGGACAGCAGATTTAACATGAAATCATAAAAAATATATTTTTCTTTCTCATGTTTCTGATCTTCAATGATGCTTTGTTTGGTTCCAAGTCAATTTTCATAAGTGTCTTTATGTGTTGCTTTTGATTAAAGATATCCTTGTATGGAAGACGAGGTAGAGGAGATAGAGGTAGGTATAGTTTGGCATTATAATTTAACTGTTTATTTTGAATTTTTTTATTTTTAAATGTTTTTTAATCGTTTTGGTGATATTAAAAATTTAAAAAATATTATTTTAATAAATTTTCAAATAAAAAATAATTTGAAATATAACGTTTATAAAACAAGCTTTTAATCAAGCCTGCATATCTCTTTGAAAACAATAATTTTTTTATTAAGGTGGATGTCCGGGTCTACTTACGCGTACCTCGACTAATCTCACGTGCCCTGAAGTTACTGACCATATAAACCTCCAATGACCATCATATTAGTAACCACAAGGTTCGAACCTGAGACCACAGGGAGAGCAAACCACTTAATCCCAAACTCTTTAAAATAATCAAATTTGAGTGGTTTATATCCATAAAAAAAATATTTTAGCTCTTATTTTTTATATAAAAAACATATACTACACCAAGACAACTATTTTAAATATCTTTTGAAATAAATAAACAAAGCTATAACTATAGGGAAGTCTTTTATTATTAATTTTTCTATAAGAATTCATGGATAATTATTTAAAACAGAAAGAGTAAAAGAAAATAAACACAATTAAAGAATAATAATGGATATTAGGAGGTTTGGTGTCAGTAAGACAACCCCACGTTCTAGTCATCACCTACCTC
>Ga0325414_1006573_pt1 | contig 12337 bp, 8 predicted proteins | sample PopdelMetagenome_8_FD_206183 | JGI IMG/M metagenome (GOLD analysis project Ga0325414, IMG submission 206183) | Populus deltoides microbial communities from Bellville, Georgia, United States - Leaf-PdKOR-R3 | ecosystem: Host-associated > Plants > Phyllosphere > Phylloplane/Leaf | place: USA... | reverse complement strand
TTCAGTACAATGCATTTTAGTTTAATATTTTGTGATCATGTTTCTCAAGAAGAAGGGAAAAAACAATTGTTACCAGATAGTGCTACCAGATCGGTATTGTTGTTGAGGCCAACAACAGTAAATCTGGATCTGAGACGCTCGAGGGTGTCACGGGGACCTGGGATGAAAGCATTAGCAGCAGTTCTGTTTGCTGTTAGACTGTCTCTTCTTCCTAATGGAACTGGCCACCATGGACCTCCTGCCTGCAGTAACCATAAAGAAGGTTAAAATAAATGCTATAAAAATACAAATGATCTATGTAAATTGAGATTTCAGTTCCCTTTGCCTTAATTTGCTTTCCACTTAAGTTCCAAAATGTAAAAAAATTAAAATTAAAGAGCAATTGATTTCGAATTCTTATGAAATCAATTGTGATATAGCATACCAAGACAACCGATTCTTCAGCTGCGATGGCTAGTATATCAGCACAGGACACAGTATCGGGACAAACACCCTCCAACCTTTCCTTCATTATATCAACAACATCAAAGCCTCTTGCAGAATTATTGTTAGCAAAAGCTTCCTTTTCGGTGTCTATAGTAGCAGTTTTGTCCAACAAAATAGATCCATCACAACCCTGCAAAAAAATCAACAACTTGTCAGGACTATTCAAATGTTTTGCTAGAAGTCCTTTGATCATGGTCAGCAAAATACATATTTCAACTTACATTAACAAAACAGTCATGGAAGTGAAGCCTAATGAGGCTAGCACCGATCCGGCGATCGAAAATCAAGGTCTCTGCAATCACTCCACGGATAATGCTGACCACAGATGGACATGTGTCATCATAAAATGTTGGAGTAAGCTGACCATAGGCTAATGGCCCTCCAACCAAAAATGCATAGAATAAAGCTACAACCATTAGTTTTGAAAGCTTCATTTTCTCTTGTATACAAATGATGTTTTCAGTGTTCACAGCTTGAATGAGCTAGGATTAATAGAGGTTCTCATTTATAAAGAGGTATGGAAGCTATGACACGCTGCCTACAATTTCATAGAATATATAAAACTAAACATATTTATTTATAGTCACAGTCCTGATAACATGGATAAGTTACGTTTGTGTGGGGATGGATATGGCTGGGTCATAGAATATTGTTGTCTTCTGTCGGCAATAATTAGTTTCCTTGGATAGTAAGCAATTAAATCAACTTAAAAATGTTTTAATCGCATGATTATGGTTTAAAATAAGCTGTGATTGTGGAATATATGCCATTTGGATTCCTATAAGAAGCTATTGATTCAAACATGTAGACTTTTTCATTTAATTATATCTAATATATGACTTATTGTTTCCTTCAAATATTTTTTTTTTTAATTCGAGATAAGGTTTCCTTAGTCAATTACCTAATCACATTAATGACAAGAGGCCAAGTATTTCATTGTTTCATTATAATTAGTAACGTACCAGCTTATCCATTGCTTTTACGAATGGAGTTCTACACGTCTACATGAAAGTACATATATAATTTAAGGGGAAAAGGCATCTCTACATGGAGAAATTTCATGTTGATTCTCGAGTACTTGTTAATAGTTATTTCATAAAGGGAAATTGATGTAAGAAAGTGAGAGAAACCGTGAAAAGAAGGTGAAAAAAAAAGGTATTTTCGTATCTATTTACAATTATAAAACATGATGGGTCTCGGTGCCTCTCTCTTCAGGGAGTTAATATTAATAGCTAGTCTCACTGTAATATAATTTTTTTTCTCCTATTACATTGAACGTTTTCTTCTAAACTTATGCGACAAGTATTATTCTTTGTCTATATATATATATATATATATATATATATATATATATATATATATATATAGAAAAAGAATAATATATGTTCTTGGAGCAAGCATAGGGCTTCTAGACTTTGCGACTCTCTAAAAATAATTCTAGGCACCATGGAATCCGCGTTTTACTTTGTGCTTTCAGAGGAAGTTAGACATATATCCAGTGAAAGAATTAATTATTTTTCTTCTTCTTATTTTAATGCACGCGTGAGTGTATGTAAGGTCTCTAAGGAATGTGGCGTTATTGCAAAGGGTTTGAGATCTGCACAACAGGTCTCGAGTTCGAGTCAGGATGTGCATCTCTTGTAAGAGCCTAGGACAGCCGGGATTTTATTCGCTTACTTGGGCTCATAAAGTGCGCTTTCCGGAAAATAAGGTTTTTCTCGAATAAAAAAAAATGAACGTACGTAAGCAAATTCTTGCATTTGACTAAGGCAAAAAAAAATAAAAAATATTAAAAGAGAGATGCAATGTCCAAATTGGCATTAGACATGATGATGGTGTTTTTATACATGATGAGGATGATAATGATAATGATGTTTTCTTAGTCACATAACAAAGCCTACCAGAATATTCCTAAGTTTATACTCTTGCTGGCTTTTGCCAACCTCGGAGAGACCATCCATATAAATTAAGAAACTTGACCTTATGTATTTAAGAACTAATGTCAACAATAAAAATGTTCAATGTCGTGAAGGATTGGAGGGAGGAGAGTAATGTAAATGTGTAATGATGGGCCATTTAATTTACTCGTTTTCTTGCACTGGAATCTGGAGAAGAAAATTCATTGCTGGTGATGCATTTCATCTGACATGAATTACTATGTTCATTCTAAAAAAGAAGAACTTATCTGCTCATTTTAAAAAAACAATTGATTTACAAATGGGGGTTTGCTAGCTAGTGGCTATGTTGAGATGAATGAATCGCAATCTGGGAGGTTTATATATCCACCCAAAACAGAAAATTCAGTATTTCCATTTGCATACTAAAAGTTAAAGGTAGAAATCTAAGAAATCTTTGGATAATTAATTATATACATAATATTTTTTAAATCTGACCCAAACAAATCCCGGGTTATACTTCGTGTGGCAAATAAAAATAATATTAATTTTTTTAAAAAAAATTAATGAATTTTGACCGAGTTTTTCTTGCTAATGAACCTAGATTTTTAACAAAATTACACCAAGTTAATTCTTTTTTTATTTTTATTAAAATCCGGCTCCATCTAAGCCTATAATCACATATAACATGCTAAGCGGGTATATAAACGCATATTTTTTGAAGTCATGTTTATTTATATTTGGGAATAGCTCAAAGTTAGTCCCCGGCCCTAACTAGGAACTGCATGTCAGTATAGTATCTGAATACTAATTTTCTTAATTGGGTCGACACCAATCTATCATACGTTTCTCAATTTGGTCTGTCTTTTAAAATCTTCCCATGCATTATTTGTGCAAGTTAGAAGTAAGTAATAAATTAAGGGCATAAACAGGGGGGTTTCAATTAAGGAACATCTAAAACTTTAAGAACCCAATTACGAAGATTGATAGCTTAATCAAGACCTGAGAGGCTGAACCTGAATTATTAAAAGCTGGGGCATTAATCTTAGGTCTACCCTTTATATTTTGGCAGATGGCCTTATTTTAAGTGATGCAATAAATCGGGTCCTTGTCTATGTCAGTTCAGGGCCAATCCTTCCTTATCTTCTCCATCTCTCTAGCTCTCTCTTGATATTGAACATTTCAAATTCAAGAACGTAATTTTAATATCTCGGAAAGTATGTATGTGGATGTCAAAGTGGAAATGGCAGAATCACTTTTAAGGTCATAGTTTGAAGATCCATGATGACAAGTGAGAATGCATTAGGTAGCATTTAACATTATTTAGTAGCAGGAGCATCTACAACTCAAACTATGCCTCTCAAAGCGGATTTGCAGCAGACACAGATCGATTTGGAGGCAGCATGCATAAACTGAAATAGAGAACCATATATAGATACATAAAAGTACGTCTCCGGCTTGCTTCATGTAGCGTTTTCTTTCCAAGATGCTAGCTAGCAGCATACCATATAGACATTTATTTGATCTCAATCTTGTCTTCTCATTTAAATTGAGCTTACCAGGAGAGCATTTGATCCGGTTGAGTTGTCGTTGACTCTTCTGCAATTCAATCTGATCTCTCCATCTGTCCCGGTTAAGGGGCTAATATTCCCCATTCTAATCATGGACACCACAAAGCTTTCAAAGAATGCAGTCTGATTACTACTAAAATTGTTGACAATGTCAATGGTATCGGCACCTGTAGTAGAAAACAACTCTTGATCACTACGAAGCAGGCCTTCATTGGTTTGAAGATTGGAAAAATAGTTGCCATCGAAAGTATCGGGTGTAGTGGGATCAAGATTTGTTACAACACTCTCACTCTCATTCCCAGCTTGAGGACATAATTGTTGAAGTTCTGCTAGATAGGTTGTGTTCAATGTTGGATCAGGATTGCCACTGCCACTAAAATTATACAATCTAAGATTGAAACTTGAACATTGAGCCCTTCCAAATGTGTGAGCACCTGAAAAATATGCATGTCAAACCTTGCAAAAAGACATAAATGGATCAGAATACTAATAAAGACATACCTGAAAGGGCAACCAGGTCACTACTGGTGTTGAGGCCCACGTCTGCAAACTTGGATTTGAGAACATCAAGGCTCGCGAAGGGAGACGGTAGGGCAGAATTAGCACCACTTCTGTTTGCTATTAAGCTGTCTCTTCTTCCCAAAGGAACTGTCCATGAGGGTCCTCCTGCCTGTGATCAAACATTAATTTAAGAAGCAAACAACAATGTATCCAAAAACAAGAAGCTGAAGCAAAGACACATGGATTAGCACATTTTCAATTTTAGGTTCAAAAAAATTAGCATATTATAGTCCATGATTTGACAAAAAAAAAAACTCTCCTTGCTTTCTACTCTTTCTTTAAATTCACTAAAGTTTGAGAATAGTTACAGGCAAGAGAAATCATTAACATACCAAACAAACAGACTCTTCAGCTGCAATGGCGAGAATATCAGCACAGGAGACGATCCCTGGACAAGCATTCTCTACTGCAGCCTTCATGTCATCAACAACATCAAAACCCCTTGCTGAATTATTATTTGGAGCAGCTTCTTTCTCACTCTCTATAGTATCAGTGTTGTCCAAAAGAATCGATCCATCACAACCCTGAACCAAGCTGGTAATTAACACTTGAAGTTCAAGAAACAACATGTTTGATTATCTAACAATGTTAGAAAAAGAACATAATTAGTTATAAAGATAGTTACATTAACAAAACAATCATGGAAATGAAGTCGAGTGAGGCTGGCTCCAATCCTGGGATCTGTGTACAAAGCCTGAACAAGGACTCCACGAATGATGTTGTTCACAGTAGGGCATGTTTCATCGTAAAAATTGGGACTCAGCTGAGCATAGGCATAGGGAAGTGATCCTTCAAACCAGATTACAAGAAAAAGAGAAGCTAGTAACGGATGCATTGCTTTATCTACCTTCATTTTGAAAACAAAAAAAGCACTCTTTCGATCGATTAATAAACCAGTGATGCTGGGGAATGTAGTTATGGAGCAATAAAATCATACACGTGTATATTGTATTACGTGGTCGTGCACCATGTGATAATGGAACCACCACACAATTGAAATAAATAAGATAGGAAGGCTCTTAAGTGCACAGTGCTGGCAGAATGCCTTGCAAAAGAAAAAGAGAGTTCAGTAGTCTGTATTCATTCCGGAAATTTCCAGCTAGTTCACTGTTGGATAAGGTTAATATTTTGATAGATTAATATTTTGATAGAATCATTCAGACACGTTTGCTTTTGCTATGAAATGATTCACGGTGAATTTATAATTTATAAATTTTATTTTTTTGTGGAGATATATAAATAGTTCGAGTGTAATTTTATTTTTATAATAATTTGAGATTTATTATAAATTATATTCGACTTATTTTATCTTTTAAAATGATAAAGACATGGTAGACCATGAGAGACTTTAATACACTTAATAATACTGGTGGAGCGTAAACTTTTTTAATTAAACTTATTTGTTGAGAAATAATTCCTTTATGATTTAATGTAAAAATCTATAGAATTGATGGCATTAGATTCATGTATTATATTTGAATCCATGAGTGTAGTGAATCTGGCTATACTCGAGGAGCGATGATAAAAATCCTTGAGCTTGACACTCTCAGATAATGCGTGACTGGCCCATCATGTTGGCATGACAACGTATCAGGCCCAAGTGCTGGGTCTGGCAGGTGCTAGACCCACCAATACCTGGATCTGCCAAGCATCAGACCCAGCGTATCTTCACAGGCCGGAACGTATTTGATGATGACACATGTTAGCCTAACGCGTCCAAAAATACGAGAAAATTATAACTGTATGAACTAAGATTTTATTAATATATTTTTATCAGTGTTGTTCAAAAGAATTGATCCAATATCACAACCCTGAAAGAAGCTGGTAATTAATTAACACTTGAAGTTCAAGAAACAACATGTTTGATTATATATCAATGTTAGAGAAAAGAACATGATTGGTTATGAAGATGGTTACGGTTACATTAACAAAACAATCATGGAAATGAAGTCGAGTGAGGCTGTCTCCAATCCTGGGATTTGTCTGCAAAGCCTGAACAAGGGGTCCAGAACCATGTTGGCCACAATAGGGCATGTTTCATGGTAAAATGTGGGAGTCAGCTGAGCATAGGCATATGATAATGATCCTCCAAACCAGATTACCAGAAAAGGAGATGCAACTAAAGGATGCATCATTTTGGATCTATTAGGGGCATGTAGTTATGGAGCAATAATAAAATCACAGTGACAAAATGTTATACAAGTTTCACATTGCAACAGTGATATGATTATTGATGCTGACAAAAGACTTCATTGATTTGATGATAAAATCAAGTGTACGTGTGTATGGTCATCTTCTTGGAAAATGAATATTGGTGGATTTGATATTTGATCAAAAAGAAAAGAAATATTACGAATTGACTAAAAATTATTTTATAACCACGTCGTTGAGGATGTAATTATTTATGAGGGTTGGTGTGCGTCTGACCCATTAATGTTGGACATGGACCCCTCTTCAAACTTTACGCATGTTTGGATGCTGAGAAAAAGCAAAAAGTGCAGATCTTATTTTTCTTTATCAAAGATGACAGGACAGAAATGTCGAAGCATCTCTCTCAATAAATGACGAACGTACGTAGTACATCAACCAACATTGACAAGTTATGATATTTTGAATCCTTCAAACATTTTCGATATTTCCAAAAGATGAAAAATCGCATAGTTTAGTGCACATTTTTTTTTTTATGACTCTTTGGATGATGAGTAGGATTGATCCATGTCAACTAGAGATCGCTGAACTCAAGAGATTACGTAAACAAAAGTACTGACAAGATATTCCTATAATTGTAATGACTTTCGGATATATATATATGCATCAGTAGTAGTACTACGTTGTGGCAGTTAATTTTGGCTATTATTCCATAGGGGAGAGAGATGAGAGGAAAAAAAGAAGAGAGAACAAAATTCAATTCTTAAATCTTAAAATAACAACAATATTGTCTTTGCCCCCATTTCCCCCTCTAAATTGTATCGTTTATTTTCCCATAAAATTATTGAAGTGGAAATTGGACTAAACCTCATTCAGAAGGTAGGGATTGAAATCAATATAACGTAACAGAATTTCATTTTTTGAAAGTAAGATATTCTATAAAAAGAAAAGATTAGATTCGTTGTATTGTAAGCACAAAGCTATAAAAAAGAAAGAAGGACTGGACGAGGACGAAGATAAGGACAACCTTTAAATGTAATCGCGTGTGTATAATACCTTTGAATGTCATCAAAGAGAAGATCAAGTCCCTTTGATCCCCTCGTCATGATTGAATCAAAATTTGTTGTTGTTGAACTAGACACTAGAGACCTGGTGGGATTGTCTAGTATTCAAGTCTTGATATGTATGTATAAATTTGTGACATGAATGAATTTGATTACTGATGTCTAAAAGAGTTTAACTTTTTCGCTAGGCTCCCATTCATTTTGCTAGGTCCGGTGACTTTTTTGACACCCTAACTTTATGATCTCAACAACATCGGTAAACCTGATCCCACTTTGAGCTGAACACAGCTGAAGATCCTCCAGAAATCATGTCCTTGAGGTGGGAATGGCACCGTTCTCACCAACCTAGACCCAACAATAGCGAAAAAGTTTGACAACAGATACTTCTCTAACCTTTAAGCAAGTGCAGGCCTACTCCAAAGTGATCAGGAGTTGTTTTCAACTCCAGAGACAACTTCATTGGAGCTGGTTAATCAATTTGGTGCCAACTAGACAACTTTCTTTGAAAGCTTTGTAGATTCCCTGATCAAGATGAGTCATGTAAGTTTTCTAACTGGGATGGAGACAGTAGTTAGAAATGATTTTCAAAATGTGAACAATATTTAATTATAATGTATTAAAGTTTGCCTTGATTATGTTTGCAAATTTTCGTGATTGATTGCTACCTACTGAATTTGCGTTATCATTATATATTTACATTTAAAATTTAATGAAAAGAAGTTATCAATTTGTGTAATAATCTATGTAACTTTTTGCTAGGAAGAAGATATGGATTAGTAGCTAACAAATTTAAGCAAATGTTCAACTTCCTATTCCATTTGAAGAGTATATATATGAGCCATGTTTTAATACTTAAAGCTAGCGAGAAACACAAAACTAAGTTGCGTATAATTCCTTATGATTGGGCTAATTTCTTGATTCTTATGATTTAAGGCATGCGTAGGCAAACAACTAACTAGCTAGATGATGGTGAAATTGATTCACAGCGCTACATTTCCTCCTAACGTCGGACCATTCAACTCTTAAGAAGTTGAAATTTGATGTCGGCAGAATTTTGATAGTTCCTTGGTCTCGTGATTTTATTTCCAGAACCATTACTGTGAATATTAATGGCTCCGTTTTTGCAATAAAAGTTACAGAAGAGCCTTGTTTGGAGGTTAGTTCTTACTGGCTAAATGGGCCGGGAGGTCGATTCGTTCAAACTGTGATTCAATTTCCTCCCTGAATGATTCGATCAAATCACCAGTGGATGTTGCTAAACAATTCTGTTCCGAGGAGCTGATGGAAGATAAAACAAATGGAGCAAGAACTGAAGTAATGAGTGGGACTGCTCAATACAACAACGATATGGATATAAGAAAGTCTCTTATTATGATATTATAGGTGAAAATGTTACGAATATTGTAAGAAATGGTAGAAGGGATATTCTAAAGGTTGATTATGTTGTTGAACTGCTTCCAACAAAGAGAGTTTATGTGAGGAATCCCATTATCAGTTTACAAGTTGGCAGTGGCAAACCTTCCTGTAAAAAAACAATGGAGTCCAAATTATTGAAGTACTGTCAGAGGAAAATTTAATTGCAGCAGGTGGGCTTTTCCCCAAATAATGTGAGAAGAAAGGGACTAGAGGAAAACACATTTTTAATTGCTCCAACTAACTATCATGGCCCTCCGATCAACAATTATTTTCATACCTAAAATGCTCAGGGCAGTGTACTCAGAACAGCTTATCTGAATTCAGTCATTCTAATACTAATATAAAAATAAACTAAACAATTTTTTTTTATTTAATATCAAAAATACATATTTATAATGTCATCTATTAAAATAAATAGAATAATTTTTTTATTATTTTTAAAATATAGTTCAAAACCCTATGTAATTTTACAAACTTATTATAAAATCCATGCAATATATTTTTTAGGTTTTCTTTGACAAAACTCATTTTTCTTTATAATAAAACTATCAAAAATAAAAATAAAGGGTGTTTGTCAAATATACCCTTAAACAAAAAAAAAACTCTTTAACAAAAATATAGCAAACCAAACAGGGTCTTAAATGTTTGATCTAATTTGACCTGATCAAATTGACCTGAAATTTTTGGTTTGACCATAAACCAAACAAAAAATCCTGATGTGACCTGAAAAAAACTCAAAAACAAAACTAAAATAAAAAAACTCAAAAATTCTTGAACAGAACAGATCAAACACCAAAAAAAAATAGAACACCAAGAACATAAAAAATATTGAACATGAACCCAATAACATGGATTCCAAAATAGACTAGATTTGATTAAAACAAAAACACATATATGTTGAAAATCATGCAAGGATCAATACTTTCTGAATTTTTGCAAAGACACGTCATTTAGGGTTTTAATTTGGGATTAATAAATTTCAATTGAGTCTATGTTCTTCTATTTGCTTTTAATTGCACCCATAATCCCCTCCCAACTTTTAATTTCATATAAATTGACTCTTACCAAACTCAACTGTCAATCTCAAAGTTGACTGTTATTTTTATTTTAGTCTTTGATTCTGAATTTGTGTATTTTGATTCTTAATTGATGAACAAGCTTACTCCCTAATTTGATCAATTTCAGCCCCTACATTCACCCACATTTTTCAATTTGGTCTTTGTTTTGAATTTCTTCAATTAAGTCTTTAATTGCTCATCAAACTTCAATATTTATGTATTTAAGGCCTTGATTTAACCAAATAAACTCTTAAAAACTTTAACTCGACCCCTAAACTTTAATTTCTTCAAATTCAAGCCTAAAATAACTTCAAAAATCATCTTTTTATTGCAATTAACCCCTCAATAAATTCAATTAAACCTTGAAGAATTCCAATTGAGTCCTTAAATATCAAATTTTGAACTTTTCTCTGTAAATTGAATTTTTTTTGTGAATAGGGCCTTCATCAGTCGAAGATACACTATTAAATTTTTCAATCTTTTATGTTTTGATCTTCCTCAACCAGTCTTCAGGAATTTCTTGGACGTTCTGATGTATTCTTCTCACCTATATATATATATATTTTATTTTCTTCCAGTATTTTTTTTTTACTTTCTCTTTTTTCTTTTTTTTTGATTTTTTATTTATGTGAGGGGCCAAAAATGAATTAAAAAATCTATAAATGCAACTTGTTAACAATATATTTGCGACCATCCATTTAAATTCCAAATTATCTCATCTAGCTACTTCTACATCCGTTTTTTTTTATAAAAAAGAAACTCCTAATATTCCTGAAGACTCAAAATATATGTCTTTTCAATCTCTCTAGCATATTATGGAAACTATTTATATGTGAATTGTTGTTTTATGTTTCTTAGCACTTATTTATATATGATTTTTTCTTAAAAAAAAAATGAATTCCTAAGATTTTCAAATTATAGTTTTAGGATCCCCATTTTTAGAGAATTACTTTAAACTGTTATCTTTTTGTCACATGTTAATTAGTACCTTTGTCTCCTTCTGGGTAAGGTATTAGGATCTTTAAGGCGCCAATGGAACTAAAATGACTTCACTTCTTTATTTTTTCTAGAAAAAAGAATTCGTTAATGTATGCATGCATTGTAATGTGTGTGTGTGTATATATATATATATATAGAAATAATTAAATGCAATGCGAATACACAAGAGAAGAAAAAATATAATTAAGAATAATTCTTCAAATAATTGGTGTATTTAATTTTAAAATGATATAGAAAAGAATAATAATTAGTTTTTCTTTTCTTTCTAATAGGACGTTACGTAATAAGTACTTCGTCCATCTCTTCTAGCAAAAAGTTGCGTAACGTATTATTATTTAACCATCAATTCATCAAGGTGCACATATATATATATAGCTCGTGTATATGAAAACGATTACATATAATTTATGGTAACAAATTATTCAAATTCAGATGTATACTATTCAAAATAGAAACAATGGGTCCTCTAAAATACATTGGATTTCCGGAATTATTCATCATTAATTTCACAAGATCGATTTTCAAGAATAGGTATTCTGGGATCCAATGTTTTTATTTTTATTTTTATTATTATTATTGTAGGGATCCATCGGTTCATTGCATGCGATTTTTGGGAAGCTAATCATGGGTATTTCATCGATTTGTTTTCCGTTTATAAACACAACTGTGTGTGTGTGTGTGTGTGTATATATATATATATATATATTACCAGATTTACTATGATTTTTAAAATATTTCTTAAAATATTTTTCAATTAATAAAATATGTCTTAAAAAAATATATTTTACCGGATTTGCTTAAAAAATTAATCTTTTATCTAAAATATTTTCCTAGGGACTAGATACCGCTAATCAAGAATGTTTTAATTAGTGTTATTTATGTAAATCTCTTCCTTTTTAAAATAATAATAATAATAATAATAATAAAATTACTCTGTATGAACCAATGAATAATCCACGAGCCTCATGCTTTCTTGATCTCCATATCTTTAAATTAAATTTTTACATTGTTGTAAGGCGCACTACAATAATATAATATAATGTTTTTGGCTTGGTATTAAATTATAGGATTTCCCTATTATTATATATGTGTATATATAATAAAATATATCACAATTAGAAACGATTATAAAAAAATCA
>Ga0325414_1006570_pt1 | contig 12338 bp, 15 predicted proteins | sample PopdelMetagenome_8_FD_206183 | JGI IMG/M metagenome (GOLD analysis project Ga0325414, IMG submission 206183) | Populus deltoides microbial communities from Bellville, Georgia, United States - Leaf-PdKOR-R3 | ecosystem: Host-associated > Plants > Phyllosphere > Phylloplane/Leaf | place: USA... | reverse complement strand
TTTCCATTAAAATCTCAATATAACTTTTTTTATTTTGTGGGAAGGGTGTATCAAGTACATTTAATTTTAAAAGAAAAATTATTTGTGTATATATATTTTAATTATTTTAATACATTGATATTAAAAACAATTTAAAATTTAAAAATATTATTTTAATATATTTTAAACTAAAATTATTTTAAAAAATAATTGCTACTATCATACAAAATAACTTGTAAACCTCTTAGTCAAGAATTAAACAAATCACTTATATCAGGATTGATAAAATAAAATTCACTCTTAAAATCTGAAAAAAATACTAGATTAATATTTGATCCAATAAAAAATCACTATAAAGGTGTTTATTTAAAAATATTGTATTGGATACATTGTAGAGTATTTATTTAAAGATAACACTTTAAGTGATAAGTATTTTTAAAACATTTTTTTTATGACAATAATGAAATTAAATTTATATATATATATATATATATATATATATATAAAACAAATGTGAGAAACAAGATTAGCTATTATAAGGGGGAATAAAGAAATAAGTAATATATATTAACTAGACGAGAGGAAATAGACATGAGTTACTAGATTAGTAAAACTCACCTTGATATTATTTACATATATAGTTTAAAATATCTACATGGAGGCTCTCTATTCCTCCTCTGTGAAAAAGTTCAAAGCTTTTTAAAAAATAAACTTGTTTCGATATAATGGGACCTGAATAGAGACATACAAACCTCGATCTGTTGGATCAAATAGTATAAATACATTTTTCTCAGATTTGATCATGGACTCTGTTGACCTTTATCTTTTTATGTTTTTTGTATTTTACCCGGTGGAATCCCATAAAAAATTATGATTGATATCTCATGCAAATCCTTTAACATTAACAAAAAGCTAAAAAGCTAAAGTTGATGGTGATATTCCGTCTTTCGAGATATAAGAATTTTTAGAAGTATATTTATGGTTGTTTTTTAAAGTATTTTTCATATTGAAATGTATTAAAATGATTTTTTTATATTTTAAAAATTATTTTTAAAATCAACGTATGAAAATGATCCAAAATTCACAAAAAATTAATTTTTAGTAAAAAAAATTTAGATAACATGGTGCCATATTTTACTATTCATTTTAATAATGTAATTAGTATATTGTTTCTTGGTCTATTTTTTTTTACTTTTAATTCAGAGATAAAATGATATTTTTTACATGACATGAATGGTTTTTTGGGAATTGAGTGAGGTTATCTTGGTAGTTGTGTTTGTAAATGTATAGTAAAATAACGAATGTAACCCTAAAATAAAATAATTCAATGCTTTCTGCATAAGAATGTTTTTGTATTTTTATGTTTGGCCGGACAATGAAATTGTGACATTACACATGCCATTCTATTTTTTGTATCCTTGCGTTTAGGGACTTTGTAGTAATTTCCTCATGGTCTCTTTGTGATTGTTGACTGGTCTTAGAGGTATTTTCAGTTTTGAGCAATTAAAAAAAATAAAAAAGTTGTTGGCACGTTCAAAGCATCCACCAGCGCGTCAGCCACTCCGCTGACTTTGAGCGTCGCATGTAGCTGACTTTAGTGGTTATATTGGCTATTTCGCCGCGTCATTGCATTCATCTTGACGTCTCCTTTCTTCTTTCTTGGATGGCGCATATAAGGTGGTTCAACGTGTTTTGGGCGGAAATGGTTTTTTTCTTTTTTCTTTTTTCTTTCTTTTCCTTCTCTTTCTTTCGGATTTGCGTGTAGGCTATGTAGAAAATCAAACGCCCTTCAATTTATTTTTTCTTTTGATTTAATCTCTCTTCTCTTATTTGCATTTTTTTTTATTTACATTGGTTGTTTCTAATTGGATTATGTTTTTGATTTCATCCCTTGTTATTTGATTTTTTAAATTTGTTTTCAAACTTGGTGCTTTTTTTTTGAATTGCTATTTGTTTTGTTTTGAATTGTTTTTTTTTTTACAATTTCACCCCAAACATTTATTTTCGTGTCAAATTTGATCATGTTTATTTTAGTTGATATTTTTAAATCATTTTGTTGATGGATTGGTTCTTTACAATTTCATCCCTGAATATTTAATTTATTTTTATTCTTATGTAAAATTCAGTCATAATTCTTATAATTGATTTTTTTTTTGCATGGTTTTGTATTTTTTTTTAATTGCATTCCTTGATGTCAAATTTAATCTTAATCATCTTCCCCTTTTTTTTGGGATAATTTTTTTTATAAAAAATTTCATCTTTATTTGGTTTTTTCTTGTTATATTTCAAACTCATTTTTTTGTTGCTCATTTTCTTTTGCAAATCTTTTTATCAGTAGTTTTTTCAACGATTCCATCATTCAAAATTAAATTCGATGATATTTAAGCTTTTTAATTAAACTCAGGCCCATGATCCAATAAGTTACAGGTTTTTTAGAATAGATAAGGTTTAGAAGGTTCGCCTGGAATTGATTTGTTTTTTTTCTATTTCTTTAAAGATGATGTTTTTTTTTTTTATTTGAAGTCTGACTCTTTTTGTTATAGTTATGTTAGCATTGAGTTGTTTGATAATTCAGATAGGTTCGGATGTGGTTCTTTCTATTCGTTTTTTAGTTAATTTATTTACTGTTATTGTGTTTTATTTTGTTTTTTCATATAATTTAAATTACTATTTTAACCAATAATTTTGAACTTAATTTTTTTTCATGGCTATTTTTATATAAAAAATTATTGTTATACCCGCAGGGGCAACGTGTCTAGTCTTATCCACAATGTCTTGAAACCTCTAGGATCGATACCAGAACTCCAAGGCCCCAAGCACTGCAGTCAAATATGATTACATCTATAAAAATCGTCTTTTTTATATAAAGTAAAATAGATGCAGTAAGGGATTTGTTTGTTTTCGCTATTATACTATATATTTTTTAAAAATGATTTTTTATGCATTTTTTAATTATTTTAAAATATGAAGATTAAAATAAATAAAAATATTATTTTAATATATTTCAAAACTTACATAATCACCGGGTTGGATTGATCAAGACATAAATATAGACATTCTCGGTTTCAAGCAGATTGTCATTTAATTTAATTTTAAAAAATGTTTTGATTTGGGATTAGACAAACAAACAGAGAAGGTCAGACAATCTCGTTGACTAGTCTTTGCACCCGAGGGAAAGTATGATGGTATTGGAAGCTTAGCATGCCAGGCGAGAGTAGTGACCTAAAAACAGTATCATAGGACCAAAGCACATGACCTGTTTTAGGGTCCAGATTCACTTAAATCTTGACACGTTTTGTGTCCACATTCATCATTCTCCCCAATCATATGACCCCACATTCCTCCGCCATTGTCACAGCCCAATCTTACCCTTATCTTAACCAGCTCTAACCAATCATATTCCACCTCTATCAACGCCACTTTGGTCATTTAACCATCACATTATTCACAGCTTGCCTTTAATACTCACGTTTTAAACTTAATTATGAACAACAAGACAACTTATTCCAAAAACATCCTTCTAGCCGGTAAATTTCCTCCCGGAATGTCGCCTGCCACTGGAATACATGCTCCGCTTCTGCCGGAAAGGAAGCAGGGGGGGAAGCGTGCATCGGTACACGGAGCAGTGTTCAACGTGTCAACTAGTATAATAGGTGCAGGAATTATGTCAATACCTGCCACACTTAAGGTGCTAGGTGTAATACCTGCTTTAGTGTTGATTATGATTATTGCATGGCTTGTTGATATTTCTGTGGAGTTCTTGTTGAGGTATACACTCTCTGGGGAGTCAACAACATATGCTGGTGTCATGAGGGAGGCTTTTGGGAGGGTAGGATCCGTGACTGTACAAATATGTGTCCTGATCACTAATCTTGGGTGCTTGATCGTTTATTTGATTATCATTGGTAAGTGTATGTGCGTGCGTGCGTGCAAGGAACTTGGTTGTAGGATTTTATGTCTTTTTTAATTAGGGAAGTGATCAACACTGGGGGATTTGTTTATCAACCCTGTTAATTAGGCTTTCTGCACTTGAATTTGAAGAATGAACAGTCCTTCAATCAGTTCATGAAATTTAACTCCCCTTTTTTGTCAGGGGATGTACTGTCAGGGAATGTGCATGATGGATCAATGCACTTGGGCGTGTTGCAAGAATGGTTTGGAATTCACTGGTGGAATTCCCGTGCTTTTGCGCTCCTCTTCGTTGTTATCTTTGTTGTGCTTCCTCTGGTTTTGTTCAGGCGTGTAGGCAAGTTTAATTTTCAGTTTTCTTTTAATTTTTATTCATTCTTGTTCCAAGCCATATAGAGCATTGATGATATATTGTAGACATAGTTATCTTAAATCCACGTTGTTCAAGTTTTAATTTCACCATTATTATGAATGAACATCTGGAGAAAAATTGGTTTACTAGAGGATCATGATGAGAATAGTGTGACAATGCTCAACGTCCCAGAAAGATTGGAAAGGGATCTTGTACAGACTCTGAAGTTAAGGAGAGTGACTGGAAAACTGAGAAACATGGTGGGCTGATGGTTCCAATAGAAGTGCCCAGTAGAAAATGGATTGAAATTTGATGATTCTTGAATCTGTAGAGAAGAAGGGGAGGATGGTGCGATATGCCTTCTGAGGCTCAAAGATGGCTAATTCCTGATATGAATATGTTTTGGGTGGAGATCCACAGTTAAAGGTAATGGACAGTTTCTATAACAGGGTATATGGAGATGCGGAGTTGCATTTAGAATTAGGAGTTTTTATCTTTGATTTTGAAACTTGTTAATGGAAGCAGAAGATGCAAAACAAGGTCCTTTGTCATTTGTCTTAAATTCTTTCATGATTACAGGATTGATGAGAGAACAGGATTGCATTAAGTTGAGCTGGAAAAATTGTTGGTGGATAGAATAGAGAATCCAAGGAAGATATTGATCATTTAATGCTCAGGAAAATCTTCCAGAGCTTACCGTGGCAGACAGGAGTAGACAAACAAAAGGACACATGAAAGCAAAGCAATAGATGTTTTTCCTTATCTATTTCTCCTAGAAAATTTTCAATTTACTTTTAAGCAGATTTTTTCTTTAAAAAGAAACTGGCAATATAACTGCTGGATTTTGAGAATTGCTACCAGCAGAAGTCGTGGATAACGCTTGTTCACTTTGGTTGCCTGTTTTTCCAGAATCATTGAGGTTCAGTTCAGCTATATCAGTCCTCCTCGCAGTAGTGTTTGTTGGCATATGTTCAGTGATGGCAATCTATGCACTCATTGAAGGGAAAACCAAAAGTCCGAGATTGCTGCCCCATCTAGATAACAAGACTTCCTTCTTCGACCTTTTCACTGCAGCTCCCGTGATTGTGACAGCCTTCACATTTCATTTTAATGGTGAGAATGCTTTTTGGTATCTTAATCTATATAGTCTAAAGACTATATCATGGCATTGTTTGCTTTTCTTTCTCTCAAGTTCCTTCGTTGAATGTGTGCAGTTCATCCAATAAGTTTCGAGCTCGGGAAACCTTCTGATATGGTTTCAGCAGTCAAGATTTCCCTCTTGCTTTGTGCTGGCATCTACTTCACCATAGGCATTTTTGGGTATCTTTTGTTTGGGGAATCAATCGTGGCCGACATACTTGTAAATTTTGACCAGAGTTCTGATACAGCAATCGGTGCATTACTCAACGACACTGTCAGACTTAGCTATGCCTTTCACCTCATGCTGGCTTTTCCCCTCTTGAACTTCTCATTGAGGGCAAACATTGATGAACTTCTTTTCCCTAAGAAGCCTCTTTTAGCGACAGATTCCATCCGATTTGTGTCCCTCACTCTTGCATTACTACTTTTCGCTTACCTGGCAGCAATTGCAATCCCAAATATATGGTACTTCTTTCAGTTCATGGGATCAACCTCAGCAGTGTGTCTCGCCTTCATCTTCCCAGGTGCTATTGTGTTAAGGTACTGCTCTGTCCTTCCGAAATTGATATTTTGCAGTATAAATTTGACAGTCCTGCACAATATAATTCCTTTTGTCTTCTCATGAATTACAGGGATGTTCACAGTATATCAACGACACGAGATAAGATCGTGGCAGCAGTGATGATAATTCTAGCTGTAGCAACAAGCACAATTGCCTTGTCAACAAACATCTATAGTTTGGTTAGAAACAAGTAATTGGAATAGCCGCCCCCCTTTCCGGTGTTTTTCTAGTCGAGGTGCTTGTATTGTTATATGTATTCTTCGTACTCGCAGTGTGTCCTTACAATCCAACAGCAGCTTCTCTGAAAGTTTAGGTCGTAATTTTGTATATTGAACTGGTATCAGATTCTCTCTTGCGAAGAGTCCTAGTAGAAATCATTAATAAATACAGTCACATATGCAGTATACAAAAATTAGAATCACATAACAACGTATTTAAATCACCGTGGTGTTGCGTCTAAACAAGGAATATAGCGAACAAACATGAATCACAAGCATTAAAAACTAAACAAACCACTTGGCCACTTACTATAGATGTATATGATGATGTACAGGTAAGAAATGACTTCACAAGAGACAATCAAACCATGTCTTCCTCATTGAGGACTACAATCAATGCCACAATGAAGGCATGGTCCACTCCTGGATAAACTTTCACACTGAAGTCATCTCCATGGAGAATTTGTGATTCACCTGTATAATCATACCAGCACGAAACGTTAGTTTTTGCTTTTAAAATCAACCGTGAGCTAAAATTTTGAGATAGAGCTTCATAAACCAACAGGGGAACGTGGTATCTGGGTAAAAAATGATTAATTATTTTATAGATAAACAGATGTTTGAATCTCAACTGGTATTAAGAGCTCAAATCCAGGAAATAGAAATTAATTCTATTTGTTTGAATTTATAGAGTGCTCATGTCAAGGCCAAATAACTATTTTAAGTTGCATAGCAACCGATCCCGTAAAGGAAAACTCATGAACATGAGGCGAGGATAGCAGTCAACCGGTTTTGATGTACTTTTTTGCACATGATCTGCTGTTAGTTTTGAAAAAATTATGGGATTATTTCATTTGATTCATTACAACACTTGGCATGGGATTTGAGAAAACATTGACCCAGGATCTAAAAACCAAGGGTAGGTAAGATGATAATCTGAACTTTCTTGAATCAGATTCATACACACACCATTATAAAAGATAGAAAAGATTTCATACAACAAACGGTAGTTTGCAAGAAACAATTTTGCTGTGTAAGCTTGCAAAGAAACACGAACTACACATGGTTAATAGATAAAGAACAAGGTTAGCATAACATTATTTCCATTTTACCATTCAAATAGCCGAAATTGTTTTAAGTATCTTCAATAAACTCTCCATAGAATCAAGGTCCAACTGAGCAGCAGTCCACATCCATCCATCCATCCACTCCAGCACCAACAAACGCATCCATTTCAGGCGAGCACATAGATGATGATGGAACAGTCAACACACAAAAATTGGTGGACGTGTGCTGAGTGCTAACTACTTGCTTGGCAAACCATCAGGGTCACAAACCAAGCTACTCAATGTAAACACAGCCTTACGAGCACAATTATAACTGCGCAGGACAACTATTATATATCCACTCCACGAGCTCATGGTATACAAACCCCTACGATTCATAGCATTAAAAACATGAGGATCGATGGGGAAATTTTGGTTCAAATTACATTCAAAAGACATGCACTGTATTTTCATTACTTGTGAGGCCTATTCTCTCCAAGATGCCAGATGACTTTTTGACCTGACTGTACTTCAAGCCTGCATTGGAAAGGGTTATGCCCTGAATCGATTACTTAAGACGAATTATCATATCTCAGCTCCTGGAATCTCTTCAGCAAGCTAGCCTTACATTTCTCAATTTGTGCTTCATCAGAGGAATCTGGGATACACTTAATCACCGAGATTGCCCCTGCATGGTGTAAAGCTCTGACAGCTTCATCTTCAGTTTCAAAACGGAAATACCAAGTTCCAGCAACTCTTGGCAGAAATTGTGTTGTCATGAACATTTATGGATGTTGCCATAGGTTGAATACTCGAATATGTAAATCGAGCCCATCACATCACATCACGCCTAAAGAACCTAAATACCCTAAGCACCAGGAGTTGAAATTAGAAAAATCTAATGGATCTAGACATGCATTATTCTTTATTGTTCTAAACATGTCTTGTATTGGAAACACGAACTCCAATTTGTGTGCTCAGCCTGCTTTTGTTCATCATTTCTATAATGGATTGGTAAATCAAGGTATTATATTGCTAGAGGAAAGCATCACTGATTTGATATTAATAAGAATTCAGCACATCCTCCTATCCAGGAGAACTGGAATCACAGAGAAAATTAGTTGCGTTTACGATTGGCAAGCTACGACATTGAATCAAGAGTACACAGAAGACCTATTCATCCACATCTAAAATCCATTAATAAAGGAATATAAAGTACAAAATGATGAATGCAAACATTTAAATCTAACCTGGCTGTGAGAGGGCAGCTAGAGCTTTCAAATCCGCTTTCCTGGTGTGGTCATCTTTAGCAGCTCCTTACATGTTGAACAACTCTTGAGCAGTTTAGCCCCACCCATCTCCACTATTCTCATCCTTCTTTCAACTAGAAATCAAGAAGAAGCAGCAGCAGCAGACCTTACACTGTGACTTGCGTATGAATAAAAAAAAGAAACCTGACATTCAATAGTTCATTTACGTAACTATGGGTCATCAGTTCTAAAAATCACGAACACAGCAAAAAAAACACATGTACAACACTCTAGGAGAAAAGGGGCCTAAAATATCTGATTCAGAAGAGGTGCAATCTGTCAACAATAAATTTACAGATAAAAACGAATCCATCATCAAATGCTATGATCAGAGAAGAACAAAGCTCCGTGATCGCAACCCACGTCAACATAATACTAGCAGCTCGTGATTTATACCCAAAGAATGATGGTGATGAAGATGATGAGCTGGGTTTAACTCAATACTTGTAATTAACAATAACAAAACCGAGAAAGAGAGGGAGAGAGGAGACCTCTTTTACTGAATGATGGTGATGAAGATGATGAGAAATTGCGAGAATGAACATTTCGAGGATTAAAACGACACAAATACTGCTCCAAAGAAAGGAAAAAAAATATATGAAAGAGCAACAGTACTTAACCAATAAAATAGTTTGATTTGAATGAACATTTGAACTTTCAAGGCAGCATTACATTGTTCTTCAGCTGGGGTGCTGCTAACTTGTGCATCATGCGGTGAGAGCTCTCTCGGTGCTTGTTTGTTTCTTTGTCGACGGAGGAGCTTCTTTCTAACCAGTTCCTTTCGGTCTTTCAGTGCCAAAGCGACACCGTCTAATTAATTTTTTGGGGTGCCTGTCTAATTATTTTATTTGCCGTTAAATTAAAGCCTACAAGTTTGATTACCAGTGAACGATTCGTCGTTCTCTTCCTTTCCCGTACATAAAAAAAAATATTTGCATTGAAAAAAAAAAACTTCAATATACAAATGAAAATAAATTTCCATTTTCACGACTGAAAGGCGACGAAAAATTTAGGGCACAATCATACCCGTGCAGCGAACGGGTACACCAGTGGGGGTATGAGTTCTCCTGGCCGCAGTTTCAACCTTGTTTACATTCTGCCCTCCTCTCCCACTGGCCCTTGAAGTAGTAATCTCCAGGTCCTCTTCAGGTAGTTCCGCATCTATCGACTCTTCAGGAACTAGAGGCATGACTTCAACACAGGAAAAACTTGTCTATGATTCGAACGCCGATGTGTAAACCACCCCTAAAATTTCTAACTCCACGGCCACCGGACAACATCATATCCGTCGTCCTAATATCACTAGCGACTCCTAAACTCTCTCACGTGTCCTTTTTTAAATAATATTTAATATTTATTAAAATATCAAATTATCTTTTACTCTATTATAATAAAAAATCCAAATTAAAAATATGAAAAAGCTTGCTTAAGATTTTTTTAATTATAAAGTTAATTCAGTCATTTCACCATACTTATAAAAATAAAATAAAAACCTCTCAACACAAAGTTTACTATATCTTTTTAATTCTTCATAATGTAACACTGTAATTATTATTATTATTTTTTCTTATTAGTATTACATGATCGGATAAATTTACTTTTTCTAAACAGATATCATAGAGGTGCATGTCTTGTATTTTCAAGGTATTAAAACTAGAAGCTTCTAGTTTTAAAATTTCAAAGGAAGCAGCAAAGTAAAAGAAGTCCTTTTCTTTCTTCGAAAAAATAAATAAATTATGGCCCTCTGTTTTGTCAGGTCGAAGTTTGAACAGAGTGAGAGGCATGGATTTTGAAGTTAAAAGTTGAAGAGCATCTTTCAACGAAATATTGTAAATTTTATGTTACGAAACCTGTCAAGAAAGTTGTCACTATACCAGATTAAATGCAGTGCTATAACAGAGTCTCTTCAAGCTCTCAATTCACACCCTCAAATTAAGACCACATACAACATGGCAGATTCAACCCCAAAACCAGACTCTGCCCCGCCTCGGCATGAAACTAATAATCACAATTCTGATCTCAAAGTCGATGACATTATAGAAAACAGCATAGGTGAATTTATTTGGGTGTGCCCAATTTTTTCGAACAGTCCTCGTCTCATTAGCTTACATGTTTGATTCACAACAAGTCTTTATCAGTGTTTTCACTGATGCTTTCCCAACATTGCATTGTACCAGCAATAGCACTGCATGCACCTCAACCTCCAACACATGTCTCTGGCTGCCTTCTCCACCACATTCTCCACCAATATTTGGATGTACTCGGCCTTGAGATTCTTTAGAGGATTTGGTCGTGCATTAATTGGAACATGTATAATTGTGTTACTAATGGAGACAGTTGGAAAAACATGTCGAGGCCGGGTTGGTTTTGTTGCATTCTTGTGTTTTGCTCTAGGATTTCTGTCCTTACCGGCCATTGCTTACATTACCAAGGACTCTTCATGGAGAAGAATTTATTTATGTACTTCTCTTCCAGGACTCATTTATAGTTTGTTTCTTTATTTCTTTGCTTACGAGTCTTCCAGATGGCTTTTCCTTCAAGGACGTAATGAAGAAGCAGTGGCTGTACTGAAGAAACTTTCATCCGCAACCCGCCGTGATTACTTGGAGCACATAATTAGCTCAGGCAACATTTCTTTAAAACATGAAAAGGTGAAGGATGATTAGTTTACATCAATGAAGAAGCTATTTGAGAAAGGATGGGCTTGTAGAAGAATATTGATAATCATGGGACTTGGCTGCAGCCTTGGTTTGGTGCACTACGGGATTCCGTTGGGGTTAGGCAACTTGGGTTCCAATCTCTACCCGAGTGTTACATTTAATGCCATAATTGAGGTGCCCTCAGCTTTTATCCTCTTATTCTTTGTAGATAAATGGAACAGGATAAGTTCTATACTCACGTTATTCTTAGTAAGTGGAATAAGCTGCAGCATCTGTGCTATAACTGGAAGTAAATGGGCAGGGGTAAAGACTGGGTTTGAGCTATTAGCATTCTTTTGCGCTTGCTCATCAGTGATTTTTTATCTGGATTCACGGTAGAGCTATTTCCTACTACAGCTAGGAATTTGGCTACATCACTGTAAAGGCAATCCCACATGTTTGGTTCTGTGTTCAGTCCTATGTTGATATATGAAGGGAGAAAAGGCAAGTTTTTTCCATATGAAGGCAATCCCACATGTTTGGTTCTGTGTTCAGTCCTATGTTGATATATGAAGGGAGAAAAGACAAGTTTTTTCCATATGGAGTGTTCGGGATTGTGATGATAATTTCTGGAGTTTTGCTGTGTTTGTTGCCAGAAACAAGGGGTGCAAAATTATGTGATACCATGGATGAACAGGAAAGCAAGGAGGAGACCGATCACGTTGTGTAATGGAATCAATGCTATATGATATTCGAACTCCATTATTGCTTTTGTTTGGGGATTTTATTTTCTCTGTATTTATGTTACTGGTATCACGATGTACAGAGTAGCGGGAGGGAGAGCTATTTAACTGCTAGGGTGGTGTCTGCATTGGTTAAACAGTTGAAGTTTTCACCGGCAGTACTGTACAAATTCGAAAGCCATAAACAAATGAGCCGGGCCTTGTGTTAATGTCAAAAGTTGTGTCATGGTGGTGCTGTGAGGTCACGGTCCCAGAGCTTTAGCAGAGCAGACAGGGCATTTCTAAACTGTATGTTTATTATTATTATTATTATTGTTTGTTTGTTTGTTTGATTACCCATTACCACCATGTTATGTGACGGACTCCAATTTTTTTCACATCCGAAACTGATTACCATGTGTTAGAGAACCAAAAAAAACTATTTGGTTTAGAGGTTGGAT
>Ga0325414_1006568_pt1 | contig 12340 bp, 8 predicted proteins | sample PopdelMetagenome_8_FD_206183 | JGI IMG/M metagenome (GOLD analysis project Ga0325414, IMG submission 206183) | Populus deltoides microbial communities from Bellville, Georgia, United States - Leaf-PdKOR-R3 | ecosystem: Host-associated > Plants > Phyllosphere > Phylloplane/Leaf | place: USA... | reverse complement strand
AGTCAAACATCAATAATCCAAGATTCGAGTGGTTACTAATTTCAAATATAATTAAATCCAACACGAATCATATAAATAAGCCATGGTTCTTTCTTGGTAATTGAAATGGTCAATTCATTTGTGGAACTAAGGTGCGCAGCTGTCCAGTATCCAAGAGCATTGACCATACATTTCTCAATTATTTTCCATGTCAACACTGTTTGTTATTTTCCAAATGGAGGATTCATTCACTTATGATAAGCAATTGAACTTCATATGATTTCGGAGTCAATCTAAGAAAATAAATATATAATGTTAAGAAAATTTAAAATAATATTATTTTAAGGGTGCAACTTAATTGAACGGCTGTTTTTTTTTTTTCTAATGTTAAAAATATCTCAATTAATATTATTATGTGTATTAAGTCTTTTATTATAGAGTTTTAAAAAGATTATCGATTTTTGAATTGATATATTTATTAGAAATTATTTTCTATAAACTAGTTTATAATTTACAAGTCCTCCAACCAATCAAGTTAAATATTTTAATAATATGATTCATAGGTTTTTTAATATAATAATTATTTTGCCGTGAGAAGTAGAGTTTTTTTATAATATAGTAGCGGTTGTTTTTTAAAATGTTTTTTTAATTAAAAATATATTAAAATAATATATTTTTAATTTTTTAAAAATTATTTTTAATATCATCATATTTTAATATAAAAAAAAATTATTTCAACCGGGTTTCAAAATCTCTCCTTAAGAAATTAACTTTCCTTCCTTCAAGCTATCTCAAAACTGCATTTTAGAGCATTCATATTAATCCTTAGCTATAATAATTAGTGGCTCTATATTTAGCTGTTGTTATAAAAAAAATGAACAATATTAACAAAAACTCTAAATAGTAGTGGTTTTCATGTTAACAATAAATACAGTGTACCGTGAATTATTATAGTAAAATTTCTTTTTTTTCTTGAGTTGAAAAAAAAATAATGGTATTGAGGGTGTTTTACTCTTTACAATTAGTCAATTAGTCAATAAAACGTTGTTTAGAAATATGTTAGTATTTTTTATTTTTATTTTTGCACAGTACAAATTCAATTTTATCCCTGGATTAACAATTTCTTAAGTTGTTGCTCGAGGGTTTTTTTATCTCTTCAAAACAATTAAAATATTTATTTACCCTTTAAGTAAAAAAATATGAGCTTTTGATCGAGGGTGTTTTGCACTTTGAAATACAATAGAAATATTATTCTACCCTTAGAAAAAAGATAAAAATCAAGGCATGCATCTAGGGCATTTGTGGACTTTCACATGTGATTTCTTTTGTGATTCTCAGGTTTATGAAGGGCATTCTGGTATTTTTATGTTATAAAACCATTATTTTATTTGAAAAAAGTGTCGACGTGTCATGTTTACGCACTAGCGAGTAAGTGTCGTTTGTGGTGTTTGGGAGGTGTGTGCGAACCCATCCGCCGACCAAACATGCCATTTTGCCATGTTATTGGATGCACCATTGTGTTCTCTTCTTTATGAAGTAACATATTTCAGCATATTACGGTTGGTTTCTTGACGAATATCATTTTTTTTTTCTTCTTTATTTTTTCTCTCTTCCAGAAAAAGTGCACATTCGTTCTTTTTTCTTTAGATTTGTCAATTTCAGTTTTTTTTTTATTTTTTATTGTTGTACTTGGTCTTATTATAAAAGTTCTAGTATTTTTTCAATTTAGTCATTGAATTATAATTTTTTATATATTATTTTTTCCCCAATTCAGTCCTTATTCTTTTGATTTCTGATTTTCCTTAGCTTTTTTGTTAAAATTTTGTTGGTTTCCAATTTTATCATTCAATCAAAGTTTATATTTTTTTTATTGTTTTCAATTTAACCCTCATTCTTTTGATTTATTTTCCCTTTTGTTAAAGTTTATTTGTTTTTAAATTAACCCTCCAATTTAATTTTTTTTATACCCTCTAATTTACTTTTTATTTCAATTTTCTCCCTCATTTTTTAAATCACAATTTCTCATGTTTCATCATTCAGCTTTTGATTTTATAGGAAATGGGCTTCGAAGCTTTTTCATTGATGATGCTTTTGATCTATTGACATGGGTAACGAGTTTGATAAATTCATGTGGTTCGGGATCCATTTTTCTCAATTTATTTTTATAATTTTAACATTCAACATTACTCCTTTTAAAAAAAAAATAGTTTTGTGATTATCTTCAATTTCTTCTCTATCGATTTATTATGGTCTCATGGCCTAGGCCTTGAGTTTTGCATACTGTTTTGAATAATTTTTTCTTAAAATGAATTTTTTTATATTTAATTTTTGAATAATTCCTTTTATTTTATACAGGTAAACTTTATTTTATAAAAATATATTTATTCTTAAATAATATTTCTTACATGTTAGATCTTGCATAATATTTTCAATTTCCGTATTTGTTTATGTTTTTATTATTTTTTATTGACTTTAATAAGTGAATTCAGTAAACAGAAACAAGTAAATAGCTTACTTTACAAGATCACATATCATGATATATATCTATCGTTTAAATTTTTAAAATTTATTATTATTATTATTGTTTTTTTATAAATAATTATCAATTTATTTAATTAAATATTTATATAAATTTTTTAATTTATACTTTAATATTTTTTTAAAAATAACCTTCGTACTCCGAGTTTTTTTTTAAATTACGGGTTAAATAGCTACTTCCCTGTCTTTAGCGAGCAGTACTCTACTGTAACACTCTTCAACTGGCTTGAGAGAGAGAGAGAGAGAGAGTCTCTCCAAATCAACATCAGCTCCACTAGCATTTCTCATCCATATGATATGTGGACTTGACTCAGCCATATCGTTATGGCTTATATACCGAAATGTTAGATTTAATTGACAACATTTCTTACTCCAACTTAATTCTACTGCAAGTAATCAACTCTTTACATATTAATAAAAAGACAAGCCATAAATAATTAAAAAAAAAAAATTAATCTGCACAAAGCAGGCCTCAAGAAAATGACAGGATCATTAATCGAGTAATATCTCTAAATACAATGCTGTAAATGAGGAATTTTTATAATACATTTTGATCACATAGCTTAGGAGTTGCCATTTGCTACTATAAAACGTTGAGAAGTCAAACCACAAGACCAACAAACAAGCAGGGAGAAAGAAACATAGCGAAGAATGAAAGACAGAGTCTTCGTCTATGTCTGACATTGCCTAGGCGTTTGTATGTATCTTTAGCCTTTCCAAAACCGTCTTCTTCTTCTACCTTGTTTATTTTACTTTCTTTCTTTTTTTTCATTAATATATGCTTCCTCTTTTGCTTTTTTTATTTCCCTGGGTCTTTCGGGTCGATTTCATGCATTAACGCAAAATCTCTGTGCATTTTCCAGGAAGAGAGAGCAAAGAAGCTGTTCTTCAGTGAACTTTCATGGCCATTCACTGTCTAAACAGGTTCTTCTCTCTCTGCTTCAAAGATAATTGTAGTTGGACTTTGAATCTAATTTAATGTTTCTTTTTCTCCCGTTGACTACTTTTATTTCAATTTCATTTTCTGCTTTGAATTGAATATAGAAAAGAATAGCTAAACCTTTCTTTTATCTCCTGTTGTTGAATTTTGATTGAAATTGAACTCATGTTCATGCTCCAAGGCTATATGCCTGAACTTCATAAATTTGTTGTTTTTGATACTATTTCACTGGAATATTTCTGTTTGGTTTATCAACTAATGCGGGAAAAGAACTGGAATTATGGTGGAAACTTGGACTTTTCTGCTATGGAGGCTCAGCTGTGTGAATTCGAGCACTTTACGTGGAGGCTTAAAGAGATTTGAGAAAAAAAGAAACAAACACCATTTCAGATGATTTTTGAACAAAGAACTTGTCTAAGCAAAGCTTAATAATGGATTTAAGCACTTTATGTGTAGGCTTAAAGAGATTGCAAATGATATGAAAACTATAATTTATTCTGTCTTCATCCAACCAGGTAGATTATAGTCATATGACTTAAATCTTTTTCTGCATTTGTTTTCTTTTGTATGCTTAGCAACCAAGTGGAGGCTATGACTTTAATTCCTTTGAATATTTTGTTTCCTCTTTGTTCTTGTCAACATGGGCTCCAAAAATCTAAAGCAAGAAGTTCTGGCTGATCTGAACTAAATGCAGGCATTTTATGAAACCTGATCTGGATCGAAACCTCTGGATGGTTGGCTTGCGACCGTGTTTTTGACCTCATGGGAATAGAGGGTTTTGATTCTTAGCTTTTGTAGGAGTAATACATGATGGCATTAGATATGGTTATTAGTGTCTCTTCTGTTCCAGCTGCTGAGTGCCTTTCGCAAATCGTGGAGGGCATGATGGAGGTTGTAGCTGCTGCCAACAATGTGCTCATTAAGAAGGACAGTTTTAAGGAACTTTCTGTTCACTTGGAAAGGATTGCACCTGTCCTAAAAGAGCTGAATAAGAAAGACATTGGTTGTTCTGGGAGCATAAACAATGCCATTGGGATCCTCAATCAGGGAATCAAAGCTGCAAAGCAGCTGACTGCTGATTGCACCAAGAGAAACAAAGTGTATCTCCTAATGAATTGCCGGACAATAACTAAGAGCCTAGAGGACATCACAAGAGAGATAAGCCGGGCCCTAGGTCTTATTCCTTTGGCCAATCTGGATCTTTCAACCGGTCTAATCGAAGAGATTGAAAAGCTTCGCGATAGTATGCAGAGAGCTGAGTTCAAGGCTGCTATAGCAGAAGAAGAGATTTTGGCTAAAATTGAGTCTGGAATACAGGAGAGGAATGTTGATCGTTCTTATGCCAACAAGATACTGGCTCACATAGCTGAGGCTGTTGGGATCTCAACAGAGAGGTCTGCTTTGAAGAAAGAGTTTGAAGAATTCAAGAGTGAGATTGAAAATGCGCGGCTTAGGAAGGACCAGGCTGAAGCTATACAAATGGATCAGATAATTGCTTTGCTAGAAAGGGCAGACGCTGCTTCTTCTTCTAAGGAGAAAGAGATAAAGTATTCCACCAAACGGAAGTCTTTGGGTAGTCAGCCATTGGAAGCTCTTCAGTCCTTTTATTGCCCAATTACTCGGGATGTTATGGTGGACCCTGTGGAGACCTCTTCAGGACAGACATTTGAGAGAAGTGCAATAGAAAAATGGTTAGCAGATGGGCATGAAATGTGTCCTCTGACCATGACCACCCTAGACACATCAATTTTAAGGCCTAACAAAACCCTGAGGGAATCAATAGAAGAATGGAAGGATAGAAACACCATGATTACAATTGCTTCCATGAAATCAAAACTTGTGTATCAAGAACAAGAAAAAGAAGAAGAAGTGCTTCGTTGCCTGGAACAGTTAGAGGATCTCTGTGAACAAAGAGAACAGCATCGGGAATGGGTGATCTTGGAGAATTATATACCACTTTTTATCCAGCTTCTTGGAGCAAAAAATCGTGATATAAGGAATCGTGCTCTTGTTGTCCTTTTGATTCTGGCAAAGGATAGTGATCATGCCAAGGTACTTCAAAATTTATTTGATCTATTATGGCGTGTTCTCTCTTTCTCTGTTATTTCCATTTCTGAAATACTTGGAATCATATTTGCAACTGCATTTTACTAAGCATTTCAGCTCACCTCAACACAAAATAACCAAACTTCTATATGAAAGTAGCTGGGGTTGGCTACATGGATCCACGTCTTCCAATCCATTTTTTAGAGGCTAAAGTTTCATTGTGATGCTAGATTTTCTTCATCTCTTGAGCTCACGTTAATTTTGGTCTGCCTTCTCTACCTCCTCTCTTCTAACAAATATAAATTATGCTCACAAATACTGAAAATATGTGTCTACTGGACACAAACAAATGCGAACACAGAACATGGATTCACATGCACAATACGCGTATACATGAATAGGAAAATACAATGCAGGCACATGAGCCATTTTCTTACCTTAAATTTGGATCAATTATACATCCTCTAAATCTATATATATGTGAGCTGTGATAGCTGATTTGTTTGTTCTGTTGAATTTAGTTAATTGATTTATTCTTGATAATTTCAATGCTTGGTTGATACTAAACAAAAAGAAGTTCCTTTTCGATTTATATTGAAATCACACTCATAAAATTATCCATGATATTGACTGGCATAATTATATTTGACATATTAACTCGGTAGATAAAGTAAAATCAAGATTGTGTTTGTTATTAGTAATTCTTTTCTAAAATGCAGGAAAGAGTTGCAGATGTTGATAATGCAATCGAATCCATTGTTCGATCACTTGGACGCCGTATTGGGGAAAGGAAGTTAGCCGTGGCATTATTGTTGGAGTTGTCAAAGTGTAACTTGTTAAGGGATGGCATTGGAAAGGTTCAGGGTTGTATTCTCCTCTTAGTGACTATGGCAAGCAGTGATGACAGTCAAGCTGCCACAGATGCCCAAGAGCTATTGGAGAATCTTTCGTTCTCTGATCAGAACATCATACTAATGACTAAAGCAAATTATTTCAGACATTTTCTGCAGCGTATATCCACAGGTGATTTTCTTGCATAGGACAACCTATTCTAAGCTTCTTAATGGAATTTTGATTCTGGCTGTCATCAATTTTTCCCCTTTACATTTTCTGCTTTTTGTATTTTTTTTGGTGCAAAATCTTTCTGAAATTGTTGCTGCCCCTTGTCAAATGAGCAGAATCTGTCACAGTATGGAGTCAAACTGTGCCTAATTATGCTGTCGCTTGCATAGAACCCTAAAATCCTTACGTGTTTTGTGTGTCAAATTGTACAATTCCAGGTATCCTGATAACATGCGGCATGCCGTATTCACAGCATACTGGATGCTGGTCTCCAACTTGCTATACATCTCTAAATTGTTTTGTTGTGAGTTCAGCAATTTAGCCTGGAGTTTAAATTGTTTCTGCCAGTGACTGCTAACTGTATTATTTATATTATAATAGTTTATGTCCTAGCCTTGCAGTGATTGAAGAGAGACATATTCATACTTCAGAAGTACTTGATTATATGTTTATGCAGGATCAGAAGAAGTGAAAACGATGATGGCATCAACTTTGGCAGAATTGGAGTTGACTGACCACAACAAAGCATCTTTGTTTGAAGGAGGTGCTCTGGGTCCACTTCTTCACTTGGTATCATGCGGTGATGTTCGGATGAAAAAAGTGGCAGTCAAAGCTCTTCAGAACCTATCAAGCTTACCTGCAAATGGTCTGCAGATGATTAAAGAAGGTGCAGTGCAGCCATTACTTGGCCTTCTCTTTCAGCACATCTCTTCATCCTCAAGTTTATGTGAGCTGGCGGCTGCCACAATTATGCACCTCGCTCTATCAACAGTGTCTCAAGAATCCAGCCCAACACCGATTTCATTGTTGGAATCTGATAATGATACTTTCAGGCTCTTTTCTTTGATCAACTTGACGGGGTCTAATGTGCAACAAAACATTCTTCGAGCTTTCCATGCCTTGTGCCAGTCCCCATCAGCATTAAATATCAAGACCAAGTTGACAGAGGTAACAAGAGGTTGTGTCTGTGTATGTCCAGTTCTAGTAAGAAAATTACTGCCTATTAAAGGGAAAGAAAAGTAGACCGTGGCTATTGTGCACACTAGCTACTTACATTTTCTGGTAATATCATGATTATTTTTGCACAAGCCACCATACTACATGCAGTATGATGCCCAAGAAATTTAATACCAAAATGGTTGAGATAAAAGTAGAGATATTTTCTCCTACAAAGAAAACAAGAAATGTTGGTGCCTAAATGTGATTAGATATGTAGATGCAATGATATGACCAGAGATCGGCTAGACTAACAAATTTGGCTATATGGTGCCAGAGTTCAGAATGTCATCAAGATTCCGATCTTCTAATAATGCTCTTACAAGATGAAAGGGATCTAGAAACTCACTATAATTGTAGAGAATAAAGTACCAGATCAGATCAAACATATGATTATTATATACTGTTTATGAAACCTGTATAAAAACCAGGCAAATTGCCAATTGCAAATACCTGAGAAGTTATTTCTCATCCCTGAGGGCTAATTCGTTGGGGAAATGTGGAATGCTGGGTTTCTTATTGCTTCTTAGTTTTGTTGATTTTGAGATGTTTATTCCTCCTTTTTTTTTATTGTAATTGTCTTGTCCCACCACTCTGCTCCTCCATATTTAAGTTTCCTCTATAACATTTTATTCAATAGGGTTTCATCGTATTTTCACTAATTGGTCTTGATAACAGTGTTCAGCCATGCAAGTATTGGTCCAGTTATGTGAGCGCGACGACCCTAATGTAAGAGTAAATGCTGTGAAGCTGTTATATTGTTTGGTAGAAGATGGTGATGAAGGCACCATATTAGAGCATGTGGGTCAGAAATGCCTCGAGACCTTGCTCCGGATTATCCAATCTTCTAATCTTGAAGAAGAGATTGCTTCGTCAATGGGCATTATCTCAAACCTCCCAGAAAAGCCCCAGATCACTCAGTGGCTTCTGGATGCCGGGGCACTTCCTGTAATCTCCAGAATTCTCCCTGATAGCAAGCAGAATGATCCCCATAAAAATGACTTAGTCGAAAATGCCGCTGGAGCCATGCGTCGTTTTACTGTTCCAACAAATCCAGAATGGCAAAAGAAAGCTGCCGAAGCTGGGATAATTCCTGTGCTAGTGCAGCTGCTAGACAGCGGAACCACCATGACAAAGAAATGTGCTGCAATTTCTCTGGCTCGTTTCTCTGAGAGCTCGCTTGAGCTTAGCCGGTCAATACCCAAGCGCAAGGGATTCTGGTGCTTCTCTGTTCCACCAGAAACTGGCTGCCTGATTCATGGGGGAATCTGTGCTGTTGAATCATCATTTTGCCTTGTGGAAGCTGATGCAGTCGAACCCCTTGTGAGGGTTCTTCGAGATCCAGATCCTGCAACCTGTGAGGCTTCTTTAGACGCCCTATTGACTCTAATTGAAGGTGTTAAACTTCAAAATGGTGGTAAGGTGCTCGCACAGGCAAATGCCATACAACCAATTGTTGGATTTCTTAGTTCTTCCTCCCCCATACTGCAGGAAAAGGCCCTAAACACTATAGAAAGGATCTTTCGGCTGCCCGAGTTAAAACAGAAGTATGGGCCCTCTGCTCAAATGCCTTTGGTTGACCTGACACTGCGGGGTAACAGCAGCATGAAGTCTCTTTCAGCCAGAATACTTGCTCATTTGAATGTACTTCATGATCAGTCCTCTTACTTCTAAAGAAATTCAATGTTTATTCCCTTGAAATCATACAGAACTGCTCCAGGTTTGACAAGTCATTACTAGGAATGCATCCCATCATGATTCTTTGGCAGCGCCATGGTGAGTGAACAGTTGCAAGAAGCCCCGGTATCACCAGGTGTAAGACTTCTCATTGCCAATGCTGGATAGAGTGATTCGATCCAAGAAAGGGTTGAATAGTTTTATAGTAATAATTATAATTTTTAATCTGACTATTGGATCGGGCTTCAGGAAGACCTTGCGATATAGATCAAAATAGATTATATAAATTTTGTTATTTACTTTTTTTTTTACTTATGGATTGTTTATTTGGCAAGAATTCTTTTTCTACAAGGATATGACAGCTTGTTATAGGAATTTTCTAGTTCTACAAGGATCTTTAATGGTCTGCAACATAATTTTCAGGTGTAGTAATAATTCATTAATGTTCTAAAATTATTTTCTTATAAGAATTGTTTATTCATCCTAGCTACATAAAAAAAGAATGTTTGATGGTATTTAATAACAAATTAGTTATTTTTATTATTTTCTTCATTGTTTGGGCTTAGTTAACATACTTTGGGTTTATTGTAAATGAGTAAATATTAGCTCATAAGTTTTAGGTCTATTACGATTACTAGATGAGCTATTACATAAGGTTTTGTAAGCTAAAATTTTCAGGAGTCATGGATTTATGAAATAAACTTATGTTTTGCGTTAAGCAACGCGTGTTCTTTGTTGAGACAAAGAATGAATTGACTTATTAAACTATAATTCATCTTGTGGTGTCTTCCTTATACTTCTCATTCATGAATTGATATTTGTTGGGTAGGGGTTTTTTATTTCAATAGTGTTGGTACCTTGAAACATTTTTTCATTATATCACACTTCTATCAAACCTAATTTCTTGGCTTTTCGAGAGTTGTATCATCTTCATCATGAGTTGTTTGACCACGTGATCAAGAGATTTGCATCAGTAAATAATTAATTGTAGCTTAAAGAATACTCTCCAAACATGGAAACATTTGTTGTCTTTCTTTAACTTTTCTTATAGGATTAGAAAACTTTTCAAAATAAGCTAACCAATCAGACATTAAATATGGTATTAGCCCTTTTTTCATGTGTAAGAAAAGAATTTTAAAACATTAATGAATCCTTACCACACCTGAAAATAATGTTGCAGCTCATTAAAGATCCTTATAAAACTAGAAAATTCTCATAATAAATTGCCATATTCTTGTATGAAAAGGATTTTCACCAAATAGAAAGTCCACAAGTCAAAAGAAAGTAAATAACAAAATTCATATAGCTTATTCTGATCTATATCGCAAGATCTTCTTAAATCTAGATTGACATGAAAGTGTACCCCAACTAGAACATTATGTTGGGAAACTCTTGGTAAATTTTCAACCTGATCCAATGTTCAGATTAAGAATTATAATTATTGTCATAAAACTTAACAGTATGCAAAATTACGCTAGAATACTTGCTCGTTTGAATGTACTTCATGATCAGTCCTCTTACTTCTAAAGAAATTCAATGTTTATTCCCTTGAAATCACACAGAAGTGCTCTAGGTTTGACAAGTAATTACTAGAAATGAATCTTATCTTGATTCTTTAGCAGCGTCATGGTGATTAAACAGTTGCAAGAAGCCTCTGTATCACTAGGTGTAAGACTTCTCGTTTCCAATGCTAGATAGAGTGGTTGTAGAAGAGCATCTTGTCACATTTAATTGATGCCAAACAAATAGTCTGGTGTTGGAGTCATTATCTTTCCTATAAAAAAAAATTATAAAGAGTGTCGCACTTGATATCGCGGTGATTTTTAAAAAATAAATTGAAAAAGAATTGATATGGTGTCTTGTTCTTAAATAGAAAAAGGTTTTGTTTAAGGAGTTGTCACCTAGTATTATAGTCACTAAGAACCATAACTGGTCAACAAATATTTTATGGTTCGGGACTAGTTACGCAAAAGAAAAGATATTATCACTCTTTAAGTGTCCTACCCGAGACAAGTTACATTACTGGTTTTGCCTTAAATTACTAAGAGTTTGTTGGATTATGTTATGATGATCTACTTGTAATATTCTTGACTCTAGTGCCAGTGAATATTCGACTACAAATACTTTTAACTCTGACATTGATAAATGTTACGTAACACAAAAAAATATGGTATTCCTAACTCCAACACTAGTGAATAAACCGGTAAAATGAATTGAACGCAAAGCATACATATTTTTTATTTTTTTGAAAAAAAAGGCATGTATCGCATATCATATTTGCATTTCACAATAAAATTTACAAATCAAATATACAATGAAATCATCGGAAAAAAACATGAAGGACCCACAAATGAATTCAAAAGGGTCCACAATTTTTTCTAGAATTTTTTGATATAAAAAATAAGCTTGTTTGGTTAGCTGGGCCTGAAGACCTATCCCGGCCACAACTGGGTCTGTGTTTTTTTTAGGAGGATAGCTGCATCTAGCCCAGCCGTGCGGGCTGTGCTACACCCAGCGGCCTAGCCCGGTTAATGTTCTACGCCAGTAACCTGGCTCCTCTTTCTCTCTTTTTTTACCATAGTTATTAAACCCGGCCCGGGAGTTGACCTGGCCAAGGGGTCGGGTCCTGGGTTTCATGGGTCAACCAGGGTCAACCCGGATTAACCCGGGAAAATTTAAAAAAATTAAATTTTTAATATTTCATATAAAAAAATCCATGTAAATATAGATTATACATATTATGAAGTTTAAAAGAATATTTTTAAAAAATTTATCCCACATTAAAAAGATATTATGTTAAACTTTTAAGTTAAAGTATTTAAACTAAATTTTTTTTTATCCCACATTGAAAAAACATAACTTTTTCATTCGGAACATAGAGTATATATACCAATAGGTTTTAAATCTCACATTGAAAAAACATAACTTTTTCCATGAGAACATAGAGTATATATATGAAAGGGTTTCAAATCCCACATTGAAAAGATATTATGTTATCCTTTTAAGTTGAAGTATTTAAACCAAAAGGTTTTTTATTCCATATTGAAAAAACATGATTTTTTTCTTGGGAACATAGAGTATATATACTACTGGGTTTCAAAT
>Ga0325414_1006567_pt1 | contig 12343 bp, 2 predicted proteins | sample PopdelMetagenome_8_FD_206183 | JGI IMG/M metagenome (GOLD analysis project Ga0325414, IMG submission 206183) | Populus deltoides microbial communities from Bellville, Georgia, United States - Leaf-PdKOR-R3 | ecosystem: Host-associated > Plants > Phyllosphere > Phylloplane/Leaf | place: USA... | reverse complement strand
TCGTTTGGGGGAACGTGGGGACTGGAAGCTAGGGCAAAGGCTTTCCTACACCTAGAGAGGTACTCCAAACTTGAACGCCGAGGCAAACCTATAAATGGCATATTGCTCAGTTTTCAATGAGATAGAGGGCAAGGGTTTGATATACATTTTTTTTTATTATTCTTATCGCGTCTATTTTCTTTGCTTTTTTTTTATAAATTATTTTAAAGTGAAAGATAGCAATTTTTCAAGTAATACAAAACATTGTTATAGACTAGATCTAATATTGATATATTATTTAATTTTTTAACCTTTTTGTTCAAATTAAACTCCCATTAATTATAGGCTATGATTTTTAGAGTTTTTATAGAGTTCATAGCATATATTTATAAAACGACTTTCGTGGTATTTTGATCTCATCCCTCTATTTTTTTTAGTTTTTGTATATACCCTCCTTTGTATTAATTAGAAGCAGATACACTTCCGCATATTATTTTTTGTCAAGTGCGTTTTGAATGAGGGAGTTTTGCTGTAAATGCATGGGACAAATGCAGTATATTTTTGTTGTGTTGGTGAGTTTGTGTTTTCTATTGATAAATTGAATATAATGTTAAATTAATGAGTTTTAAAATCCAAGATGTTTAGTAATAATGTTGATGTATTGGATAATTAACTAGTTGATCTCTTAGTTCAAACAATGTGATACATTCTTTCTAGTTAAGGTACCTAGTGACTTGATATAGAAAGCTTAGGGGGTTGGTTATTGGTAGGAGATGATATGTTTGGTAAGCTAATGTAACCGGTAACTATGGTAATAGTAGTTTGTGCCTGGTAAGTTAGGTGGTTTGTAAGTGATGTCTGGTAAAAGATCTCTTTTGATAGACGTGAGGATTCTCTAATGATAAAGTCAATAACTATATAGAGAGAGAAATTATAATGATATTTTAAAGATATAAACACTAAAAATATGTATGCTGAAAATATTAAGAATGAAGAGATTGTCAACCTTGAGTTTGAAGAATTTATGATGTATTTATATCTTATGATTTTTGTTCTTTTATGGAGACGAGTGACAAAAGTGCAACTTTACCCTTGTGATATTTTGAGTTGTATTATACTCAAAATAATACGTATATGATCAGTGAGAAATACTTAGGAACCCGTGTAAGGTCTAGGTGAAATTTTCAAAGGAGCGTTGGGCTTAAACAAAGTGTCCGAGCCCATTAGAGATGAAAAATAGATCCAAGGGTGCTGCCTGGATTCAAGTATGTTGGGCTTGGGTTGTGCACCCCCCACCAAAAGGAGTGTTAAGGTGCATGCTTAGCACTTTGTGTGCTGGGTAGCACACCCAACAAGGTGCTGAGGTGCATGCCTAGCACTAGCTGGGTGTGTCACGCCCAGCAACGCAAGGCGTGTCATGCCCATACTGGGCATGACAACAAGCCCAATATAAGCGTACGCCTGGTGCATGGGTGTACACCTATGCTTGGTGCATGGAATTAGGATCTTGCTCGAGCCCATATCCTTAAGAGCTAGACTCGGGCTTCTTTGGTGTTTTCTTTGGTCTTTTATAGGTTTTTGGGTCCACTTGAGGGGGCGTTTTGCTCCACTTAATTTTGGATTTATCAGTAGCCCCTCAAGTCTTTGTGGTATTAATCCACAAAGACTAGTAAAAATGTTTGGTTACTATGATGATTTCATCTAATTTTCTTCTTATAAGAAGAGGGGTTGAAACCACGGGTAAGTAGCTAAGAGGAATCCATGGAGGGTGAACCTTTACTCAGATAAATTTCTAAGAAGTTGAGGGGAACCTAAAAAGGGTGACCCATGACAACACCTATACTTAAAAAAAAATTCTAAAGAGCTGAGAGGAACCAATGGATGGTAAGCCTAAACTTAGAAAGATTTCTAAGAGGTTGGGGGAAACCCAAGAAGGGTAAGCCTATACTTAGAAAGATTTCTAAGAGGTTGAGAGGAACCCAAGAAAGGTGACCCATGATGATGCCTATACTTAAAAAAGTTTCTAAAGAGGCTTGGAGGAATCCAAAGAGGGTGATTATATTACATCAGGGAAACCAAGTTCATCCCTTGGAGAGTAGTCGCACTAGAGTATGGGAAGTATGTGACCTACCTAGGATGACATAGGGACTTGGGAGCTCATAGAAAGTTAATAGCCTCCATAGCGATGACGTGGGGGCTTGAAAGCCTCCCACTAAAGAGTGGTGCTAGTTCAAGACTGTATTAGGGAGACAGGAGATCTAAGATAAACCCTTGATGAATTTGTGAGAAACCCTTAGATATAACCTAAAGAAAAGGGATCCCAAATCAACCCTTGACAAGTTTGTGAGAGGCCTTTAGGCCTCATCTAAAAAATGTGTCAGTCCGAGACTACACTAGAAATCTGCACATAATTATGTTCTAACATAATTAATTTTTGTCTATAAGAAATAGAATCACTCATGGATTTGTAATTAATAGATTGCCAATTAAGCCACTCTCAAAGGATACAACAAGCTAGCAAAAGTTGAGTTTGAAGCGGCCTCCTTTTTTTAAATAACAAATTCAATTATTCCATTGATGATCACACATGAAACAAAATTGTTGGTGCTTGAGGGTGACATTTGCTTACTATGAAATGATTCTATTGTAAATCTAACGGGGATAGTCGTATCTCATGAATGATCATTTTCTCCCATGGAAAAAATAACTCCTAGCAAAACTTGAAGGAAGACAAGTTAAGAATGATCCTAATTGTAAAGTTTTTTTCTTTTTTTTTTCTTATGAACAAACTAGTCTCATGTGTGTTTATCATTATGATGCTTTTAAAAAATATTTTCTTACTTGAAAATATATCAAAATATTTTTTTTAGATTTCTTTTAATTTTTAAGATCAGTACATTAAAACTATAAAAACAATACTAGAAAATATTAATTTAATATTTTTCAAGTGAAACGCACTATTAAACGAACCCAATTGATTTTATCTAGAGAATGTGTTCGTCCGAAACTCCACTGGAGATCTATAAATAGGTTATATATTTCAAAGATACAATATTTTTATTTCAAAAATAAACTTACATTTTCTTTGATGATTGTGCATCTTAAGATGATCCAAATGCCATGTATGAGGGAGATTTTTCAAAACATGTTATGAAGTTGGTAGGTGTTTGCCTTGGCTTCCCTAATAACCTTGAATGAGTGATCCCATTTTGATTCAAGGGGATAGTAAATTCTTAGGATACACCAAGTGCTCATGGGTTGGTTCTTCATGGTTCTTTATTGAGCTTTCATTTATATTAGGAGAATGATTTTGTTTGGAAAATCTATATTAGTTATCCATGTAATGATAAGGCGACCGATGTCGTAGCAAATCATCCTCTCCCACCCGTATATGATTTTTCATGACTTGTTTCACCTTAAGCAATCTTCTTTCGGGTAAGGCATAAAGTTTTCCTAAAGGGTATGTTTCCTTACCCCTTTTATCAAGGCCTCTAACGTTACTGGCTCAAGTATTTTTTCCACCTTAAGTATCTTCTTATTGAATCTTTTCAAATATACTTGAGTAGACTCACCCTCTTATTAGGTAACTCTAAATAGTTCTGTAGATCTTTTCTTAGTGGGTATAATAGTGTTGAAGCGTGCCACTAGCTTAATGTAGAGGTCACTAAACCTTCAATGAAGCTTAACTCCAAATTATTGTACCAAGCACATGCCTCAGAAGGTCGTAGGGAGGATTTTGCATATTGAGTCAATATCCTAGATGACCAACTATAAGCTCCTATGTACATCCTGTACATGCTCTCTTGGGTCAGTCAGACCATTATAATTGTCCAGACTCATGTTTATGAAAATATAGTCCATGGAAAGTCGAATGTTCAATACTCGTTTGGACAAGAGAGAACACCTTCACTGATGAGGGCTATAGTCATTATCCTAGGTATGCTCATGTATAGACCTTATCTTAGTCCTTTTCTATTAGGCTCTTGGGTGTCTAGGGAGTTTGGCATGGAACAACAGTTATAATAACTAGTGTCCATCTCATGGTAACTAAAAGGAAGATTTTCAGGGTACTAGATCTATATATGGGTATCGCAATGATATGATTGACCTTATGATGGACTCTCAGTATTGTCATTATATTTAGTTTTCTTAGGGTAGTGTAATTGTGTATGGGCCCTTGGTGTGGTCGATAGCAGTGGTATTGAGGTGTTGTGTGTTATCGAAGGTGTCAGGATTCGTCGGGATAACAAGGTTTGATTTTTACATTGGGTTACCAACACATTCTAAGTGAGGGGTTGCACCTTACTAGTGAGTTGTTGAAGATTTGGTTGGGTAGAAGTGTTCGTGATAACGAGTAAATTTATCTTACATCATGACCTATATGTGTCTTGTTTGTATGCTATGGAATGGTCTGGAAATATCAAAGACAAGTTTTAGAAACTGATGGTTTTTTTATTAGTTTTCCACAGACGGCTCTAATTGATGAATTCTAAAATTCAAGATGTATTGGAATAAGGTTTATGTGCTGGATAATTGACTGATCTTTTAGTTCAAGCAATTTGACTCATTCTTTCTAGTCAAGGTATCTAGTGACTTGATATAGAAAGCCTAGAGGATTGACAACTGGTAATAGGTAATGTCTGGTAAGCCAGGGTGACCAGCAGCTATGATAGTAGCAAGTGGTGCATGGTAAGCTAGGTAATCAGTAGTTGTGGTTGTAGTAGGTGGTGCCTAGTAAGTTAGGAGGTTGGTACTTGGAAAAGGTTCCATTTGATGGATGTGGTAACTCTCTAATGATAAAGTCAGTAACTTATTATAGTGAGAAAGAGTAATGATATTTTAGAGAGATGAATTCTAAAAATATTTATGCTAAAAATATTAAGAATAAAGAAATTGTAAACCTTGAGTTTGTAGGGTTCATAAGATATTTAAAGCTTATAAGTCTTGTCCTTTTGTAGAGAAGAGAGGCTAAAGTGTAACTTTTTTCTGGTGATATTTTGAGTTGTATTATATTCAAAATAATACGTATAGGATCAGTTAAAAATACTGAAAGACCTGAGTGGGGCCCTTGAAGAATTCTTAAAGGAGTGTTGGGCTTGGGCAAGGTGTCCGAACCCATTAAAAATGAAAAATAGGTTCAGACACGTTGTCTGGACCCAAACATGTTGGGCTCGTAGTGCGTGCACAAATACGTTGGGCTCAAGGGCATGCCCCAGCCTAAGAAGGGTGCTGAGGTGTATGCCCAACACTAGCTGGGTGTGTCTCGCTCAGTAAGGCTGGGTATGTCATGCCTAGTACAGGGACGTTCACCCGTGCTTGGTGTGTGGGCACATGATCTTGCTCGAGCCCATGCTCCTTAGGTATTTTCTTTGTCTTTTATAGGTTTCTTTAGTCCATATGGGGATTTATTTGCCCCATTTATTTTTAGATTCATCATATATGATTCAAAAAAGTTAGATTATTCTATTTATATATACTTTTATTATATCCCATTGCAGCAGTACATGCGATGCCTACTACGAGCTATCACAAACTAGCATTTATAATAAAAAAATTGATTTATAAATAATTTTTTGATATTAAAGTTCTAAATAAATTAATGTGTCAATCTATAAATAGTAAAATATTGTTTTTAATAAAAATAGACTTTTTAGGTCAGAATTAGTTAGGATTAATTTTCTAGTCATCTCAAGTAGTCGGAGCTATATCAATAAGTGACGTGTCATCTATTACAACAAATAATGTGTTGTCTTTTTTTTCAAGGAAAAAAATCAATGGACAACTGATGTGTTATCAACCCATTCCAAAGAGAAAGAGAAAGGGAGAGCTAAGTGTGTGAGCCTAACCTTATAAGTCCATACATATCTGATCTTCTTTTTTATAGGCCAAACATGTTGGCCCACTCAAGGATTAATATCATTCAATTTTTATTTTTATTTTTAAATAAAACTATATAATATTTTTATTTTTTATTAAGATATTTTTTTATAATATTTACAAGCGTTTTTTTTTTATTTCATTTCATGATTTTTCATAGCATTGTTTTATAATAGTGTTTTGATATTTTTGCTGTTGTATAATTAAATAAAAAGTAGATTTTATAATAAAAAACTATTAGAACCAACCAGATTCGTGACTTAGGTTGTAGGTTTAGTGAGTTATCCAGGTTGACATGAGTTGATTTAAATCGACACTGCTTTCAAATTTTTTTTATTAAGTCGGGTTTTTACATAAATGATTGGGTCACATTTGGAACTACCATATTGATCAGGTCATATTATATCAAATCCCAACCAATTTAATTGAACTCAGTCTAGGCAAATGGTAGGGTTTCCAAGTTGACTCATTGGGATAAAGTAGGTTTAATAATATTGCAAAAATAATCCTTACATTAACACGTAGGCTAAGTATTATTCTTAGTTTTTTTAATGCATTTGCATCAAAATTATAAAAACATTAATTTTTTTTATTAATTTAAAGTTGCTTTTATGTCGTTGTCTAAAAATCAAATATCCTAGTAAAAACAATACTGGAATTAGTGGGGTGTTTATAGGATGAAGGGGTTTTAATAAGAGAATGCTTATTTTATCCTTAATTCAAATCATATAAAAAATTTTGATATTTTTTTCTTATTTTTATTGAATAAAGAACATAGAACATTAAAGTTATATTTTTTTTATTAATAAAAAAGAAGGAATTATGCTAGCCAATTGTTTTGTTTCAATAGAATTAAAATTGCTACTTTTTCTTAAAAATATATTTACATATAATTAAACCAAAAAATTATTGAATGGTTTTCCACAACATGAAATCATATATCTTAATTTACATCTATTTCTTAACCTTTTGATTTAGTATTTGGTTTAAATTAACAACTCTTTTTAATATTCATTACACATAAAATAATCATCGATGTATTTTATTAAATAAACCCATCAAATTTTTAATTTACAATTGAACTTTTTCTTGATGTTAAAAAAACTTTGGCAACGCTTTGTATTAAAATTGAACTTTTTTCTGGTAAATTAGCTTGTTTCCTTTGTATTTCTAATAAAAAAAAGGACTAAAAATGTATCTTTTATTTGTAATACTCTCACAGTAAAAGCTTTTTTTAAGTGATCATATCTCATCTCAAAACATACATGTCTTTTCCATGTAGGTCACCTATAAAAGCATTGTTTATTTTTATGAGTGCAATCGCTTTGTTAGAGGTTGATAGTTTTTTTTTTCATATCATTTTTTTATATATTTAATATCCATGATAAATAATAATTTTATTTATTTAGGTTCTGTTTAGTATGGCTTTTGCAATTAATTTAAGTTATTTTTTAATTTTTAATTTATAGAAAAGTCATAAATATGTTAGCCTATGAATAACTTCTGATTAAAATAAAAAGATGTTATAAAATTTAGATAAAATCTTGATTTAATCAAAAGTTAAAATTTTTAACTTTTAATTTATAAATTCTATTTTATACTACATCTTTTCTCTAAAAAGGTTTATGGGATTTATTTTTTACTAAATATACTTTCAACTTAAAATTATTTTTAATCACAAGTTATTTATGAAAAATAACTTTTGAATCATGACTCAAAGTAAAAAATCACTTTTTATAAGTCATAGTACTTAATAATTTAGTAAACATGTTTCCCTTTGTAACATATATTTTTAAATTTAGTATGTGGTTTTCACTTCATATTGTTGTATAAAAACATTTTGAGGCGACATAATTTATATTTAATCTAATATTTATGGTGTAAAGTAGTTTTAAAAAACATTGCAACTTATTTTTGTTTAAATTTTATAATATTTGTTTCTTAAACTAAATATCTAAATGTATTTATCTTTCCTTTTCTTTTCTCTTACAAATTCAAAAATTTATTTAAAAGTTTATTTTTAAAATTCTTAGATCTATGTCATCAACTTCAAGATTGAACAAAGAGAATTTTGACTAACTTCTTATCAGAGGAGCAAGACTGAACAAAATTGAGTTATTAATTACTTTTTAATGGATACATTGAGCTTGGGGTTTTATGCAATTTAGATTGGGCCTTTAAATGCTCTTACTTGTTCATGTTCATACGAGTCATAACTTAAGTCTAAGGCACCTTGGTAGCCTAAGCCTTAAGACATACACTCTATGTTAGGCTCAGGAGAGACTTGGGGCTAGACATACAAGAATCAATTTAGACTTGGAGAAACCTTGATGGTGTAACACACCTTAAGAAGCTTGCAACTTTGAATGGTTGAGATGCTATTTAGATTATGCAAACCCTAAGCATGTTTTTCATATCTCAACACATTATATTCTAGTAAAACTTGGTCTACCCGTCACTAATCAAAGAAATAAAATGCATATTCATTAAAAAAAAAACACACCCCAAAACACATATCAACCTAAGAATTGGCCTAATGCTTATCATCAACTCTACATAACCTATAATAGAGATAAATTTTGTATTGATCTATTGTCACTACTAGATCTTTATCCCTAAGTAGTTTAAAATTATAGTTGACAAATACATTGACAATTTTACCCTTATATGGATACATCTATGTAGGTTTAAGGTTATATAAACAACCTTGAACCCCAAAGTAAGATTATCTTCTTTCCCTCATTAAACCCTAAACATTTCTTTATAACTAAAGTTACACAATCTTAACCTTCTAAGGTCTTTTTCTCTAACCTAAATTGACTTAAGCATTGAAAAGTTCATAAACCCATAAAAAAGATTATTTTGTAGGTTTTATAATTGTCCAAATCCAATTTCATCATACTTTCTGCCCTTTATAGCTTTGGAGAAGTCATAAGTTATACCATATTATACTGAATAGATATCTTTGTTATGATCTAAGTCTTAAAAAAAATAGATGAAATTTTCTCCCATCAGATCTAGAAAATTCATAGTAGAGGTTTTAATAACCTTACTAGTGGCATCATCTATAAGGATTTTTTGAACAAAAAAACCACACTTTTATTATATTTTAAAATTTAAGTTTTTTTTTCCATGACTAATAATTAAGAAACATTAGGGGTTGAAAAATTCATTAATCTTTCAATCAGTAATGCTCAACCAATTCTTTTATATCTCTAGTAATGAGCTCAATAAATGAAGATGTTAATTGAAGCCTTTGTGACAACTTAAAAATGATTAAAAATTGTTTAGTGCATGCAAACAAATCTTTTTTATGAAGAAGAAATGACAAAACAATATGGTAAAAAGTAAAACGGAGTGTTGTCATCCTCATAACCCTCACAAAAGTCACTCATGCCATAATAAAAGGTACCCTTTAAGTATAAACTCAAGACATAATAGGAAAACAACAAAGAAAAAATCAGTATACAATCACAACCATAAAAGAAGTCATCATCAATGCAATTTTTCATTAAGGTAGAATTGTACAACCCCAAATGGTAAAGGCCTTTCCATTAGTGAGTCATGTCCTCGATATAAGTCTACTAAAGATTTTATCTCTACTAAATGAATTTGGATTGTTATAATGACTTAACAGACCCTCAAAAGCAAAGTAAAATTTATATAATAGTTTAGATTTGATCATGCAAAATACCAATCCCATGTGTAAAGCCATGCCTATAATATTTGTCACCATGAGAAGAAAAGGTAATTCGCTAATTCGTTGCCCTTCTTTGAAATGAGATAGCCTTTCAAAGGATTAGCCCAAACTTAGGACAATAACTTAAACCTTAACTTTTTCATTAGATTTGAGGACCTTTTCTTAAAGCTCATTTCTTGATTCAGCATCAATATCAAGTTTTTTTTTATTTAGCCCAAACTTAGGACAATACTTTTTTTGATTTTGGGTCAGTTTTGGTTTTGTGGGTTATTTAAGGGTATTGATGGGTTTGTCAAGTTGTATATGATATTTTCTAGGTGTTTTGGGTTCAAAATGGGTTGGAAATCGAGTTTTTTTTTTTTTTACAAAAACAAAAACCTTGGCTCAAATTCCCGATGACCTTCCAATCACTTCGTTATTTTTTTTTAAAAGACAAACAATATATCGCCTACCCCTTAATAAACAAAAAAAAAATAAAGTCAGCTCAAATAAATAAATTGAGGCTGAAAAACCTATGTCCTAAGCCACCTAAGCTGGACCCGAGTACTTGAGTCTCTCTTCTTCTTTATATCATTGTGTGCCATAAATATGCGCATTGATATTTTTATGTCAAAAATATGGGTAAGCTTGCATTTTGTTTTTCCATGAATATAGGCAAGCTCATAATTAGAGATTTATATATCTTTTTGTTTTTTTTTAATATTTAGCTCGGAACAAACTGCTGATAAATAGCTAGTAAAGTCTAAATTGAATAATACAAAGTTATTAGTATGTAAAGCTAACGCTAAGCTAGCTTCTCCAAACTCTAGCACATTTACTTAAATATAACTTTAAAGGAAAAAAAAAATACAAACCAAGGCTATTGTGTTTGGGTAGGATAATCAACGGAAGAAAGTACAAAAAAGATTTATTCTCGAAAGATCCATAAAATACTTGTAAATAAAGTAATATGATTTTTTTTTCCATAAAATTGAGATATAAATATCAAATTAGAAGGAAAAAACACGTTTTTAAATCCATGAGCAAATATAAAAAATAAAAAAAATATTTTAAAAAATAATTTCATATCATCAAAATCCATGAGCAAATAAAGGCACGGTCCATAATATATTGGCTTAGAAAAGAACTTGTCGAGGCGGAGCTTCCTGGACGCACACGTAATTCTGAGTCATCAAGTGAGCTTTGTCCTTGTAATAATCAACCGTGATTAGTTATTGGCTCTCCACGTGGGCCGGTGGTCTCCTTATCTTATATTCCTATGCTCTGGCAACCATCACGTGTTACTCACACAATGCTACTCGCCCGGTTAAGCGACGGCGTGAGACTAATGATTGTTTTTTTTTTAATATTAATATATCTAAATAATTTCAAATTATAAAAAAATAATTTAAAATAAAAAATACAAAAATAAACGCATTATAATTCTAACAAGTACGAGCTCAGGTTGAAAGCTCATGTCATGAGATGCAGAGAACCATGCTCAAAAAATAAAATTAATAATTTTATACTTTAAATTTCAAAAATGAACATAAATAAGTAAATTATTGAAGGGGAAAAAAAAACGTGGCTAATCTTGTGACCATTAAAGGTTTAAGGCATCCTTTGAGAGTGTAGCGGGACCATATTCTTTTTAAAATTTTATTTAAAAAAAAACTTTAAAGTAATAATTTTTAGTATTTTTTATTATTTTCATATGTTGATATAAAATATATATATATATATATATATATATATATATATTAATGAGTTTTGCTCGTGTCACAGGTTAATTTAATTTAATTGGATTAATTTTTGAGTTGATTTAGTTTAAATTCTAAATTGATAGGTAACAAGATTGACTTATCATGTTAGAGTTTAATAATGCTAAAAATGATATTATTTTGATATATTTTCAAACAAATAAATACTTTGAAAAGTAATATCTACTACACATCCGAACATGCATTTATATTTAGTTTGTTTTTATATTTTAAAGGTGTTTTTTTTAATTCTTTGCTTCAAATTAAATTTTTAATATTTTCAAATTGTTTTGATGTGCAAATATCAAAAATAAATTTAAAAATTAAAAATTATTATTTTAATATATTTTTAAATATAAAATATTTTTTAAAAAAACTAATCCCATTCTCAAATAACCTCCAGAAATATTCCAACCGTGCATTGGATGGATGTGGTGAAGGAGCACGAAAAGCAAATGTTAAAGTATAGAAGCACTTACGACGGTCGGCAGAGGGTTAAATTCCAAAAGACAACACGTCTGATGATTCGGTCATGTACTTGTTGTAGCCCTGGTCGCACTACAAACCGTACACTGTTAGGGCAAATTTTGATCTTCAGAAACCCCAAAAGCCATACCGTGTCATTTTTCAAATCATGTCCTGCTTGCAAAAGGGAAGACTTCCACGGCTTCATGGGGGCCTCTTCCTCACCTTGTGGCTGTCTCTGGTCTTCCAGTTCTCACCCTCAAAAGCGTGCTCTTTACTTTTCCAGAACCAAAAAAAGTCTCAAGCATTGATCTCAAGCAACCAGACAATTGAAGACTTGGATTCACATTTCTAAACTTTTTTATGTTTGTTTGTCATTAGAAAAGTTGGTTAACAAAAAATACTTTTCAGTCAAAAAAAAATTTAGCTTGGTTTTCAGGAAAGTGGGAAGTTGTGAAAAATTTAGAAATATCATATGATTTGCTGATTATATCAAATTTGGTCTTCAAACTTCTGATTGTTATATATATTTTGTATTGAATATTTGTTTTTCAATTTCATCCCTTAGAATTTAATTTTTATA
>Ga0325414_1006565_pt1 | contig 12344 bp, 3 predicted proteins | sample PopdelMetagenome_8_FD_206183 | JGI IMG/M metagenome (GOLD analysis project Ga0325414, IMG submission 206183) | Populus deltoides microbial communities from Bellville, Georgia, United States - Leaf-PdKOR-R3 | ecosystem: Host-associated > Plants > Phyllosphere > Phylloplane/Leaf | place: USA... | reverse complement strand
GGGTCATATTCCATTGAAAGCACTTCCCATGCCTTGGAGGCAGTCTCTTATCCATCGCAACAATCGTGCTTTAGCTAATCCTGAAGTTTTCAGTCATATGGTGGCAAAGACAATAAGTTCCAGAAACTTGCAGGTGAAGATTTTTCTTCCAGAAACAAGTCAGTTCTACTAATGAGCGTAGAATACTTGTATACTTCAGGATTTCACGTATGCGAATGCGCATGATAATGCGTTTGGGCAGAGTGTGTTTGGACGGTGAAATGAAAATGGGAAAACCATGATAATAATAATAATAACAACAACAAACCCATAAAAGCATCAGACCGATTTCTCTCAATTTAAACACATTGAGGTTATAAGCTCTTTTGAGTCGTAATTTAATTGAAGCCAAGGCTTCTTATAGGTGAAGAGGATCATTCTTGTGAAGCAGAGGAATGATGACAAACAACTGAGGAAGTAAAGACTTTTTTGCGAGAGATCTGCGTTTGATACTTTTGCTTCAGTATCTGATAGGAGGTGAACCGTGAACCATAACTTGTTGACCATGCAAAAAGAAATCCTAGGGCAAGGGTACCATGGGAGGCAGATAGAAATCCTGGGGCAAAGGTACCATGGGAGGCAGATTTGTTGAGGTGGAATCTCTACCATCTTCAGCTGCTCAGGGCAGTCGAGTACGGAAGCTACAAACCATTCCTGTACACATAAGATTTGTGGATAAACCTGCATGGTGTAAATGATCATACCACGATGCTTCCGCTTTTTTCAGCAAAACTCTATTTGCCTGATCATTGACTATACAAGGGGCTTTGTATGAAGTATGAACGGATAGAAGGGAAATAAAACAGAGCATTTGACAAAGGGCAGCAAAACTATCTTGGTAATAAGAAGCATTTCTCCATTCAATTCCTGTTAGCTACACATCTTTTCTATACACAACCTTCTTTTTTTGCTTGTGAATACTTAATATTAATTCCCATACTGTAAATAATACCTAGAACATCCAAAAAGAAGTATAAGATTAACTCATACCAACCTCCCACTAGATCAAGTGAGCACAAAAAAGAACTAGAAGAACAGGAGGAAGAATGGGATGAGCAAGTCTGCTTTTTCTAATCGTTAACACAGCTAAAGAAGTAATTATACTTTGCTTTAGTTCCTTTTGCAATACCATATACTAAGGACCACGTCCTCTATTTAAACACAAGCAGGCTGGGGTAAAGACATTAAATCTCTACAATATGCTCTGCCAGGATGAGTGCAAGATTTCCAGGAATACTAATTACATTAAAGCTGTATTAATATTCCAAGATATGCTCTGTTATGAGTCCAGGATTTCCAGAATGCTCCAAGATATGCCTTGTTTTGAATCCAAGATTTGCTCAATCAATTCGTTGAAATTTCCTTGGTTGGTTGAACTATCATTTCGGGTTGGAGTTGTTGCCATCGATACATCTTCATCCTTCAATGTCTCTCCACTACTGTAACATGAATTGTGGGAGTTTTCAGCCTTATCACTTCGATAGTTATGTTCATCCTTATCACTTCTTTGAGTCCCACAATTCATGCCAAGATGCTAGGTTGTGCCAATACCCTCCCTCAAATTGTGCCGGGGTTGGAGGCAAAGTTCGGTTAAAAAATTACTAAGTGCTGCCTTTGATATTGGTTTAATTAAGAGGTCTGCTACTTGCTCTATAGTGGAGATATGTTGAGTGATGAGATGTCTAAGTGCAACTTGTTCGCGCACAAAATGATAATTCAACTTGATGTGTTTGTTGTGAGCATGAAACACTGATTTATTGTCATGTGAAGAGCACTTATGTTATTGCAGTAGAGAGTTGGTGTAGATGCCACTGGAATGTGGAGATCTTTAAGGATAAATAACATCCATGTGAGTTCTACTATTGTATTTGTCATTGTTCGATATTCCGCTTTAGTGCTTGATTGAGAGATCATAGGCTATTTGTTTGCACATCATGAGATGAGATTTTCTCCTAGAAATGTATACATTATCTTATGGTGGATTGTTTTGTGGTGAGACACCCAGCTCAATCGGCATAGGAGAAAGCACAAAGATTAAGTGTTGTATTTGCAGTAAAATACAAACCTAAGTCAATTGTGTCTTTGACATATCTTAAGATTCTCTGAACAATTTTAAATGCATAATTGTGGGGACATGCATGAAATTTGAAGCATAATTTACATTGAATGAGAGATCTGATCTCATGAGAGTTAGGTACTGTCAAGCTCTAATCAGTCCTATGTAATAACTTCAATCTTCTAGCAAGGCATTGTTTGATGAGGTCTTGGTTTTAGCTTTAAGAGATGTGCTCATAGGCTTGCAGTCGACCATTTTGGCTCTTCCAGGATAGTAAAAGCATAATGAGATTGGAACAACTGTAGACCAATCGATGTTTGTGATATTTCAATGTCAAGAAAGTGATGAATGTAGCCCCAGTCTTTCATCTTGAATTCTGTGCTAAGAGTTGAATAAAGGATGACACTAGTGTTATGGAGGAACTTGTTAGTAGGATATCATCTACATAAAAAAAGAATTCATGTACCAAGATTAGAGTGAAAAATAAATAGGGAAGGGTCGGCTAGATTAAAAAAAAAACATATTTAAAAAGAAAAATATTAAACCGATCAAATCAATCACGAGGTGCTTGTTTGAGACGATAAAGAACCTTTTGAAGCTTGCACACATGTTTTGGATATGCTGGATTAGTCATTCCCGGAGATTGTTCCATGTATATATTTTCTGAAATTAAACCATGAAGGAACTCATTTTTTACTTCAAATTAACTCATACCAACCTCCCACTAGATTATAGTGAGCACAATGCGGACCATTTGGCTGTCCAAAAACTCTGTAAGCATGCAAATGCTTTGGAATGACCTTTGCTGTCTGCTCCATTGCCATCATCATAGCCAGAAAAGAAATGTTTAAGAGAATTACTTGAGATTTAAAGCCAATTAGAGGTGCATGTAAACCAAATGAAATAACGAACTGCGGTGTACAGCTTCTGGAGGACAGATGAGATCTTGATCCCCTGCAGTTGCTAACGCTGGAACATTGCTTTTGCCTAGATGATCCTTGTGAAGGAAAGATCCACTACGGTTTTGTAATCAACCTTCTTGAAATGCTGTTGTCATCTGCAATAAAAGCTTTGCAGGTACTGTGCCTGTGGATTATTATGATTGGATTATCTCATACATGATAGGAAGGAAGAGAGATGAGTGGAAATGATAGCCATTATTGATATTCTTGCCAAAGGACTAAAAATAAAGGAGGGGGCCCTATTTATGGAAATTGCTTATTGACTATTAAGTAATACTTTAAAAGTCATGGAAAAACTACTGCCGCCTTTCACTTTCCCATCTTTAATATATTATATTATTATAATTATTATTATATTATATTATATTATATTATATACTAAAAATTAAATGAAACACTAAATTGTTTTTTTTAAATTTTTTTTGTTTGATCCCGGGTTTCACGGGTTAGTCTGATTTAACGAGTTAACCTGGAATTTTTTTTTCTTTTTAATTAATTTTTTTCATTTAGTTTAGTTTGTTAATGTTAAATTTCTTTATATTTAATTATCAGACTTTCATGACACGTATCCTGAACTTGACGGGTTAACTTGGTTTGACGGGTTAACTTGGTTTGACGGGTTAACTCGGTTAATTTTGGGTAAACTCGTCAATTGTTTTTTTCTATTTAGTTATCAAACTTTCATGGCGCGAATTCCAGATTTGACGAGTTAACCTGGTTTGAAGGGTTAACCCAATTAATTTAGATTTTTTTCTTTTTTTATTAGTTTTTTTTCTTCCTATTGGTTTTTCTTCCTTTGTTTTTTTCTTTTTAATTAATCTATTTAATTATCACATTTTTATGATACGACCTTATAGCCAGACCCACATCCAATGCTCTAGGGTCCGGTGTTGCAGCCAAGCTCACTTAAACTTAAGTCATGTAAGTTTAATGTTATTATTAATATTATAAATAGTATTCTTGAGTCAAGTGTTGCAGCTAGACCCAAGGCTTTTAGGTATATCTTTGCAGAAAGACCTAATACTCTTAGATCTTAGCATTTTTTGATATTTTTCATGCAAGAAAAAAAAATTAACCCGTGGTGTATGCCTTTGTTTTTTTTTTTTTCCTTTTTAAGCCTTTTACTTTGAATAGCACGGTGCAATTTACAGTGAAAAAGCTTATGTCTTTAATTTATTTTTTTTTCTATAGTTTCTTAATATTAAATTTTTTCTGTTTAATTATCAGGCTTTCATGACATGGATCCCAGGTTTGATGGTTTAACCTAGTTGATTCAGATTTTTTTTTCTTTTTCTTCATTAGTTTTTTCTCTTTGCATTTTCCTTTTAAACTTATCTTTTCTAAAAAAATTTAGTTCATTAATATTAAATTTTTTTTTCTATTTAGTGATCACACTTTCATGACACGAATCCCAGGTTTGACGGGTTAACCTGATTTAGCGAGTTAACTCAATTGATTCAGATTTTTTTTTCTTTTTTCTCATTAGTTTTTTTTTCTTTCTGTTGGTTTTTTTCTTTGTTTTTTTATTTTTAATTAATCTATTTAATTATCACACTTTTATGACACCACCTTGCAGCCAGACCTACATCCAATGCTATTGGGTCTGGTATTGCAGCCAAACTCACTTAAACTTGGGTCATGCAAGTTTAATGTTATTATTAATATTATAAATATTACTCTTAGGTCAGATGTTGCAGCCAAACCCAAGACTCTTGGGTATAGCTTTGCAGAAAGATCTAACACTTTTTTTATACAAAATAAATTGACCTGCGGCATCGCGCGGGTCATGTAACTAGTTAAGAACTAAAAAGGGTGGACAATTTTTGGTTTGTGCATATCGAAGATGGGATTTAAAAAAACAAATTAGCATAGTAATTAAAAGAATTTAGCATAATAATAACATTTGATTTTTTTTTTAAATAACACACTTAAAAAAAAGCAATATTGTGTTTAAAAAGCATATAAACTTTAGAAATGTCGCATTTTACAAATACGACATATAATTAATTTTTTTGCACAGATACCATTCTCCAGTTCTGTGTTATAGGTATTTATTTACTCATATTTATCCAAAGTTATTAAACCTGGATTGGCCCGGCTTGGAATCCAGTCGACCCGGTGGCTGGATCGATCTGGATAAGGTAAAAGACTAGCAAGAGCAAAAAAAAGGTCAAACCCGGTCGACCTGCCTAGTTGCCCGGGCCCGGCAAAACCTGGTAAAGACCCTTTCTTCAAATGTGTTTTTTTCTCCTAACCAGATACCTCTTTTTTTTTCATATTTTTTAGTTGGTTATTAACTCTTTTCAAAGTTCACTAAATAAATACTAGAAGAATATTTTATTTTTTTAATATGGGATTCGAAGCCCTATGTTCATAAGAAAAAAAGTTATTTTTTTTTAATGTGAGATAAATTTGTTTTTTGGTTTAAATACTTCAACTTAAAACAACAATATAATATATTTTCAATGTTGGATAAAAAATCTTTTGAAATAATCTTTTAAATTTTATTATTTATAATATATAATTTATATTTATATTTATTATTATTTTTATTTTTTCATATAAGTATTAAAACTTCAAATAATTTTTTTTAAAATTTTTATAGGGACTATTGGTAGTAGTTCAAGTCCCTACCAATGAACATTCCTCCTTAAGCTAGTAGAGGACCAAAATATGTTATTTCATCCATTTTTTTTGTATTATTAATTCATATATATTTTTTTAAAATTTATGTGCTAATTGCCGCATTATTAATAAATTTTTAAAAATTACTATTACTATGAAAAAAAACCACGTTGGCATACGTGGCGCTTGGGTTCCCTCTAAGGCTGGACAACCCAAACACCACGTGGCATTTGGGCCGCTTCCTCTTGGCTGCAATCCAAGCGCCAGGTGGCGCTTTGGTTTTGGCACTCACATGCATGGCCCAAGGCTAGCCTTGGGCCTGGCAGGGTAGGGCAGGTCCTAAAATAGAATTGGGTCCTGGTCGCGGCAGACCAAGCGCCACGCGACGCTTGAGCACCACCATCCTAAGCCCTCAGCACAACACCACCTAGCGCTTGGTTTGCTTCCTCTTGGGTGCAGCTCAAGCGCTACATGGCGCTTGGGCTGCTTCCTCTTGGCTGTAGTCCAAGCGCTAGGTGGCGGTTTGACTTGGGCATTCACAAGCATAGCCCAAAGCTAGCCTTGGGTCTGATAGGGCAAGACCCAAAATAGAATTGGGTCTTGGCCGCGAGCATACAAAACGCCACGTGGCGCTTGAGTAGCACCACCCCAAGCCATCAGCACACCACCACCTGATGCTTGGTTTGCTTCCTCTTGGGTGCAGCTTGTGCTAGGTTGGGTATGGCCCAAAATACCCTTGGATCCTGGCCGCAGCAGGACCTAAATATGCTTAGGACCTAGCTTGGTAGGACTTAAATAGGCTTGGTCCTGCTCCCAATATTTTTTGGAAGTTAAAGGTGAGCCCGCGGAACTCCCAATATTTTTTGGAAGTTAAAGGTGAGCCCGCGGCATTCCGCGGGCCACCTAACTAGTATTAACTATAACTAAAAAGATCTAGCGGGAGTTATTATGGACTATGAGTGCTTTTATTATGGATTGCACTATTTGACAATGTAGCATTGCAAACTGTGAGTGATTTCACTATGGACTACATTGTTTGGTGGGGCATGATAAGGCTGCAGATCCGCTCCCCTGTATTAATATTAAAAGTATTATTATTTGTCTTATAAATAATATTATTTTAATTATAATTAATATTAAAAATACTATTATTTGTATTATCAATATTATTATTTTGAGTATAATTAATATTACTAATATAATAATTAATAAATTTGAAAAAAATATTATTAATATTGAAAAATAATAATAGATTTGATTTGAAGGGTACAATTAAGAATAATAATAATAATAACAACAACAATTATTTTTGTTGTTGTTGTTATTATTATTATTATTATTTATTCTCATCATTAGTAAATTGAAAAAAATATATTATTACCATCAAAGAAATACCATATATTAAAAAAAAACATTAAAAAATATAAGAACTTGGATAGAGAAGTTAAATATTATTATTAATGTTATAAATATTATTAAATTTACAATAAATATTATTATTATAAAGAATAAAAAATGATTATGAGGGGAAAATAAAGAAGCATGAGAGCTTTTATGCAAGAAAGAGTGTTATAAATAATGTTTTTTATACTAACAAGCCTATACAAAATAGTGTTGATGATTCTTTGTTAAAGGATTATGCAGACACATTGCCTATATGATATTCTTATTGTTCGAGGATAAATCCTTTTGAGAAGATGAGGAATGATGAAAATCAACAACTATTATCAAATGATCCATTAGAAGTATCAATTGAGTCTATTACAAGTTCTAAAACTAAAAGAGAAACTTAAAAGGTTAAATCAAGATGTGTGGGTTAAAGAGTCCCAAACCTATCAAACTAAACTTTTGTGTACTTTTTGGGTCACTTCTAGAGTTACAGGTGACAATTTTCTTTAATTTTAGTTGGGCTGAAAGCTAGACATCATAAGCTTTACATCAATAGATTATAAGCATAATAACTCATCCACACATGAGAGAATAAAATGTTTGAAGTCATACTTGAAATCTACCAGCAAATAAAGAAAGTAAAAAAAGAACCATTTACCATATGATTTGTGTATTATTACAAGAAAAGGATTTAATGATACGTGGAATCCCTATTTTGCAAGGATTCTTTACTTCATAAGAAGATAAATTAGGAAACAATCTTTATTTTGGAAGGACTCCTTGTGCAACCACAATCTTTCTTCTCGAGGAAAGATTTCAGCAACTTTAGCAATATTAAAAGTTCTACTTTTGAAAAACAATAAGAGTCAATAGCTTGAGAATTTTGCTTTCAAGAAATACTTAATTTTCAAAGGTACCAAGTTGGTAGCTTGTAGATTGGACAAGAAGGAGTAATTTTGAACTTATTTTTTTTTTATAGTGTATGGTTTTATGCTAACAAGCATAACTTTTAATATGATATTTGGATCATGCTAACAGTTTTCTATAAAATTCTAAAGGCTGATTTTTTTATAGGACTAAAATTTCATAACAATCAGATTTTAAGGAGGCTTTGCAATAAAGCCTAAGAAGATACTATGTGGGAATTGCATTATCTTTCTTGTTGGTTCAGAAATCTTTTTCTTATTTTGTTAGAATTCTTTTATTGTTGTTCTAGCTTTTTTATGATTTTTTAAATAGTATGAATAGGGTTACATATTTTGTATTTTGTTTTGTTTTTTGTGAGACTTGCATTATTATTTTTCTGAACTTATCAAAACTTAGTTGTTTTTGTAGTATTATACTTCAACTTATTGATTTGTTATAATCAAAGAATTATAATTTTTCTTGGTAGTAGTTCAAGTCCCTACCAACGAACATTCCTCCTCGAGCCAGCAGAGGACCAAAATATGTTATTTCATCCATTTTTTTTCATGTATTATTATTTCATATATTTTTTTAAAATTTATGTTCTGCAGATATTTATCAGTACATCTCAGAGAATGACACGTGGTATAGACAAAAAGGCCAGGTAGTTCAAGTGAAAAAAAAGGATCAATGGAACACAAGAAAGATTACTCTCAATCTTTTGCTGCTGCAAAAGCCAATATGTTTCCTTCGAATTCACTTCATTTCCCGGCCCCCACCTCCCTCTTCTGCTCGTCTTCGGAACTTCAGAGTTCGTCTTTGAAAGGTTATGTATAACTACTCTCTTATTCTCATAAATGCCAATTAATGTTGGTTGTTGGCGTTTGGGCTGCTTTCTCTTCTTGGACACTCCCAGACTGTCTGGCCGAAGCTAGAACCCAAAAAAGAATTAGGATTCAAAATAGAATTACATCCTCAACGCGGTCAAACCAAGCACTACGAAATGCTTAGGTTGTCTTTTTTTTTTTAGTATAATTAGGAGTATTGGTATTAAAAATATTATTACTAGTTTTTTTATTATATATTTTTTTTAGTATAATTAATTTTTAGAGTATTAATAGTGAAAATATTATTGTTTGTTTAGTTGATATTTTTTTTGTATAATTAATATTAGAAGAATTATATATTTTTTCTTAACATAAAAAAATATTATTATTTTTTTAGTCTAATTAATAGTGTTGATCTCAAAACTATTATTATTTGTTCTCTTAATATTATTTTTTAGTATAATTAATATTACTAATCTCTAAAATATTATTATATTTGGTGTTATAAATAATATGATTTTTATAATAATTCATATTATTACTACTACAAATATTATTATTTGTATTATAAAATTTTTAGTATTTTTCATTACAATTTATAAGAGCATTATTAATAATTTTTTAAAAACTGCTATTACTATGAAAAAAACCACGTTGGCGTACGTGGCGCTTGGGTTCCCTTTAAGGCCGGACAACCCAAGCACCAAGTGGTTGCTTCCTCTTGGCTGCAATCCAAGCGCGCCAGGTGGCGCTTTGGTTTGGGCACTCACAGGCATGGCCCAAGGCTAGCCTTGGGCCTGGCAGGGTAGGGCAGGTCCTAAAATAGAATTGGATCCTGGCCATGGCAGATCAAACGCCACATGGCGATTGGACAGCATCACCCCAAGCCCTCAGCACAACACCACCTAGCGTTTGGTCTGTTTCCTCTTGGGTGCAGCTCAAGCGCTATATGGCACTTGAGCTACTTCCTCTTGGCTGCAGTCCAAGCGCCAGGTGGCGGTTTGACTTGGGCACTCATAAGCATGGCCCAAAGCTAGCCTTGGGCCTGATAGGGCAAGACCCAAAATAGAATTGGGTCCTGGCAGCGGGCATCCCAAGAGCAACATGGTGCTTAGGCAGCACTACCCCAATCCATCAGCACAGCGCCACCTGACGCTTGGTTTGCTTCCTCCTGGGTGCAGCTTGGGCTAGGTTGGGCATGACCCAAAATACCCAAATATGCTTAGGACCTAGCTTGGTAGGACCTAAATAGGCTTGGGTCCTGCTCCCAATATTTTCTGGAAGTTAAAGGTGATCCAACGACGTAGCACGAGCCACCTAACTAGTATTAACTATAACTAAAAAGATCTTGCGGGAGTTATTATGGATTGTGAGTGCTTTTACTGTGGATTGTACTATTTGACATTGTAGCGTTGCAAACTGTGAGTGATTTCACTATGGATTACACTGTTTGGTGGGGCATGATAAGACTGCAGGCTCGCTCCCCTGTATTAATATTAAAAGTATTAATATTAAAATTAATATTATTTGTCTTATAAATAATATTATTTTTATTATAATTAATATTAAAAATACTATTATTTGTATTATCAATATTATTATTTTGAGTATAATTAATATTACTAATATAATAATTAATAAATTTGAAAAAAATATTATTAATATTGAAAAATAATAATAGATTTGATTTGAAGGGTACAATTAAGAATAATAATAATAATAACAACAACAATTATTTTTGTTGTTGTTGTTATTATTATTATTATTATTTATTCTCATCATTAGTAAATTGAAAAAAATATATTATTACCATCAAAGAAATACCATATATTAAAAAAAAACATTAAAAAATATAAGAACTTGGATAGAGAAGTTAAATATTATTATTAATGTTATAAATATTATTAAATTTACAATAAATATTATTATTATAAAGAATAAAAAATGATTATGAGGGGAAAATAAAGAAGCATGAGAGCTTTTATGCAAGAAAGAGTGTTATAAATAATGTTTTTTATACTAACAAGCCTATACAAAATAGTGTTGATGATTCTTTGTTAAAGGATTATGCAGACACATTGCCTATATGATATTCTTATTGTTCGAGGATAAATCCTTTTGAGAAGATGAGGAATGATGAAAATCAACAACTATTATCAAATGATCCATTAGAAGTATCAATTGAGTCTATTACAAGTTCTAAAACTAAAAGAGAAACTTAAAAGGTTAAATCAAGATGTGTGGGTTAAAGAGTCCCAAACCTATCAAACTAAACTTTTGTGTACTTTTTGGGTCACTTCTAGAGTTACAGGTGACAATTTTCTTTAATTTTAGTTGGGCTGAAAGCTAGACATCATAAGCTTTACATCAATAGATTATAAGCATAATAACTCATCCACACATGAGAGAATAAAATGTTTGAAGTCATACTTGAAATCTACCAGCAAATAAAGAAAGTAAAAAAAGAACCATTTACCATATGATTTGTGTATTATTACAAGAAAAGGATTTAATGATACGTGGAATCCCTATTTTGCAAGGATTCTTTACTTCATAAGAAGATAAATTAGGAAACAATCTTTATTTTGGAAGGACTCCTTGTGCAACCACAATCTTTCTTCTCGAGGAAAGATTTCAGCAACTTTAGCAATATTAAAAGTTCTATTTTTGAAAAACAATAAGGGTCAATAGCTTGAGAATTTTGCTTTCAAGAAATACTTAATTTTCAAAGGTACCAAGTTGGTAGCTTGTAGATTGGACAAGAAGGAGTAATTTTGAACTTATTTTTTTTTTATAGTGTATAGTTTTATGCTAACAAACATAACTTTTAATATGATATTTGGATCATGCTAACAGTTTTCTATAAAATTCTAAAGGCTAATTTTTTTATAGGGCTAAAATTTTATAGCAATTAGATTTTAAGGAGGCTTTGCAATAAAGCCTAAGAAGATACTACGTGGGAATTGCATTATCTTTCTTATTGGTTTAGAAATCTTTTTCTTATTTTATTAGAATTCTTTTATTGTTTTTCTAGTTTTTTTATGAATTTTTAAATAGTATGAATAGGGTTACATATTTTGTATTTGGTTTTTTTTTGAGACTTGGATTATTACTTTCCTGAAATTATCAAAAATTAGTTGTTTTTGTAGTAGTATTATACTTCAACTTATTGATTTGTTATAATCAAAGAATTATAATTTTGGTTTTTTTGGTTCAGGTATTATAGGATTAAGTTTTTTTATCAGTTTACTTTTAACTTTTTTGAATGGTTTCTATTGATAATATATTAAAATAATATTTTTTAAATTTATTTTTAATATTAATATATAAAAATAATTTAATTTTATAAAAACACTTTTCCTATCAGCAAATTGTGGTGCAGTTGGCAGGGTATGTCGTTTCAAGTTAGGCCTGAGTCGCCTCCTTGACGAGCTATTCTTGTCATTTGTAATTATTAATAAAGTAGATTTAATGGACTTCTGTCAAAGAATGAAAAAAGAGATACCTTTCTTTTGTGTGTCTCTATACTTTTTTTGCCCT
>Ga0325414_1006559_pt1 | contig 12349 bp, 11 predicted proteins | sample PopdelMetagenome_8_FD_206183 | JGI IMG/M metagenome (GOLD analysis project Ga0325414, IMG submission 206183) | Populus deltoides microbial communities from Bellville, Georgia, United States - Leaf-PdKOR-R3 | ecosystem: Host-associated > Plants > Phyllosphere > Phylloplane/Leaf | place: USA... | reverse complement strand
AAAAAAAAAAAATTTTTATATTAATTCAAAAACAATTTTTAAAAAAAAAAAAAAAAAAAAAAAAAAAAAACCCCCCCCACCCACCACCCCCCCCCCCCCCCCCCCCCCCCCCGACTCACCGCGCCACTACCCTCCCACCTCTCCACCGCCCTGCAAAGCTGACAACATCACCCCACAACACTCCCTCCTCCATCCCGCTCGCTCAACACAGTAGACAGCAGCACGCACCACCTTCCTTCCTTCCTCTCTCTCTCTCTCTCTCTCGCCCACCACACCTCCCTCTCTTTTGCCCAGCACAGCAACCACCTCTCTCTCAGGTCAGTCCCTCCCCTCCCCTCATTCTCTCCATTATTGCATTTTATTGTGTTCTTCTCTTTTAATTATTTTTCTTGGATTTATGATTTCTATAGCTAATTGCTACCTTCCTGGTTTTATTGGACTTGATTTTCATATATATATATATATAGGATTTTCCATTTCCCATCATAAATGTATTGATTATTTCTGCGATTTGCTTGCTATTATTACATGCATCACTCTGAATTTACTGATTACTGACTGAGTTTGATTAGGCAATGCTCTTTTTTTTTGCCTAATTTTTTTTTGTGTGACAATGATGTCAGGATAATTCATAAAAAGAGGATTAGAAAAACTTTTTGATTGATCATTATTTTAATTGATGTGTACTGCTGTAATAAATTTCTATTCCTGGTGTGCACAGTTGGCCAAAACAAGGAAGAAAAAAAACAGTCCATACATCTCTGTACACAAATTATCATGCAGAAATGAAGCAGAGGTACCTTAGTATCATGATTTAATCTCTGCACTACGTAGCATGACTTCATATTCCCTTTCAAATAATCTATGCAAGTTATCTCCATGAGAGCGAGATTTTTCTCTCTATTTTCTACAAAAAGAGAGGGTACAGAGAGGCTTCACTTTCTGTGGAAGGTAATCATAATTTAGATGGCAGCAACACGATTAGCTATACCAGTTAAAACGAGGAAAATTAAACAACGATACCTACATCATACCCACTTTCCATGAGTGAACCACACCTTTTTATCAGCCAAAACTCCATAGCATCTGAAAGACAGAATAATTAGGAGGTAAGTTGGTACATTACATGCAAACCATTAATTGATTACCACATATGGAGAAGGAATATCAAAGTCAGACACAAACCTTTTAGCATTTGATATCACAAATGCTTCCAAGGATGGCAATTTTATCCAAACCCAATGGATACCGACCCAACCCGATTTGAATGGATAGGAAAGTTTTTCACCAGTCAAGTTTGGTGGCTAAAGGTCGGATTTCAGCTCGGGTATAGATACTGCCTACCTGAACCCAACCCGAAATACATTAATGAAAAAAATGACAATATATATATATATAAGAAGAAGAAGAAGAAGAAGAAGAAGAAAATTAGGGTTCCTCTCCTAGCCGTGATTTCCCTTCCTCACTCTCTTTAAAGAACAGAAAGTACATCTCTTCTCCATCCTTCCTTAGCGGCGCCTCTTGTCTGGTCGTCACCTTTGAAGTTAGTTTGTTGTCTGCTTGGTTGCTTTATGCATGTTTCTTTTTGTCTGTTGTGTTTTGTATATGTAGTTAGTTTGTTTGTATACGCTTTTCTACATCTAGAACTTCAAAATTTTTCTTCCAACCTTTACCCCAAAGTCCCCGTACCTCAATTGTGCTTTTAGAATGGTTTGATTGCAAGAAGATTTGTTATTTGTTATCGATTCCTTTTTACCAAGCTCTTGAATGTAATTGTGAACTAATGATTCTAAAAATCTTGTTTCCCAGGTTCTAGCGATTCGATACTTACCCCATAACTTACGACATATTGCATGCAACAGGTCTATTCTCAGCTGACCAGAAAAGGTATGAGCTAGTGTTTTTGCTTGTCTTATTGTTTATTTCTTCATACTATGCTGGTGAAGGGTAAATATAAATTTCTGCATGCTATTTTCTTAGTTTTAGGCACAAATGCAATATCTCAAGTATCATGCTTGAGATGGATCACCTGGTGGAAGTGTTTATGTATGTGTTATAGGTGAGCTTCAAGAGATAACAACTTTCATGAGATGGGTGGGCAGTGTGCACACTTCAGGACACAAGTAATGAGGAGTAGTAAACTCTTGACCCACTTCACCTCTAATTCTAGATCCTTTTCCACTGCATCATTTGCTGGCATGACCAGCACCAGCACCAGCACCAGCATCACTCCCTCTGCTAATAACCACACAGACCCCGCAAAAGATGATGACCAACAACAGCCATTACAATCACACAAGATAGTTGATACCTTATACAACCTTAAGAATCAGCCTCACCTTGCTTTCTCCATCTTTTCCCACCTCAAAAACCCCGACATCCCCGCCTATGCTGCCATCATTCGAATCCTTTGTCATTGGGGTCTCCACAAGATGCTCCACTCCATTTTCCTTCATCTTCACCATAATAACAACGACTTTACTTCTTTTGATATTTCCCATTTGCTTGACACACTCTCTCCCCCTCATCATATTGACATTGATCTTGAAAAGGAGGACACTGTGAAGCATCGCTCTTCTTTCCTGATCCAAGTCTATGATGCCTTGGTCAAGTCCTATGTCACTGCAGGCATGCTTGATGAGGCTATCAATGCTTTGTTTCAGATCAAAAGGCGCGGATTCCTGCCCCATATTTTCACCTTTAACTATCTCATGAACAAATTGATTGCAAATGGTAAAGTGGATGCGGCTTTGGCCATTTACAAGCAGTTGAAGAGTTTGGGTTTGAACCCCAATGACTACACCTATTCCATCATCATAAAGGCCTTTTGCAGAAAGGGCAGTTTAGTGGAGGCCTCGAATGTCTTTCAGGAGATGGAACTTTGTGGGGTCATTCCTAATGCTTATGCTTACACAACTTATATTGAAGGACTCTGTGCAAATCAGAGGTCAGACTTCGGATATCAGGTGCTTCAAGCATGGAAAGAAGGCAACATTCCTATTGATGTGTATGCTTATGTGGCTGTAATTCGTGGATTTTGTAATGAGATGAAAATGGACCGAGCAGAGGTTGTCTTGGGAGACATGGAAAAACAAGAGTTGATTTCTGATGCACGTTGCTATAGTGAATTGATTCGTGGATATTGCAAGGCTGGGGATCTTTCGAAAGCCTTGGCACTCCACAATGACATGGAATCAAAAGGTATCAAAACAAATTGTGTCATTGTCAGCACAATTCTCCAATACTTTTGTGAGAAGGGAATGCATTCCCAAGTGGTGGAAGAATTTAAAAGATTTAAGGATTTAAGAATTTTTCTAGATGAGGTTTCATACAACATTGTGGTTGATGCTTTATGCAAACTAGAGAAAGTGGATCAAGCTGTAGCATTGCTGGATGAAATGAAGGGTAAGCAAATGGATATGGACATTATGCACTACACAACTCTAATAAATGGGTATTGTCACGTAGGAAAGCTGGTTGATGCATTTAGGGTATTTGAGGAAATGGAAGGAAAGGGTTTGAAGCCAGATGCTGTCACTTACAACATACTTCTTGCTGCCTTTTCTAGGAGAGGCCTTGCAAACGAGGCACTTAAGCTCTATGAATATATGAAGTCACGGGATCTAAAACCTAATGCTATTACACACAATGTGATGATTGAAGGTTTATGTATTGGAGGCAAAGTGACTGAAGCTGAAGCATTTTTCTGTAACATGGAGGAGAAGAGTATAGATAATTATGGTGCCATGATTACTGGGTACTGTGAGGCTAAACATACTGAAAAGGCCTCTGAACTTTTCTTTGAACTTTCAGAACAGGGTCTTCTAATGGATAGAGGTTATATCTATAAGCTACTTGAAAAACTCTGTGAGGAAGGTGAAAAGGATAGAGCTCTTTGGTTGCTTAAGACAATGTTGGATTTGAATATGGAACCTAGCAAAGACATGTATGGTAAAGTCATTACTGCTTGTTATCGGGCTGGAGATATGAGAAATGCAGAGGCAGTTTTCCACATTTTATGTAAGAGTGGATTAACTCCTGACATTTTTACCTACACAACAATGATAAATGTTTGTTGCAGACAGAATCGCTTGTTGGAAGCCCGCAATCTTTTCCAGGATATGAAGCACAGAGGAATTAAGCCTGATCTAGTTACTTTTACTGTTTTGCTGGATGGACATTTAAAGAGGGTACATTCTGAAGCATTTGCAAGGAAAAGAAAGGAAGTAAATTTGGCTGCTTCAAATATTTGGAAAGAAATGCAGAATACAGAAATCAGACCCGATGTTATTTGTTACACAGCTTTGATTGATGGGCATTGTAAGGTAGACAGACTTGAGGATGCCATTGGGCTCTATGATGAAATGATGTATAGAGGAGTAGAACCTGATAGAGCAACATGCACAGCTCTTCTGTCTGGCTGTCGTAACAGGGGAGATGTTGATATGGTACTTACAAAACTGAACCTTATTAATCTTACATCTGTCAAGGAGATGTAACCAGGTGACTACACTCAATAATGGCTGGATGAAGCTGTGAAAAGTTTCAGTTTCTTAAGTAAGTGCATGAGTGAATACCAGTAACTGGATGAACCTAAAATCTTTGAACTGGCTAATAAACTATTCAAAAGTAGAGCATGTCATTATCTTAATTATTTTTTCCTTTTTCTTACCGGATTTGAAATTGTGGCCGCATTACCAGCAATGCAACCTCTAATGCAAACATATCATTGTGCTTTTGAATCTCTCTTTTCAGGGAGACCACATCCCTTGCCAGAAATTTGCTCTAGAAATACAGTCAACTACTGTTTGCAGAACTGAGCCAACATTCACTCAACCCAGATCCTACTTCCATGGTATGAGTGGTCTGTCAATTTCAAAATTGTTAATTGACATCTCCATGAATATAACTTGTTCACGCTTCACACTGTACTTAATTATGTGCAGCTTAAGTTGAGCTTGGATAGTTTATCAAGTGTGATCTTGAAAATGAGGATGGAAGTGAACATGGCTTTGAAAGAGATATGATGTGATCTGCAATGACTTCATATGGAAAAGGAAGATCGCTTTGCTTGAAAGTATGTTTATTAATTAAAATTAGTTGGTTTAAAAAATACTTAGTTCCCTGCATTACTTTACATATAAGAAGCATTGATTTTTTGCCTTTTTTTTTTTGGTAACTTTGCTTCTAAATGGTGCTTCATTTCATAGGATTGGTTTTGATTCTATATTTTGTGTGATGTCTGAAGTTCTACTGCAACAGATTTAAATGTTCATTTTTTTTCTTCATGCATTATAAGCTAGGTTTTGTATCCAACCTGTGCTGTATTATGAGTATTTTAAGAGTGAGAATCATTAAGCTCCTGCATCCTACAAACTTATCAAGGAAGTTCAACTGTACTGGTGGCAGCAGTTTTGCATTTTTCCCTTTTTTCTTCTGGTTTCTAATTAAGATAGAAGCATTCTGGAAATGAAAAAACATTTTTCCTTGTTAATGGATTATCAATTGAAAAATCACGGCTGTTGAGGTGTAAATCCTGGGTCTTATTTGAGTTTTTAATTGTGTAATCTTTTGAGGTTTGGTTTGTTTTCTTATTTTTATTTTTTGAACTGAGTTTGTTTGAAGATGGTTTGCTAAATCATATGAATTTTGCTATGTATATTGCATGGATAGATGATCACTTTGTACAATACCCTTTTTTCCAGTTTTTTTTCTTCTTTTTTTTTCCTTTCTTTTTTTGCATTTTCTTGACATCTGCTGGAGCTTGTTAGGTCTATTCCAACAAATAATGGGCATGTTAATAAAAAAAAGTATTTTCTTAATCTATGCACACAACCGAAGCAAATTATTTGAGAATGATTTGTTATTGGACAGGGCAGATGGAGGTCATAATGATTGATAGTCCTGATGCAGTAAATAGTCTGTATTATCTTGCTTTTAGACATTTGCAAATGAGGGGATTTCCACTCTGGTATATTTTGCATGTCATGATGTGCTTGTTATGGAGTTCATATGAAGGGCAAAGAAATAGTCATGTTCCTGATTTTTTATGCATGTTGTTTCTGGCATCTTGATGCTTTTAGATGTCTAATAATTGATATGGATGCATATCATTAGGCTTGTGAAATTTGCTTAATTAGTCCCTTTCTACCTGCAAGGTCAAGCTGAGAATGCGGGATGTGCAATTTCCGGGTGGTTTTTTATTATTGGAAAGAGAAGGTATGGATTACATAATTGTGCTGCACACTGAATGTTACAGAAGTTCTACTTACTATAAACATAAGTATTCAAATGTGAACTTCTGATTTTTGCAGTTGATTTGAACATTAAATTATAGACACTACACTATGGTAATGTTAATACGAGTGGGAGAGTTTGAGAGATGTTGCTTCGAAGGAAGAAACGAAGAACAAGAAGAGTTTGCAAATGGATTTACTCCTTTATTGGGATTGTCAAGTTCTTTGTCAAGGTTCTTATCCTCTCCTGTCCTGCATTGCTGCCTTCTTTATTCTTCTGACTGGTTGGTGATAGGATATGGATTTGTTATGTGATTCAAATCATATGATTTTTTCCATGATTGCTGTTTGCCACTATGAACTTCTTTCATTCACTGATGAATTTTGTTGATTAGTCTCTGCTCAGCTGCCAAATATTTATTTCAAATTGTTCATGGAGCCCTTCCCCAATTGTGTTTTGATCCTAATTCATCTGTGCCACCTGCTGAAATCACTGTTCTTGTCCTGGACTATCTTTACACGAAACTGGATCAAGTGTCTTGTGCAAGGTGGTGAGGTTGGGACTATTTTCTATCAATCTTATTTTTTGTCGTTTCTCAAGGGTTCTGCTTTACCCCTTATCATTTCAAATGCACAATTTCTGTTAATTCCAGGTAGAAGAGTTCTCATGCTACTCAATATGTCTGTGGGGAGTATGCTACCGTATATTCAATGTCTTGATTCTTGACATTTTGAAGGAACTCTTGATGATCCTTATGAAGAGGTGATTTAGGTTCAAACTTTTTGTCATAGACGAAACTCTATATTCTATAATGGTTTTATCGAATTAGTTTCTTGTGCCAAAAAATCATACCCATTTTATTTGCAATCCATGGAGCAAGAGCTTTTTTAAATATAAATTTCTTTACTGGAGATCCTATGAAAGCTTGCCTCCTTGAACTCTTTGCTGATTTTTCTTTTTTTTTTTTTGGAAAATAATTGTTGGGATCAATGTTATTTACTTGTAATGAATAATTATACCTCTCTCAATTTAGCCTATAAAAGCAACTAGTTCTCTCAGCAGATGCTCTTTTATGCAAACAGAGCAATCCCAATTGATTAAGCCCGAGTTCTGTGAGAAGAGCTATGAGTTAAGAGTGTTATTCTCAATGATGTCTGGAATAAGGAGACATCCAGATATTAATGTTCCTGGAGGATCTACTGATGATAGGGGGTTTAAGCATTTGCCGACAGACCTTTGCAGGGATAACCTTGCCGGAGATTTTGTGTTTCGTGGTCACATTTCTAGATACTTTTGACAAGATGAGCGAAGCAAATCAAAGAGCGTCACTCCTTTGGTGTCTTCCATAATCAGCAAGGGGTGATGATGGTGAATCCTTGCACAAGTTCTTGATTAATACAATATTACAGAGAAAGGTGATCGATTTAAAACGTGCACACAATTTCGGGATTGATTCTTCTACAAGAGCACATGAATACAAGTGCTGTAGATGAACTTCCTCTACAGGGAACATTCTGTCCAGAAAATCCAGCCATCACCGTGTGTCAAAGTTTGCGTGATAAGAATAGAGATTCCTGGAAAACAGTGAACTTATGTAGACGTCTCTATCTAGCCCCATTGAATGATGAGGTCTTACGACAGGCTATATATGCTGGAGAAAATGGGCCCGTTTCTACTTTCTATTGTCGAACAGACTATTATGCCTTCAGTTTTCGATTTGGTGAATCTGATTCACTGAATGGCACAAAATTGGTGCAAGTCTTGTTTCCTGCTCCCACTGTTCTTCCTTCTTTTCAGGTAATCCTTGATTGATTTCTCTCTTTAGAAAGAATAAAAGAAAAGGAATTATCTTCTAACAACACAATGAAACTACACAACTGGTTTAATTTCAATAGTCACATTTATCAATAAATTAATTAGGAAAATTAATCTCACTATAATTTTAGTTTCAGAGTGCCCATCTTTTAATATTATAATAAATATTCATATATATAAAGATCCATCAAATAGTTTACAAGAGAAGATCCATCCAACAATGGAGTCGCTCATTTATTACATCATAAAAAATCCAATCATTAAAAACATTTTGGAGGAGTGGTTCTTTTCACTCACTGCAGGATAAACTTTCTTCCTTCTACTCGTGTTACAAACTGCACCAACTCAAACATTCTCCATGTTTATATAACAGTAACATCTGTTTTTGGATAATATATAGAATAATTACAATGCTTCTTTTGTTATAATTTTATTCTACAGTTCAATTTGAATATTGGCGAATTATATGTAATTGTCCTTTTCCCCGTAAATTGGAATAATATAAGTTCTCATAAAACCATGCTTTATTGATTAATGCAAGATATATAGTATGGTCCAGATACCTTCATCGTCATTAATATATTAAAGTATAATTCTAAGATGAGCTGTGATTGACAATGAGTGGTATCGCATTATATAGGACAATTTCCAGGTGGTGAACCTGCCTGCCATGCATACTTTGTCTCCTTTGACTTTCCTTTTGCCTTATTCCTCCCTCCACGTATAAAAACAAGAGCAATATTTTCTAATTACATGTATAATATTCAAATCCATTTTCATTCATTAACCAAGGAACAGCTCACCAGTCTTAAGAACAATGAGGGAGAAAAAAGAACCCTAAACAATTTATATACCAATTAAGGAAGCATCTGCTGTCACAATGTTATTATATCCTACATTTTATAATATTCTTTGTTGTTTCCGCTTAATTTGTGCAAGGAAAAACTATGGAATCGCTGCGACCTTGCCTAGTGCACATCGTCAAACTCTAGTGCTAGTCCTAAAAGTAAAGAAAATAAATGACTTTATTTATGCAATCAATTAATGCTTGCAACCCAAGTTTTAATTCTTCTGATCAGCATCAATCATTCCACTTTCAATCACCAGTTAAGCCCATGTCTTTCTCCTTTCTTCAATTTCATAAGACATGATCATGAATTTGGCTGCTGTTACAACATATGTTGTTTTGTTTGCCCTATACATTGCTCCCGTGTCTGTTCATTCATTATATCAAAGCAAGGAGTTCTTTCCTGAAGAAAGAGAAGCGTTGATGCAGATAAGAGATTCAGTCAGTTCTACTTTGGATTTGCATGGAAATTGGACTGGACCCCCTTGTCACAAAAATTCCAGTCAATGGTCAGGCATTACTTGTTCTAATTGGCATGTGGTTGGTCTTGTGCTTGAAGGAGTCCAGCTCACAGGTTCTCTCCCACCTGCCTTTTTACAAAACATTACTTTCTTGGCTAATCTTAGTTTCAGAAACAATTCAATATATGGGCCGCTTCCTAATCTCAGCAATCTTGTGCATTTGGAATCCGTCTTCTTTTCATACAATCGTTTGACTGGTTCAATTCCATCTGAATACATTGAACTGCCAAACTTGAAACAATTGGAGTTGCAACAGAATTATTTAGATGGGGAGATACCGCCTTTTAACCAACCAACACTGACCCTTTTTAATGTGTCCTACAATCATCTTCAAGGCTCCATTCCTGATACTGATGTCCTTCGGAGGTTCTCAGAGAGCTCCTATGATCATAACTCAAATCTCTGCGGGATTCCATTGGAACCATGCCCAGTTCTGCCTCCTGCTCCACTTGTGCCGCCTCCATCTCCTCCTGTAAGTCCACCACAGAACAAGAAAAGGAAGCTTCCGATTTGGATCATTGCCTTGATTGTGGTTGTGGTAGCTCTTGTTCCGTTGATGGTCATGTTTGTTTTCTTGTGTTGTTATAAGAAGGCACAAGAAGTGGAAACACCAGAAGAACGGCAGGCAGGTATAACACAATGATTATCTTGAATTTTCCACATGATTGGCTACATGTTTCAATTATTTTACATCATAGGCTTTTAATTTATTTATTTTTGTTTTTTATGTTTCAATTTCCATTTTCCAATAGGGGATGATAGTTCACCAGAGTGGACAGACAAGAAAATGCCGCATTCTCAAAGCACTGAGGATCCTGAAAGAAGAATAGAGTTGCAATTTTTCGACAAGAATATACCTGTTTTTGACTTGGATGATTTACTAAGAGCATCTGCGGAAGTGTTAGGAAAGGGGAAACTTGGGACTACGTACAGTGCAAACCTGGAATCAGGTGCTGTTGTTGCTGTTAAGAGAGTAAAGTACATGAACAGCTTGAGCAAGAAGGAATTTATTCAGCAGATGCTGCTGCTGGGAAGGATGAGGCACGAAAACCTTGTGCATATCATCTCCTTCTACTATTCCAAGCAGGAAAAGCTGATTGTCTATGAGTTTGTACCAGATGGAAGTTTATTTGAGCTGTTGCATGGTTAGTTCAACTTCTCTCGCTTTCCATCATCTTAGTGATTATTTGTGTCAATTTCTGGTCCTCCAAATTAATATATGACAAAATTGCAGAGAACTACGTACATTGTCATAACTAATTTGTTTTCTGACATGTTATATATACCTGTGGGTGCTAGAGAATAGAGAAGCTGGTAGAGTCCCTTTGAATTGGGCTGCAAGACTGTCAATAATCAAAGACATAGCGAAGGGTATGGCTTTCCTTCACCAGTCATTACCTTCGCACAAGGTCCCTCATGCCAACCTCAAATCATCTAATGTGTTAATCCACAGAGATCGCCAAAGTTACCATTCTAAGCTCACAAACTATAGCTTCTTGCCTCTGCTGCCTTCTCGGAAATCATCCGAAAGACTAGCTATTGGCAGGTCACCAGAATTCTGTCAAGGGAAGAAGCTAACACACAAAGCTGATGTATACTGCTTTGGAATCATCCTTTTAGAGGTCATAACTGGGAAGATTCCAGAAGAGACTTCTCCAGCAGGAAACGAAGAAAAAGTGGATGATCTTTCTGAATGGGTTAGAATGGTAGTGAATAATGATTGGTCAACAGACATATTAGATGTAGAGATATTGGCTTCAAGTGCAGGGCATAATGAGATGTTGAAGCTGACAGAGATAGCTCTGCAGTGTACAGATATGGAACCAGAAAAACGACCTAAGATGAGTGAAGTATTGAGAAGGATAGAAGAGATTGATCGAACAAACCAAGAAAATGACTAGAAAGAGACTGTTTTGAAAGCTCTGCTAATTAACTCCCATTCTGTTGCTAATTAAGTCTTCCATGGTGTGATCACTGCTAGGAAGGGATCGATGCTCATAATTTCCATGTTGACTGTTGAGGCTTGGAACTCAGTTCAACTAAAGCTAACCATGCAACAGGCCAGGGGTTGACGAATGGCAGGACTGGTTGGAAGATATATTTAGTGCTATATGCCTCAACTTTAAGCACACAACAAGATCAAGTATAATCAGAATGATTTTTTTCAGACTGACATTTTTGTATTGAATACTGGTTTTGATCTTCAAATGTATCAGTTTACATTCTGCAGAAAACAAATAGTGAATTTCAATCGTCTATCTTTGTTACATAATTCCAATAATAACAACAGGTAATGTAAAGCATGGCATAACATAACATAAAAGCTGGATTAAGTTGCTCGCTCATTGTGTACAAAATCGAAAACGAAAAGTACAGGCAAAGTAAAGAATAATCTCTACAAAATTGTTTTTTAGCCAGTTTGGTGTGGAATCGGGCCACCAAAGAAGAACATGAACTTGTAGCAATGAGCAGCCGAGCCATTTGTCAAGAAATCCCAGTCCCAACCAAGATCATCAATCAACAAAATCTAGCAGATAGATAGCTAGGCTAACCATGGCAATTGAACACAAGAAGTGATAATAATACCTCTTTATCCGCCAACGGAGAATCATTTTAACTCTGTGATTATTGAATTGAACCATGACTGTGCAAGGGAGCAGAAGGAATTATTGGTGGCCGCAGATGATACATCCATAATTGTAATAATTGCATGTGGGTTGGGTTAGATAGCATCAGTAGTCTTCTATATATCAAATGAAAAACAACTAATCAGCGATCGATAGAAATAGGAAAAGCAGAGGTCAGCAGAGGAGGAGTTGACGTCTGAATCGGGGCCTGAAAGAGGATTGTTTCTGGACAGAAATTTGCAGAATTTTGACTTCTCTCTTTATTTTTTCCTCGTATTCTAGAGTTTAACTTTAGTCCTTGT
>Ga0325414_1006558_pt1 | contig 12350 bp, 7 predicted proteins | sample PopdelMetagenome_8_FD_206183 | JGI IMG/M metagenome (GOLD analysis project Ga0325414, IMG submission 206183) | Populus deltoides microbial communities from Bellville, Georgia, United States - Leaf-PdKOR-R3 | ecosystem: Host-associated > Plants > Phyllosphere > Phylloplane/Leaf | place: USA... | reverse complement strand
GCTCGACGACCGCTACATCGAATACATCGAGAAATTGTCCCGAGTGAAGTGAACCGACAATTACGTTGAGTTGTCCGAGTCTTTTTGGCTGTTGAGATAATTCTATCACGACGAAGAAAATTAGTGCATTGGAAGTCAAGGAACGATAGATTCGAGATTTTTGTCATCAGTTTTCATTCAATTGGTGATCCAATGGCGTGGCGTATATGGTTGTTCTTTTTTCTCCCTTTCATAATTCTTTCACGGTAATTTCTCCGTCGTTTGATGCAGATATCATTAGACTTTTCCCATTAAATTAGTTGTTAACAAAAGCAGACGCAGTCGTCGCATTGATTTATGCTTAACGATGTGGTCTCTTTTAAAAAATAGTATTATGTTTTAATCAAGAGTTACTAAAGAAATAAATAAATAGATTTCACAATATATAAAAATACTTCTAGATCCCGTTTAATTAGTATTTTGTAATACAAAATATAAATACAAAAAGATATAAATGTTTTTGGTTCGAGAAACAAAAATACAAACATGAAATAAATATATTTTTCAGATAATTTTAGAATGAATTTATATAATTTCAAAATAAAAAAGGCATGAAAATAAATTCTATATATCTCAATTATCTCCTTCTTATTTATTTTAAGACAATAACTAAACATTTAATATAAAGAATCTTTTTAATAAAAAAATGCCAAATTAATAAATAAAAATAAAAAAGTTTTGAAATTGAATTACAATATAACACTAACTTTAGTATGTATGTAATTTGTTGAAATGATTAATAGAGAGGTTTATCATTTTAAATGAGAAGAGGTTTCCCTAGCAAGTAGCTGTATTTTTTTTAATAAAAATAAAGGTTATCGCACTTTGTTTTAAAATAAAATATTTTTCTTTTTAAAGCATCTTAATCAAATATTATTTTTGGGCCACAATAGTTAAAAGCATTAGTGTTTTAAAAACACAACGATGGCAAACATACATTAAGGCTTAAAAAACACGATTTTGGATGTTAATTATCGAATTGATGATACTCCAGGATCAATTTAAATGATAATTAAGGTTGCCAAAAATATTTTTTTTTGATACAACATAAAAAATAAAATATAAATTCAGATTATAAAATCATTAAATTATAAGTAATTTTTTTAACTAATTATATATTGACAATTCCAATTAAGAAATTAAATTACATTAACATCTAATAAAGTAAGTCAACAATATTATAATCAATGAGTGATTTAAATAAATTAAGAGAAATAAAAAGTCTCATAACAAAATTTCTCAACACAAGGAAATTGCTGAATGGTAGGAGATACACATGAACCTAGAGACAACTTGGTTCCCATCACAATAAATCCTAATGGACTTATTTTGGGTTGAAAGCTAATGAGCCTAAACTAATAATTAATTAACATAAATTTAATAATAAAATAAACCCCTAAACAATGTTTAATGTGCTAGAAAAATTCAAATTAAAAATAATTATTCAAAAAAATAGAATAGAATAATAATAATAAAGTTTTTATGTTAAAATTCCTTCATGTAGCCCGAATCTTTAATTTTCGTATATTCTTGGCAGATTTAAGTCTTGATTTTAAATATGTCATTCTCTCTCATTTGGATGAATTACTGAGCTTGCGATATATGGTTGGAAAGCTTTCGATGTCTAGTTTCTAGCCCAACTTTAATCGCAGTAAAATTCCACCGATAGCTCCAAATATATCCCAAATAATACACGAAGGTCTAGTTTGACATATTTGACAAGATTTGTCTACTAACTTTGATCCTCTGAAATATTATGTTCCCAAACTTCATTTGATCTAAAAATTTACCACAATATATTTTCATGTGTCTAATATATCCTTGCAAAATTTCAGCTCTATCCAATGTACGGTTTGAAAGATATGTGTCCAATATCGCAAAACTAGCCAGTAGACATTTTAAAGTCAAATTTGGACCTAACTTGGTTCATATCACAAATTTAGTAAACTCATAAAATCGGACTAAGTTTACTGATGTTACTAATTTTATCGATTTTGCATGAGTTAAGTTTGATTTTACTGGTTTTCAAGTTTTTAGTCTGATTTTGCACTTTAGATACATGTTGACTCATAAAATCATATGATTTTACAAGTTAACTCGTAATTTTAACAACAACGATGACAATAGTATGCTTCTATATCACCTTGAGGTATAATCACAGTCTTAGTCCGGAGAGGAGAGATAATAGAGTTTTTTCGGTAATTGTCTCTTAGGTAATCGTTGAATAGACTTCTCAAATTGTATGGTTTGAACCAACACTCCATTTTTCTTTTATTAAAAGCTTTCTAAAATCTTGAGGCTCCAATCGTATTTGTGGAGTTGACATATACATAGCCTGAGTTTTTTTGCCTTACTAAGCCCACGGGCAAGTAAAAGAAAATCCTCCTCTGATTTAGAGCGATCAAATTACTGCATAAACTTTCTTATATAAAGAAGGATTGTTGACGCATTGATAAAGCAAGTGTGCCAACAACCATAAGAAAGTCTACAATACATCTTGTTCTAATAATGCATTGATTATCTACCTTTGATGGTGATTATGGATGTCAATAATCCAACTTTGAAAAGAATAAATAATGGTTTTTTTATTAATTTCCCACAGACGACGCCACTGTTGAGATTCATATGAATCCAATGGGCTTGAGGGCAAAGCTGATATCTTGGATAATAGGTTGATCTTTTGGTTTTGATGATTTGAATCGTTCTTCCTAGCCAAATTGGCTGATGGATAATACTTGATACCTATAAAAGGTCCTTTCTTGTGAATTTAGAAACTCTCCAATGCTTAAATGAGTATCATTTCAGAGAAAATACAATCATCTTTTAGAGAAGAATTCTAAGAATTGATATGCAATTAGGAGTGGAGAAAAAAAAAGAACCTCCCTTTAAGAGATATCATTGTCCCTTTTATAGCCCAAAAGGCTTATCTCTTTTCCAAGAGAAAGGATTGAAGTGTAAGTAAGATATACCTGGCTTATCAAGATAAAATATTTTTGACTCGTTAGGAAGTAAAATATCTTTGATTTATCATGGTGAAATATTTCTGACTCATCAACGTAAAAAAGAGCATGAGCCTAGCTATAGATGGTGGGTTCGAGCTTAGTGCTTGACTGAGTCTAGAGATGATGAGTCTAGTAGCTCATCAAATTCATATATATCTAGGCTCAATGCTTAATTGGAACATGAGGTTGTTGGGTTATTACCTAACATTTGGTTACTTTTTTAGAATAGAATATATTGGTCAATGCATCCTAGCATCCAACATATTTTTTTAAGTCAATGCAAGTCAATTTCGGGGGTCTTTCAATTGTATATAAATATTTGCTAGTGCTTCAAGTATTGGAGGCCAGGAGGTGGATGTTTTTGAAACATGTAAACTAGAAACCTCAGCCAACTCAAAGAAACAGTCTGGTACATATCTTAGACTTGCTGTTCTTGATTAATTGGCTTATGTATTATTGGTTTTTTCTTTTCTTTTTATGTTAAACGTTAAAAGATATATATTTAGCTGTGGTTGTTATTTGAATTAACTGCCGATCAACGTACATCATCTCTCAGCTTTGCAAACAGAGAGTAAAAGTGACGATGAAAAGGAGACGGAGGATTAATAGCATGAGAAGGATTTCAGCTGAAATGGTTGAGATCAGCAAAGGACAGAACCAGATAAGGGAGAGACAGAAAGAAGTAGGAAAAAAATTTAAAGAAATAAGAAAGGAGACAGAGAAACTAAAAAGGGAAACTGATCTAATCTCCAAGCAGAGTGCTGCAAATCAACTCAGGCTTGATCTCATGTTTCAAATCGTGAAAGCAAGAGCGGACAATGACTCTGCAAAAGATGCTCTGCTTACCGAAACCTTGCGGTTTGTTGCTCCAAACTCTAGACTTCTGTTTTTCCAGTTTATGTAATCATAAGACATTATTATGGCTTCAGCACACTAAAGCCAGAGCGCCAGTTATTTGCTATTGGTTGTTCACAACTTATTATTAGACTTGTGCGCGCGCGCTTAGTTAATTAGCATGCAATTTTTTTATGAGTTGGATATGCATAAATGAGTTTTTAAAAAATAATTATTTATATGCTAGAGAATTATTTTATAATAAATATAATTTAAAATTTAAAATAGGTTAACGAAAAAAACAACTCAAACCCAAGACTCAGGCATCAAACCGAACCTAGTTGAGCTGATAATATTTTGCTAAAACTCATTTATGTCTCTTCTACCTCTGGTAATCTTATTTATTTTCTATGTATTGTGTGATTACTAACTACATTTTCTATGTCTTTAATCTCTTACATTTGCAGTGAACTGATGGCCAAAACGAGAATCGGAGAGAAAGCAAGCTTTTGATCTATGGGAAGGGATCGAGCACGAACAGAGTATAATTAAAGTCTTTGTAGTGGAGTTAGAAAGTAAATAATATTTGTTCTGCAACTTGGAATTGCAATATTGCTTTCGGAAAAATTCAAAGGAATCGTCTTTTGCACTAGATATCTCATCAAAAGCATCGAGCGTCTTGTTCGTCAACTTTTTTTTTTGTTTTTTTTTTTAATGAAGTATCTCGATTCCTAATTATTTGCGATTAATCAATCAAGTCTTAATTGATGTTTGTTAAAGATAACACGGCACGAACTTTAACATGAAACTTCCAAGATCACGGCTAATGTAAGCAATGTATATTAAAAATCAAGAAAAATAAAACCTAAAAGACGTCTTTACTATGTCGTAAGACACAGATTCAAATTGCTATAATATCAACCCGTCATCAAACATCATTTTTCACGATAGAATTTGAAAAGGTCTTGGTGTCCACTTCATAATAAGGCAGTGCAAGCACCAAACTTATCTCTAATTTGATATTGATAACTCTTTTATTTTTTTCTTGAATTACATGCTAGATCCTTCAGAATTTCATACCAACTTCTTCAATTTATTTATTTTTATATTTGTTCTCTGTTTTTTAAATACTATTTTTTATTTTGGATAATATATGAAATTACAAAAACATAATTCAATTTCAACCCCTTCTATTTTTTTTGTTCTTTCAGATTTGATCCTTATACTTTTAATTACTATTTATTTTATTTGGGATTTTTTTTTACAATTTCATCCTCCTTGATTTTGTTTTCTTCCATCAAATTTGATTCCTAGTTTTTTTATTGATACCTTTCTTACTTTAACATGTTTTTAAAATTAATGTTTTTTTCATGATTTCATGCTTCAAAATTAAATTAGTTGAGAATTAAGTTTCTTAATTGAATCTAGATCAAAGATTTTAGAGTTTGCGACTTTTAGAGATTAGAATAAATTTGGAATGTTTGCTTATCCTTGCTTGTTTTTTTAAAATTTATGTTTTTTATCCTTTTTTTAGAGTTTTGTTTTGTTATTTTTTTTACGGTTTTCCTTCAATGGGGTTAATCTTGGATTCATGACTAGAGTCATCAATTTCAAAAGTTAACAGGGTTGATTTTTTGTTTTTCAAATTGATTTATTTTAATTTTATCATTTAACATTTGATATATTAAAAATTGTTCTTCGTTCTTTTTTTTTCCCCTTTCCTTTCCTTTTTATTGAGCTATCTCAATCATGTGCTCGTGATTATAGAGTTAACCTGATTTGACTTAGATTTTTTTTTTTCATTGTTTTTTTAATTAAATTTCTTTTTTTTTGTTTCTTTCCTTCAACAATGAGTTTTTCAATAATTGAATTTCATAATTTTATTTAGTTTACTTTCAATTATAACTACCATAGTATAATAACTAGGTCTGAGATTTTGCATCTTGGACTCGGATCAAGTTCTTTCGACTATTTTTAATTATATTTGTTTTCTTAATTTTCATCATTTAACATTTTATTTTATATAAATTGAGCTTCAACTTTTATCGAGTTCTTTCAACTTTTTTTTAATTATATATATTTTTTTAATTTTCATTCTTCAACATTTTATTTGATATAAATTAAGCTTCAGCTTTTTTTTTTTTCAATGGAGTTGTTACGTTCTCATTTGATTTATCTGCAATTGGTCTTTAGATTTTTTTTTCTTGTTATTTTTTTCTATGAGATTATCTTAATCTTATATATATAGTCGTAAATTTTGCGAGTTAACCTGGTTTAACTCAGTTTTTTAATTTTTTTAATTTTTTTTTAGTTTTGCCTTTCAATATTAGGTTATTTAATAATCCGAAAGGGCTTAAGTCAGGTTCTTGTTACCTTTTTTTTCATTAATTTTTTTTGTCAATGTATTTATTGTCGTTACTTTCTTTTATATTACTTAGATTACTTTTTGAACCAATAACTCGAGTCATAATTATTTTTTTCTTAGTATTATTTTTTTACATAAGAAAAAAACTTATACACAATGAATCATATGAGAAATTGAATTCTCCTTAGTTAAATTTTATTGAATGCAAACATGTACAGAGACTAGTTTTATAGTTTATAGAGAAAATTACTAAAAACATCTTGTAGTTTGATCAGCTTGAGCGGGTGAACGCTTTGCATATCAACTTTTTTAAAATTACACTTGGTATCTTTACTAAAAAGTTAAAAACAACCTTGTATATTAATAAAGAAAATTACTAAAAACATTATGCAGTTTAAGCACATGAACACTTTACATAAAAACTTTCAAAAATATCATTGCATATATATTAATAATTAATCCACCATTATGCCATTGTATATATATCATAAAAACTTTCAAAAATATCATTCTCTCTCTCTCTGCCCCTCTCCTGATCGCCATTTACCCTTGAACCCTAGCCATCATTGGACTCCTTCAACTCCGAGCCACCAACATTCACTCTTAACCCACACCCACCACTGTTTTCTCTCAATCTTAAGCCACCATTTTTTTTCCTTCACAACATGTTGCTCATCGAAATTATTTCTAATTTGATAGATGAATTAAAGTGTAATTTATATATATAAAAAACTGATATTCAAAGTGTTTGCACACTCAAACTATATATAGGATGTTTTTAATAACCCTCGCTTTCATTTAGAAGGACAAATTAAGCATAAAAAGTCATAACATGTACTAAATAGCAAACATATAATATTTTTAACGTTTTTGGACAATCACTAATGATCATAAATTGAAATTAATCATACAAGTAATATGATGTAAAGTTAGTATGCAAAGTATTTACATGTTCAAACTACAAAATGTTTAATTCTACTTGTTATTGTCACATCAGGTATGGATAAACTAGATTAATTTTTTTACATATAAATGTTTAATTATGATATCAAATGTAGTAAAACTACAAAACAAAAAACTCATTTACCATAAATAACTTCTATCGAAAAGAAAAATAATTACGATAAAGAAAAAAAAACTTTATAATCTAAAAACTTAATGGAATATTGTGGTTAAAAAATATTATAAACTATTCTAAAATTTTTTCTATTTTTTTCAAAATTAACCACTTGTTTTATTATCATTGTTAGAATTGTAAAACAATATTATGTATTTGCAATGCATATGGTAAAAAAAAAAACTATTGCTGTAAAAGATTTGCGTTAAACAATTTGTATGATTATATCTAAACAAATTCTAGATGTATAAATTATAAAAATGATGGATTTGTTTTTCCAAAAATAGCGGGCCATGGAATATTGTGGTTAAAAAATAAGTACGTTAATTTGGAAGTCAGTAGATCAAATATTATGAAGATTAATTATACACTTTATTAGCATTTTTATTTCAAATTTTATTACTGCACGAATTTTTTTTATTTATCTCCCGCGTTGACTATTTCTCTCCCACCGCTGCCGTCTCTTGTTTCGCCTCCTTCCATTGATCTCCCTCTAGAAGCTCAATTATTGGAGTGAGAAGGGACATCGCCAGTTATCGAGGGATCGGATCAGATTAGGTTAAAATAGTCGTGCGGCACGGTGAGGTTTTCGCGTGATCACTCCTCGTGCCATCCTCTTTATAAATTAGCCGTTTTTTAATTTGATCTGCAGATAGCATAACACGCAATGGATCCTCGAGGTTTGGCACCATACTCCTGCCCTGAGGCCAGTGCCGTAAATAGTAAGTATACATCATCGCTTATTGCTTATCCTCTAGTGTAAATTTTAACATTGGTGTATGCGCATGTTCTTCCTTTCTTTTCTTTTGTGTTTTGGTATGTGTGTTTTGTTTGTCCTAGATCGATGTAATAAGCTAGGTTCCTCTTGCAACATCAATGTGAGGAAATCATCTCAAATTTTGACGGTTGGTTCTCAAAAAAGTGGCCGGTTTTCTGTCATTACCGATGAATTTTGATAAAAGAGGTTCGGGACATATCCATGAGTAATGAATTTATTAACTCATGAATTGTCCACCTCTCTTTAATCCCATGTTATTTCAATCTCTCTTTAATTATACTTGTTAGCACAAGGTGAAAGTCATATTCCTGGAAGATCACAAGAACAGAAAGGAAAGAAGAGAAAAAATGATTTTGGGAAGCATGGCAAGGGTTTTAAGGTAAAGAACACACTACTCTTTCTCTCTTACCTGAAGCTGAAATAAAACCCAGAGAAAATTAAAAAGCAACTGTGGTTTTTTTTTGTTCTTGTTCTTGTCTTGCAGAAAAGGAAAGAAGCGGTGAAGCAAGTCTTGAACAGTCTTGATAAACAAATTCCACAATTGAGCAACAAAATAGGAAACCAAGAAAAACTCGTGGATAAAATATTATTGCATCAAATGACGGTGCATCTCTTTCTCCTAGTTAGATTGTTAACATATTTTTTATCTACTGATGATTTTAAAATAAGAATTTATCATTTACGCGTCTAAAACCTAATAATCAATGACTAATTGGCGTTTGGTTTTCTGTGTGATATTCTATATTATTTATGATCTTGCAGCTTGGATCTGAAGTATTTGAGCTGCTTAAGGAGGAATCTGCAATCTTATGTCCAGATTCCAATAATTGGGAAGCTAAAAAACTTTCTGACATCATCTTGCCATTGAAACATCGCAGCAAGATGCTTGACAAACGAATTCAACTTTTGTGTGAGATGATGGTGCTGAAATGATAATCTTCATGTTATCTTTGGACATTTATATATGCTCCTATAGACATTTGTGCAGTTCGATTCTAAAACTGCAGAGCTTATGTACGTCCTTCATATTTATGGTTTAATGAAGAGATGTTCTGTGAGTTTCACTGTGCTCTATATATTTATCCATCTCCCAACAAGTCAGGAATTAAGTATGTATATTTTTTCATGCTTCATGAAGAGTTTGATAAAGGTGGAATCTTGTGGCAGGTTCTCTGAGGGTTATCTTGTAATCGTATTTGGATTCTGGTTTTTATAGTAAGGTAAGCTCCTTCTTGTATATAGAAACTATATAAAAAACAGAAAGAAAGACAAAAACAATAGGTTAGGGTAATTAAGAGTGATGGACGCACTGTTAATCTCAATTGTTCTTGTGGTCAAGTATAAAAATAAAAAGCATATATGAAACAAACAAAATTGAGATCAGTGAAGAAATGCTTGAAATAATCTTAAGGAAAAGATTTTTGAAGAAGACAAGTAATGTCTTTGGTTTGTAGTTGGTGGCATGTGACAACCAGGCGTCTGAGATAATGGCGGTGATTTGAGATAATGGCGGTGGTTTGAAGAAAAGATTTTTGAAGAAGACAAATGTTTACGGTGTGCCTTACAAATAATAATAAAAAAACAAACAAGCTTTTCTACCTAATTCATGGACAGTAAACATAAAAGTTCAGCATTTTTTGGTGTTAAATAATTAATACCCAATGAAATTTAAAGGTTTCTTTCATGCACCATCATCTCAAAAGACAAAACACATTTCTAAATCTTGATTAATTCTTCATTTATATATTTTTTTTTATCAAAGAAATATATCAAGTCTAGAGATCACAACTAAATCATATAAAAAAAACAAGTTTTCGTTTTTTTTCATTAATTATTTTCTAATAAAAAACCCCACATTTATACCTCTAGTTATTTTTTTTCCGTATTTTAAAATAAAATACATGCAAAAATTAGATTAAACACAACTAAACCCTAAGAAAACCCGAACTTTGAGTTTCCATCCATGTTTTTTTTTTCTAAAAAAAATAAACACAGCCATTATTTCCTTTTTCATATCTTGTGGTTAAACCCAACTAAAATCTAAAAACAACATTTTTATTTTCCATTCATGCAATTTGTCTTCCAAGAAACACAAAACACATAGTTAGTCCTCTTTTTTTTTTTTTTTGGTAATCAATGACATAGAATATCTAGATTAACCCAACTATAACCTAAAAACATATTTTTTTAGTTTCCATTCATGCATTTATCTTTTTAAGATAGAATAAAAAAACACATATAAAGAACCATTTAATTTGCATAAAAATCCTAAAGAAAGAAAAAAAAGAAAGAGGGGTTGTGACTTACCTCAAAGATGATTCTAACTAAGCGGGGAGGTGTTGGAGTGGCCTTAGTGGCAATAATGATGGAAAGGTATTTCACGCCGGTTTTTTCTCTCTAGGTTAGGATTTATTTTTTCTCTTTGGTTTTTGCTTCATTTTCAAAATGAAAAGGCGTTATTTTGGTGCCAAAAAAATCAGTTTTGAAAGACAAGTCCCTCATATTTTCCCCGTATTCAATTTTAGTCCTTGATTTTCCAATTATTTCAATTTTCATTGATTTTTCCTTTAATCTTAATTTTCTCTTCAATTTTGCCCCTAATTGAATTAATAGGATCCCTTAATTTCAACATCCTTTTCATTTGGTTCTTGATCTTTTAATTATTGCATTTTTGGCCATTTTGCCCTTAATATGTTTTTTTCTATTCCTTTGCACCTGTGATTGAATTAAAAGGATGCTGTAATTTCAACACCTTTTCTATTTTAATTTTTGATCTTTTAATTCTTTTATTTTTTATTAAATTGACTCTAAATTTAAATTTTTCTCTTCCATTAAGCGCTTGATTGAATTAATAGGCCCTTCAAAATTTTCCACAACTTTCATTATGGTCCTTGGCCATCCAATCCATGCAATTATGACCAATTTCAGCCCATTTTCCTCAATTTCTCTTCAATTATACCCTTAATTGCAAGCACACATTATTTTTTGACCAAGTGTAATTTAAATTTGTACTTGATTATGATCCAAACTGTATTTTATTCTTTAAACTTTTTTCTTCAAAGATTTTTCTTTGGAAATGATTTTTTTTTTTTACTATTTTTTCTTTGAAAATGATTTTTTAAAAAAATATATTTTGAAGACATTTTTTCATAAAGTTTTGAAGGGGGTAAAAGTTGATTATGAGAAACTTTATGGTTTCGAGTTAAAATTATTGTCGTTAAATCAATTTTTTTTTGTTAGATAGTTTTGTTTTAATAAAACGAGGGAACTTTTAAAATTTTTTTTCCTAAAACCACCAAGGGATTTATTGCCATAAAAAAACTAAGAGGCATCAATAAAACATTGTGCCTTGTGAGGGGTTTCATTAAAGATTCACACAATGAAACCAATTTTTTGGTCCACTGGATTTATTTTTCATTTTTGTCCCCTGATTTTTTTAAAAAAATTTATTCCTTTATCATTGCCTTTATTTGAAATTGTTCTTGGTGATTTGTTTTTTTATACTTGCATATAGAGATCTCTGCGGTGTTGAGAAAATATTTTATCGTTGGTTTAATTCCTGGTTTGAAAAAATAATATTCAATTTCATTGATTTAAAAGAATTAGAGTTTAGGGATTAGATTTGAAACTTAAACAAATACTTAGTCATTTTTTTTTTCTAAAATCAAGGACTGATTTACACAAGTAAGGGAAGAGTTCATGTTTTTTTTTCAATTACTCAACTATTTTTTTATTTAATCCTTTTACATTGTTTTTATTTGAAATTTGAATTTATAATTTATTTTGGTTGTCTAAATATGAGGATCCTGTAATACTGAGAAAAAAATTACAATTCTCGGTTAATGCTCAGTTTGGCAAAAAGCATTGTTAACGTGAAATAATTAAGGTTTAAAGAATCAAAATTAAAATTAAAATAAATATAATGGCCTCAAGTCAACAATCAAGGCAACTTGATTGGCATGTACATTACATGGGACAACATATGGAGGACCAATGCTTGCAGTTCCGTCTAGTAGTAAAACACTAGCTTATTTCTTAGTGGTGTTGGAAGTAGCTCGGAGAGAGCTTTCAAGAGAGGTTGCGTGTGTGTCGGTGGAGGAGCAATGATGGGGCTTTAGTGATATATTTTCTTCGCCTTTCTCTTTTTTCTTTTTTTTTTTCCTCAAGATTTGTTCTAGCCTTACCAAAATTAAAGGTGTCTTGTCAATTTTTATT
>Ga0325414_1006555_pt1 | contig 12353 bp, 9 predicted proteins | sample PopdelMetagenome_8_FD_206183 | JGI IMG/M metagenome (GOLD analysis project Ga0325414, IMG submission 206183) | Populus deltoides microbial communities from Bellville, Georgia, United States - Leaf-PdKOR-R3 | ecosystem: Host-associated > Plants > Phyllosphere > Phylloplane/Leaf | place: USA... | reverse complement strand
AAGACATTTTGATAAAAACAGAGAATTATGGAAGGGATAAGACTCTTATCTCTCTCCTCAATTAGTTGTTATTAGTTATTTTTCTATATTCTCTCGCTTTATTTTTGTTCCTCGAGGCTTAATCATTGTAGAGCTTTAATTAAGTAAGGTTATGAATGTGTTTGGGAGGGTAGTTATATATTTTTTAAAATGTTTAAAAAGATATTAAAATAATATATTTTTTTATTTTTTAAAAATTATTTTTAATATTCAAACATTAAAATAATTTAAAAATATTAAAAAAATATTAATTTAAAAAAATAAAAAAAATTAATTTTTTTAAATACTTTTAAAACATAAAAACAAAGAAAACTAGTATATACCTGTAACAAGAAAGAGCAAAAGCCAAAGGTAACCTGTACGGGGGAAACAGTGCCAACAAACTCTATAACAAACAGAATCCGAATAGTGTTTTTTTTTTTTTTTGGCATTTCAAATTTTGAAAGAAAATTTATCAAGCTACAGTTTTTATACATCCTATTTCTTCAACTATATCTCCAATTTCTAGGGTCCTTTAAAGGCGCATCTCTCTCAATTTCCTCTCTTTTTGCATAAACCAAGATATTAACTTCTCTGTTCCACTAAAATCCTACCACTCTCTGCACACACCATGAAAAACCAACAAGATTTAGGAACCAGTGATCACCGAGGAATCTCTACAAAGAGAAAACACAGCAGCAACAACAACAACGGCAATAGCCGAGACTTGGAAGAGTTTGAAATCCCAAATGAGATGCAAGATCTTGATGAGGATGAAAAGGATTTTGATCTTACACTTTCTTTATCTTTTGGCCCGAGATCTAAAAAGAAAACCACCTTACACACTACAAAACCACAGTTATCGGTGTCATTGCCACCACCTGTGACATCAAAATCATTATCAGTGACTTATCAAACAATGCCCCAACATCAAGAAATCCCATATATTGAAATCGCTGCAGCCCGGGATATGACCCCGAGGTCTCTTGACCCTTTTCGGCTTTCTACTTCACATGCACTGCTCGCTGAAGTTCCTCTGACTGAGCCATTGTTATACACTACTGCTCCGATAAACCAAGAAAGTCCCATGGCTGGTCCATCTCGCGCTCCACGCACACGCCGGAACCCTTCTCTGGGTGTACCTCGCGAAGGGAAAGGGGAAACTGTTCCCGTCTTGTACTCCTGGGCCATGGACCGGCGCGCAATGGTACATAGCCTGGACTATTTGCTTTCAAGAAAAATAGAAACCATTACCGGTTTTGTCCAGTGCAAGAGATGTGAAAAACAATATGAAATAGGGTTTGACTTGGAAGCCAAGTTTGCTGAAATTGGTGCATTTATCGCTAAAAATAAGAGTTTCATGCATGATAGAGCACCAAGTGTTTGGATGAATCCAGCATTGCCCAAGTGCCAATTTTGCGAGCAGGAAAATAGCTCCAAGCCGGTGATTGCCAGCAAGAAGAGGAAGATTAATTGGTTGTTTTTGCTTCTGGGGCAAATGTTAGGATGCTGTACTCTTGATCAGTTGAAGTATTTTTGCAAGCACACAAAGAATCATCGAACTGGGGCTAAGGATCGTGTTCTTTTTCTTGCTTATCTTGGATTGTGTAAACAACTTGATCCCAATGGCCCTTTTGATCGCTGAAATTGGAAAGGGCCGGATCATTGATTCTTATCAAATTGAGGCGGTATCTATAAATCAGGACTAGGGCACTATGCATATATAGGTCAACTAGTTTAGGTGGTTCATGGATTTTCTTTTGATTTTTCAGCGTTTAATAATATTGTCTAGCTAGGAAAGATCATTTGCCATATTGCGAAGCCTTGTAACACCATACCATATATGGGTCTTGACTTTAAGATTTGTTCAACTGTTTGATTGTTGCTATATATTATGATATGGTATTAACTTCAATCTTTCCTCCTATTCAATGAATCGATAGTCTTGAAATTAACAAATTGAAAAGTCTGAAGCTAGTTTTTATGCGGCAATTTTTTTCTAATTTAGGAACATTTATGGATTCTTATATCCTAATAATCTTGGTGTAATTTGTTGTGTGGGTGTATATATCCTTTCAAACTTTTTGCATCTTTCTAAGCAAATTTTATAGAAGTGCAGGTGATTGAGCTTTTTCCTAAGCTAATTGTCGTTTGCTTCCAGTCTTGATCCAATAGCATCGAAGCTACTACTTTCTCATCATACTGTACACTAGTTCCATCTACAACGTTTAGCTAGTTACAGTCTCGCCCACCGGTCTATGAGGGTTTGGCCTCTGGGTACCAAGCCAAGCTTATGAGGGTGAAGCATTGAGTCCTGATTGATCAACATTCTTTTTTATATGTATGTATAGCTAGTCATGACATGGTACTTCCGAGCAGTACATACGTATGAAACGAAAACATGCATGCTGCATTAAATTGCAGACTCGATATCATGTTTATTAAAATTCTCAAAATATCTTCTAGTGTCATATGGTTTGAAACTTTGAACTAATCACAATCTTAGTACCTTACCATTTTCACCAAAGGTAAATACAATTAAAGTGGAAATGGTTGATGAATATATATATAGCAGAACTAGCTATATATATTATGGTATCTTTTTATCATTATTTTTTATTTATGTAATTTTGTAGAGATTGATTAATTAAGAAAATCACAAATAGAAACAATAGAGTAATTCATCTTACATCATGGGCTATGCTAGTTGAATTGAAAATGCATTTGCACATGGTTATATGATATTCCCAAGTTCTAGTAATATGGCAAAAATATTGTAATGGACTCTAGATCGTAGATGTTAAATAACATAGCTGTAAAAGTTATATAATATCCTATCAAACAACTCAAATTAATCTATTCTTGTAATGGACTCTTGGGTGCTAAATATCATAGCTTAAAAAGCATCTAGTATCCTATTGAACAAATAAACTCCCATTAATCTACTCGTATCATGACTGAGAGGGAGTAACCGTATGTAGTCTAATATTTGATAAGCATCATGATTGAATAAACTCGAGTCTTATCCTTTTTCATTGCTAATTTTGAAAAAAAAAAAAGAACTTCAGATACCGCATCCACTTCTACAGTCTTTAGAGAAAGCCCGATCCCAGTCTCGTGTAGTTATATGATACTCTATCATTTATCTATCACAGCAAAGATTTATATGCTTATCATTATACCGAGTGCCCATAAACTTCACCAACCTTGTATAAAGAAAGATGGTATGAAACACAAAAAAATCTAAACAAAGTCAATCTAGCCTCAAATCATGGTGTATATTGTATTATAATCTTGTAATTTGTAACAGCTTTACAAGATTGATTTAGCCTAAAAAAACATATCCTAAATTTAGTTTAAACAAATGAATCCTACCTAAACTAAAAATGTAGAAGCTGTGTGTATGTGTGTGTGTGTGTGACTTTATATTAATAACATGGAATGGTGAAATATTCATTAAAACCCAGCATGTTAATTATCTTATATGGTATCAGAGTCTCAAATAGCTCACGAGCCAATGATCCTAATTCCAATCATATCCCCTCCTTCAGGTCAAAGCCAAAACCTCAACCTTAACACACAACCCGGTTCTAATAGTCTGGGTCATAATATATACGTTAGTCTTCGACCGTTGATTGATGAGTTGGAGCAGTTGTGGTCTTCCGAAGCTTTGATTCATTATGTATTGAGGAAACATAATTTTCTAATGAAGACAGCTTTGATGTGGACTATCAATGATTTACCAGCTTTTGGAATGATTTCTGGTTGGAGCACGCATGGAAAAATAGCATGTCCATACTATATGGAAAATAACAAGGCATTCACGCTAACAAATAGCGGTAAAATATCTTTTTTTTACTGCCACTAGTAGTTCTTGCTAACGGATCACAAGTTCAGAAAGAACAGAAAGGACTTCTTTATTGGTAGAGAAACTTGAACTAATCACAACCTTACCCCTTTTACCAAAGGTAAATACAATTAAAGTGGATATGGTTGATGAATTTACATGGTGGAACTATATATATCTTGGTTTCTTTTTATTGTTATCTTTTATTTATGCGGTTTTGTAGAGACTGTTAAAGAAAATCACAAATAGAAACAATAAAGTAATCCATCTTGCATCATGAGCTATGCTAGTTGAATCGTAAATGTATTTGCACAATATTCCCAAGTTCCAATAATCACGCAAAATATATAACGGACTCTAGATCTTGGGTGCTAAATAACATAACTGTAAAAGTTATCTAATATCGTATCAAACAACTCAAACTAATCTACTCTTGTAATGGACTCTTGAGTGCTAAATAACATAGCTTAAAAGTTATCTAGTATCCTATCAAACAAACAAACTCTGATTAATCTGCTCATGTCATTAACAAGAGGGAGTACCCTTGTGTAGTCTAATATTTGATAAGCATCATGATCGAATAAATTCAAGTTCTATCATTTTTCATTTCTGATCTCGAAAAAAAAAGAACTCTAGATACCACATCCACTTCTACAGTCCTCAAAGAAAGAACAGTCCCAGTCTCGTGTAGTGAGATGATGCTCTATGATTTATCTATCACAACAGAGATTTATATGTTTATCATTATACCGGATGCCTATAAACTTCTCATAAACTTCATTAACCTTGTATAAAAAAAGATGGTATGAAACACAAACAAATCTCAACAAAGTCCATCTAGCCTCAAATTATTGTGTATATTATATCATGATCTTATAATTTGTATCAACTCTATAACATTGATTTAGCCTAAAAAATATACCTTAAATTTAGCTTAAACAAATGAATCCAACCTAAACTAGAAATTTAGAAGTTGTGTATATTTACGTGACTTTATATCAATAACATAGGGTGATGAAATATTCATTGAAACCCAATATGTTAATTATCTTATATGGTATTAGAGTCTCAAATCTCTCACGAACCAACGATCCTAATTCCAATTATGTCCTCTCCTTTAGATCAAAGCCAAAACCCCAACCTTAACACACAATCCTTTTCAGATTTTGATAAGCCTCTCATTACCCTAAATATTATTGTCCAAGTCAATGAAAAACTAACTTCATCCACCTTTCCTCAATGGCGTGCTCAGTCAAAAACCTTTTCATTAGTTATGATTTACTTGATTATTTTAATGGTGATATCCTATGTTCCTTACTTGATTGTACCTCCATTTTCAATCTGAATAAAACCTACTGGCTTTGATAGGACAAACTCATCCTCAGTGCAATCCTAGCCTCTAAATCACCCATAATCACTCCCCTAATAACCATAACAAAAACCTCTCATTAGGTTTGGAAAAAACTCAACAACCAATATACTAGTCGTTCCATAACTCAAGTCATACAATTAAAAATAAAAAACTTACCTTAGCTCTTATGAGACAATATTGGGGCTACACATCTTAGTTTCAATCTAGTTAATCACTCTCTTATGAAATATATTCAAATTGATCTTCATTTTGTACGAGTCTTAGTTGGTCAAAATTGCATACATATTTGTCATGTTCATACCCATGATAAACTTGCTGATTTGCTAAACAAGCTTATATCTAGACAACATACAAAACTTCTGTGTAACAAGATTGGTCTTGTTGATGGAAGCTCAATCTTCCAGGGGTGTATAAAGAAAGATGGTATGAAACACAATCAAATCTCAACAGAGTCAATCTAGCCTTAAATTATGATGTATACTTTGTTATGATCTTGTAATTTGTAATAGCTCTATAGTATAGATTTAGCCTAAACAAATGTATCCTAGATTTAACTTAAACAAATGATTCCTACCTAAACTAGAATTCTAATAGTTATGTGTGTGTCTCTATATATGTGTGTGTGTGTGTGTAAGTGTGACATATTAATAACATATGGTGGTGAGATATTCATTGAAACTTAGTAGTATCAATTATCTTATACCTTGTTGGGTCATGACTATAACAATTATTAGGTCGTCTCCTAGATAGAAATCCATGTTTTTTTTGTTGGACTTCAATCTTTATCCAATGACGGAGAGGAATTGCTAGACTTTCTTTTTTTCCAAAATACATCATTTGTTATTAGCATTTTTTTCTTGTCTAAGCTCTAACTTCTTTTTTTTGTTATAAATTTGATTATATATAAAACATTGTTAACATACTTCGATGAATTTATTAAATTCTTCAAAATATATTATATTGATGTAAAAGTTTTTACTTAAAATATAAATTTGATTAAAATTTTTCCTGACAAAACTAATTTGAGAAAGAAATAAATATATTCAGGTATAAATTATCTTCTTTGTAATTTGATGCAGAACATTTTTATTCTTATATATATATATATGAAAGCTGCTTGAAAAAATATACCACAACCAAAGAATTTTATTTTTCTTAAAAAGGTAAAAAGTATCTAAAGTTTGGATAATTTGTAAAATTAGCACATTTATTTTTACAATTTGATAGATTAACACACTTTGAATTTTTTTTGGCAAAATAGCACATTTTTGCAAGTCGATGTTGAAAACCACAACATTTAAATGATGTCGTATTTCACAACCGTAATATTTAAACTGATATCGTTGTTAAGAACAACGGTAAAATTTTAATTGATGTCGCAGTTCACAACCATGACATCAATTATATTTCTGTGCTCAAGATGGTGCTGATTAGACCAAGAAGGGGATCTAGGGGATGATCGTGAGCTGACTTAAAGTGCGAATCTTCAATTAGTTTTTTGTTTTTCTTAATTTTCTCTATAAGATGCACATCTTCTTCAATGTTTAGTACTATGATTTTCTCACCATGTGGACCTGGGACAATGGCTTCCTAGACTTTAGCATTAATGGATCTTGGTATTACTATATTTTTGTTGATCATCATATCAAATATATACATGTGGTTTTATCCAATGGTTAATAAGTTTGGTGTTTCTTGCATTTTTCCACAGATCAAAAAATTTGTTGAACAATTGAAGCATTATTTCAAACCAAAATAAAAATACTCTATTCTCACAATAATGGTGAATTTATTGCTTTTAAACCCTTTTTTATCCTCCAATGTACACTACTAAAAAAGGGGCCATTAGCAACTATTTAGTCCGTTGCAGATAAAACTAAAATCTATTGCTAACAAAAATTAGCAACGAAATCAGCAATAAATAATGTCAGATACAAATAATAGATACTAATTTTTTAGCGACGGATTATCAATTGCTGATTTTTTTAGCAACAACTTATCTGTTGTTGAAATTTGGTTGCTGATTGTATAAATCAGCAACGAATATTCCATCACCAATCACCATTACTGATCAACAACGGATATTGCGTTGCTAATCCATTGTTAATTAACAATAGTAATCTGTTGCTGATATATCCAATAACTATTTTTTAAAACATGAATTTTTTAAATTATTTTTTCTCATCTATTGAATTTCTTATAATTATTTGTGGATATTTCAAAAATTGTAGAAAAATATATAAAGAACATAAATTAATTCTAGAAATTATTTTATCAATAATAATAAGTCAAATAAAATAAATTTCAAAATCTTGTTAAACTTACATCAATATAGATAACTCACAATTTAATAAATATGTTCTATCATATAGGTGGTGGTGGAAACGAACGACAACAATGTTGACCATCATAAGGTGGAACTAATATATGGTGGTTGAGACCTAGGTCGATATACTGGATTAGACAGGGAATACATAAATGTCGTCATCTGTGGAGCCACATGTAACAGCATAGATGAAGTTATAGGTGCTGACATACCTTGATCCATATTTGATGCCCGAGCTTGATATCCTATGTTACTAAGAAATTTTTTGATAGAAATCATCTTATGTTGTCGTGATAAAATATGTCTCTTTCCTTTATTTTCTCTTTCAATGCCTAAATTGATGAACTAGAAGGTGTTGACTCCATCGTATATGATTATGATGAAGCACTTGTACTAACCATGGATTTTGGCATACAAGATGCACCATATATTCTACCATTTGTAACTCCTCCTATAGCCACACACCAAGCTGCTCCATCAAATGAAGGATGATTTTTCCGACAAGTTTTATATTTTAAAATCATCTTTTTTATATAATTCTCATATAATAAAATTAAATATAATAATAAAAGGGAAAGATAATATGTTGTTTTAATTGTCCTATTGATTAATAAAATTATGTGGGAAGAATAGCTAGCTAATTAGGATATACCAAGTAACTGCTCTGTTTATTATTTCACATCATCATTTTTTTCTTCAGCTTTAGGAATCTAGACTCTTTTATTGAAAAAAAAAATATATAATCGTTTGCATTGTCAAGTAATATTGTAGAAATGAAGTTTTCATGGAAACACATGGCATAATTATTTTTTAACCAACTATTAAATATTTATTTGATCAATAATTTATTACTTAAGATCATCATATTAAATAAAGAAATAATGAAAAATTAAAATAAGATTATGTCTATCTAATCTATGGTCGTTGAACTGCACAACACACAAAATATCAGCTTCTCTTTTAAAGAGGCGCAGTGTAAACAAAAACGACACTTTGGAGATAAATTACACCATTATTAGCATCACATACAATATCGCTGCCACAATCATAAAATCATCACGAATGCTAATATCCCAAGCATGCTTAACATACATAATAATCAACAAGTTTTGAACAACTTAGATATTTGCTACAATTCTGAGCATGTAGGATAAAGACCATGAAAGTAACATTTTCAAAACATGAAATCTAAGAAAGGTACACAAGTTAAGATCATTTACCCTTCTATATTAATTGGATCATATGCTGAAGTCAAACCCAACACATCCACGATCATATAGAGACATAAAATTACTATATAGAAGAATTAAATCATTGTCATATTGTTTCCTTGCTTGGTTCTCAATCCATAAGGACTACAAATAGAAGTAACCAATCAAATGAAAAACTAGATGAAAAGTACGTGAAATCCTAATTTTAACCTTTTTTTAATAAAGCTAAATGCAAATAAGAAAGGAATATCATTGCACTATGATGGTTAGGGTCTTAGCATCTACACTACAACGAATAAAGTGAACAATCAAGAGTGCAAATTTTTTGGTCAAAACAGGATGAGAAAGGTAAAAAATTGATGATGAACAATTTCATTCTCTCTACCCTACTTTGTTTAACACTTTCAAACAAGAACAATTTCACTGAAGAGAAGTTGATGATTAAGAAAATGAGTGAAAATGATGTAGTATGCAAAAAGTTGTTAACCAACGCCAAACAACTTTCACAGCACAAGAGCAAAATCAAAGATCTAACTTTTTATTTACGGGTCTATCACACACAACCCATATTTCTCATCTAAAAAACCACACACATACACCCAGCAAAACAAAAAAAATCAAAACCCCGGAAAAAGCCTCACTACCTAACCAAGCAACAATGGAATCGTCACAGAACTATGAATATAAAGAACATTACATTAATAATTAAAAACATTAGCATGTGACGACAACCATATTTGACAAATAATTTGCAATAGATCGATAAAATTAGTTAATAAAACAATATATATTCTCTCTAAATTACAAACACAATCTCTCAAATATGGGTTTCTAATTATATCTGTTATCTTTATTGCACCATATTTATTCCTTGCTAGATGAAATCCTTTGGAGCATAAATTCACTAGAGAAGAAGTTAAGAAAGTGACAGATGATATTTTTTTAAAAGGGATGTCTTCGGAGCACATATTCATGGAGAAGAATTTAAGAAAGTGACAGAGATGGGGTTTTTGGAGAAGGAATAGAAAGGGACATATGGGTTAATTAGGTTTCTTTGGGAGAATGAAAGGTTTTTCTCTTAAGATTGGTATTTGCTCGTGTGAGTATTTTTTTTTTTTTGCAAGGTATATATGTGCCAATTAATTATTAACACATCATTATTGTTTATTTGTTTGTGTATAAAAGCCAAATTTAATCTTTTCTTTTTATTAGTAACGAGCTTTTTCATTGTAAATTTTGTGCAACCATATGAGCAATGGAAAATCCATTGTTGATTCTTAATATTTTAATTTAATTTTTAGTAATTGATTTTGCATTGCTAAATCCGTTTCTAATATTAAAAAATTAATATATATGTAATCCGTTACTAATCTGTTGTTAAAGTTGCATCTAAATTATTTTGTTGCTAACATCCAATGCTAATGACCCCTTTTTTTTAGTAGTGATGGTATCAATCACTACATTATTGCCTTTTACACACCACAACAAAATGGTGTCACTAAACATCGTCATCTTGATAAAACAGGTCCTACATTACTTTATGATGCTTCTTTTGAACCTTTATATTAGCCACATGCATTCCACACAGCCCCATATCTTGTTAATCGACAACCTACATCCATTTTACAAAATAAATCCATTTTTGAAAGTCTTTTTGGTTAAAAGCCAAATTATTGCAAATTAAAGAAATTTGGGTGCTCTGTTATCCTCTCACACGAGCATTTAAGTCTAACAAAATATATCCTAAGTTTACACCATGCATTTTTCTTGGCTACTCGCAAACCTAAAATGCATATAAATGTCCGAAACCATACACTCAAAGACTATACATTTCAAGACATGTTGTGTTTAATGAAAATTAAAATGAAAATGCTATTATATTTTCTCTTAACAATAAACATGCTTTACCACCACACAAATTTCTTCCTTTATTCCTTAATGTCCAACAGTCACTAGTAGTCATGAAGTTTATCTCTTCGTTGTCATTGGCATCTTAAGAAAGTGTTTTTGCCATTGCAACGTCTTTTACTAGGTACCCTTTGTAACTCTTATTTTCACAATTTTCTTCTTTCCCAAATCATTTAGGTCATCATTCCCATAAACAAACCTTTACTTATCATGCCTCTGAAAATTCCAATGCTTCTCAATTTGTGATTGCTTTAACTCCTCATGAACTCTCTATGGACATGAATTTAGGCCAGTTTATCTAACCTCAACGAGTTCATTAAATAACCACCAAAATCTATAAACAACATTTTCAAACCCAAGCAACTCAATTTTATAACCAAACATCCTCTTCCTAAGACCATCGAACCAACCAGTGTGCATCAAGCCATCTCACAACCTTAGTGGCGTGAGGCAATGTCCAATGAGCTCATTATTTTAATACAATATAGTACTGGCACTTAGTTCCTTGCCCTTCCAATTCTACACCTACAGGCTGTAAATGAGTGTTTAGGGTCCAAATGGGTTAATTGACAGGTTTAAAGCCTAACTTGTTGCAAAAGGCTATAATTAACGACCTAGTTCGGATTACAATGAAACTTTTAGTCTTGTATTTAAACTTGCAACTATTAGGCTTATTATGACTACTGTTATAATGAATGGATAGAAATTAATGCAAATGATCATAATGCATTTTTACATTGATACTTGCTCTAAAACATTTTATATAGTGCAACCCCTTGGGTTTACAGATCTATTCAAACCTAACCATATTTGCAGATTATGAAAAGCAATTTATGAACTAAAACAAGCTCCATAAAATTGATATACAAATTTAACAAGTGTCATTCTTCAGTTTGACTTTTACATTTCAAAGGCAGACTCGTCACTGTTCATCTATAGTCAAACCTTTATAACATGTTATTTCTTGATTTAGTTGATTACCTTGTGATTATAGACAATGACTTTACCTTTGTGCCTTCTATTATCTAGCAACTCAACAATAAATTTTATCATAAAGACAGATGTTCTTTATGTTGATGACCTAGTATTATCAATTATCTTATACCTTATTATGTCATGACTATAACAATTATTAGGTCGTCTCTTACATAAAAATCCATTTTTTTTTGTTGGACTTCAATCTTTATCCAATAACGGAGAAGAATTGCTAGACTTTCTCTCTCTCTTTTTTTTTTCTTAAAATACATCATCTATTATTAGCATTTTTTTTCCTTTATAAGGTCTGATTTTTTTTTTCTGTTATAAATTTGATTATATATAAAACATTGTTAACATACTTCGATGAATTTATTAAATTCTTCAAAATATATTAGATTAATATAACAATGTTTACTTAAAATATAAATTTGATTAAATTTTTTTCCTGGCAATATTAATTCAAGAAATAAATAAATATATTCAGGTATAAATTATCTTCTCTATAATTTGATGCATAATATTTTTATTCTTATATATATGAAAGCTGCTTGAAAAAATATACCACAACCAAATAATTTTATTTTTCTTAAAAAGGGTAAAAAATATCTAAAGTTTGGATAATTTGTAAAATTAGCATATTTATTTTTAAAATTTGGTAGAATAACACATTTGATTTTTTTTGGTAAAATAGCA
>Ga0325414_1006551_pt1 | contig 12356 bp, 7 predicted proteins | sample PopdelMetagenome_8_FD_206183 | JGI IMG/M metagenome (GOLD analysis project Ga0325414, IMG submission 206183) | Populus deltoides microbial communities from Bellville, Georgia, United States - Leaf-PdKOR-R3 | ecosystem: Host-associated > Plants > Phyllosphere > Phylloplane/Leaf | place: USA... | reverse complement strand
TAATTAATACAAGGGTTTACAATTCTAAACCTAGAAAAAAAATTCAAGTAAGGACTTGCTTGAATAAATTTTTAAAATTATTCTAAACCTAGACAAGTAATATTATTCATGGGATAAATTGATATTTTGATATTTATAGAGTTTTTAGGTTTTTCTATAAATAGAATGCTTACGTTCTATATAAAGAGAAAAACTATTTAAGTTACAGAACACCTAAAAAACACAAAAGAAAAGAGTTATCATTCCATAGTATGATAATTTCTCTCTCTTAAATGAGTTTAGAAGATTTATTACTTATGGTCTGAATTATTACACTTTGAGAACTTATAGTTTACAACAATTTAACCTTGAAATAATTATTTAATATCCAAAATAATATCTGATCTTCTATTTATTTTCATGTAAACCCCAAATTAACTCTAAATCTCTCTTATAAGATCTTTAGATCTCTTAAAAATATTAAATTTATCTTTTCCACCATGAATATGTATTTTGAGAAAAGCATCAATGAAAACATGATAATTCATTAGAAAGTAGGGGTTTGGATATCTAATTACTGGTGATTTTACAGGCCGAAGTATTGGGGCCCTTATGCTTATATTCCAAATCCAAATATAACCCACCCCTATTGAGAAATTAAGCTTAGTTAACGCTATAAGCCAAGGCCTATGGACCAAAACATGCCGAACTCTTCTTCATCTTTTAAGTCTAAATGACAGCCCAGTCTTTAGAAACGACCTTCTCTCTGGTGTTTGTTTGTTTTTTATTTTTAATTTATTTTTATTATTTTCTGCTTCTTGTATTTTTTTTTTAAGAAATCTCAAGCATGGAGTGGATAAATTCTGATTAACCTTTGTTTTTCACAAAAAATAGATTCTGAAAAACAATTTTTTTTTGGTTATAAAAGAAATATTCCAACTCGAAATCTTTGAAACGAGGAAGATATCAATGTTATAGCTCGTGTTTGGAAATAACTAATTAACAATATAACCAGCCAGCTAGGCCTCGATAATCGATATCACTTGAGTTTGAGCCCTGAGGTCCCGGGCAGCACCATCTTCTCCGGCACTCTGAAATACTTGCTTCTTGAGGGACTTTTCTGAGTTTTTTCATGGTTTCTTGCTGCAACAAGTTAGAAGAAGTTGTGTGCATGGATCGGTAACGTGCCTTCATTGATCACTGGACTGGTTAATTTATCATGTGGATTAAAACATTGGACAGCAAACTCACTCCCCGTTTTCATATCCTTAACAAGTCTAATAGTCTAATCAATCAACGAAATACTCGAAAGACGGGAAAAGCACATAGACATGGGCTTTCTGCTGACTTGTCGAAAATTCCAAGCACAAGAATTCGAGTGTCTTTTATTCTAAAATTAACTTGCAACTCTATCTATACTTTTCTAGGTAATACATGTAAATTAATTTTATGACATGGGGGTATTCTTACAAATGAGAAACCATGCCCTAACATTGAACAAGTCTTTGCTTTACAGAACTGATTTACCTTACCGTCCTTTTCAGATTCTGTTGGGAATTTTGCCCGTTAAAAAAATTGATTATGACATGCTTAATAGATATACTTGAGTTCAAATTAAAAGTAAAGTCCATTTAAGTATCATACTTGAAATTAAAAATATTTTTCAATATAAGTTCTCTGGCATAAATTATTAATGAAAAATTAATGTTATAGAACTCTTGATTGATAAAACTCTCAAACCTAAACTAAAAGTTGCATACCACAGTGAAAGATTATAAACATTCTTAGTAACTTATATAGTTGCGCCTTGAAAGGTAAAAATTGAGCTCGTAGGGCATCAAAATTTTTAGAGGGCAGATGTTAGAGAATAATATAAATTATATCTTAAGTCCTTACCGAACAGTTTAAGTTATTGGGTTGAGATGGTTCTTTGACATGGTATCAGAGTCTTGATGACCAAGCGGTCACGAGTTCGAATCTCACTATCCCTATTTATTTGATAAAAATTAAGCATAAGGTAAAGTGGGCATGTGCAAGTTTCAAGCCCAAACTGGCTTTCACTTGAGGGGGTGTGTTAGAGAATAATATAAATCATATCCTGAAACCTCACCTAACAACTTAAGCTATTAGGCAGAATTGGTTCTTTGACATGGTATCAGAGCGAGTTCGAATCTCACCATCTCCATTTATTTGATAAAAATTCAGCACAAGGTAATGTAGGTATGTGCAAGTTTCAAGTCCAAAGAGCTTTCACTTGAGGGGGTGTGTTAGAGAATAATATAAATCATATCATAGGATCTTACCTAACAGCTTAAACTATTGAGTTAAGATGATTCTTTGACAGCAGAGAACTTAGGCAATGTAAGCTTTGTATAAAACCAGACAATTCTTTGACAGCAGAGAACTTAGGCAATGTAAGCTTTGTATAAAACCAGACGCGAGTGCTTGAGTTTAGATTTGGGTTAATTGTAAAATAAGTTTTTGATATAGGAAATTGTTATTTTTCCGGTCCATGATTATTTACATGTCTAGATCATTGAATTTGTTAGGATTAATGTCTCATCTAATCACTTTATTTCTTGTTAGTTCCTGTACATTTTTTTAAAATTAAATTCTATCTTTAATTTTTTAAAACTAAAAAAAATAACTGCTAGAAATTAACTCTAATTATTTCAAATAAATCCTGAAACTGTCTATAAATACAAAGAAATTATTTCCTCCCTTTGCTTTCTTATTTTGTTATGTTTTCTTTCGCTCTCTCTATTTTAACTTTAAGTCTTGTCTTTGTACAAAGACTTTTCTAGTTCATAAACTTTGATTGGAATTGCATCATTTTAAGGTATTGTTTGAATCTTGAAAGACAACTTATGCTAAGACCATTTAACTAATTGACGAGCGATTCATCCATAAAGATCTTTTTAAAATGAATGTTATATAAAAAATGGTGAAAATAATAGGATTACCTTTTCTTCTTATTTGTTTGAGTTTTATGGTATATGGTATAACAGACCAAGATATGTGAATTATAATTCTATACAAAGATTAATTAATCTTGAATTGTTATCAACTATGATTCTTAATACTTAAAATTTGTAAGTGTGAGATTTATGTAGAATTAAAATTTATAAATATTTAATTTCAAACAATTGAAAGAAGTAGTGAACTTGTAAATTTAATTTACTCTTATATTAGTGATTTATAATTTGTGCAAACTAGAGATAAAAATAAAGTATTATATAATGAGATAACTAAACTAGATATTGTTATACCTATTTGTTAAGAAAAAATTAAGAGTTTTAAAGTATTTAAGTTTACAATAATGAAGTTGAAAACTAACTTAATAAACCGATGATGGCAACAAGAAATGATAGAGATGGAAAATACATGATAATTTTAGTAAATTTTATTATATTTGATTAACTCTATCTATGCAGGTTTGAATTCTACTATCCACGTTTGCTTAATTGTTTTTCTTTCATTCTTTTTTTTTCCACAAGGGCCACTTTTTAAGTTTTTTTTCTTTTAGTTTTTAAAAATGTTCTGGGATATTATATTGTAATAAAAGAGAATTTATAATTGCAAAAAAAAAGCTTTGGCGTGTGTTTTTTACATTTTTTTTATTATATAACTAAATTATGTTATTGAACCCAATTATTTAGAGTGTTTTTTTTTTTACATATCGTAAAATAAAAATTGTTTCAAAACAAACAAAGTTGGATAGAGTTTTTTCAAGTTTAACTTATTGAACTTATAATGGTGTGTCTGTTTCTTATAAAGTGATTTCTAAGAAACCTTTTTTTAAATTTTTATGTGTTTGTTTGCCATTATAAAAGATGATCAATGGAAAACACTTTCCAGTTAAAGGAAAATTTGACTTGGTTTCCAGGAAAGTGTTTTCCTTTTATTTTGAGCGGAAAACACTTTCCGGAAGTTGTGAAAAATTTAGAAATGTCATACTATTTGCTGATTATATCAAATTTGGTCCTCAAACTTTTGATTGCTATATATATTTTGTTTTGAATATTTGTTTTTCAATTTCATCCCTTAGAATTTAATTTTTATATTAACTTTGGTCCTTATTTTTATAATTGTTATTTACTTTTTCCTTATCATTTTTTAATTGAAATTTTTTATCTATCAAATTTGGTCCTTATTCTTTTGATTGTTACTTATTTTATTTGAAATAATTTATGAAATGTTAATTATTATTATTATTTAATTTCTTCATCTTTTAATTTTTTTATTTTTTAAATTTGATCTCTATTATTTTGATTATTATTTATTTTATTTGAGATAATTTATGAAATTATTTCTTTTTTCAATTTCATTTTCATTCAACTTTTTAATTTGTAAGATTTGTTCCTCATTATTTTAATAAACTTGAAAAAAATAAAACATTAATAAGTTATTTTCCAGCTCATTTTCCATGACATAACGAAACACTGGAAAGTGTTTTCCAATTTATTTTCTATTACTCTACCAAACATCAGAAAATAATTCAATTTTCCAGAATTCACTTTAAAAAAAAATTACTTTTCAGCAAACAAACGAGGATAACAATTCTAAATAGTTCTATGTGATTTCAACATTATTTTTTACATTAACACCCCCCCCACACACACACAGAAACAAACAGAAACCCACTCTTTACATGGTTCATATATTTTTTTTAATTAATATAATTTTTAAATATAGTAACAAAGATGTAATAATCAAGTGATTAAGAGTTTAAATCTCACCTTTATAATTTTTAATTAAATTAATAGAATTAAGTAGAAGATAGTGGTGAGTCTTTACAAGTTTCATGTCTAAAATACTTTTATTTGAAGGGATGCATTATCTTTATTCTCTCTAATTATTTTTAAAAAAACATTAATGTGATTCTTTAATATGGTAACAAAGATTTAATGATAAAACAGTTAAGAGTTGGAATCTCATTATCCTATTTTATTTAATTTAATTAATAATTTTTAAGTATAAAGTATTGGTGGATTTTACATTTATTTGAATTGATATGTTTTAAATGATCTTTTAGAGAATAATAAATAACTATTCATTGTATTTTATTGAACCTTTTAAGTTTTTAATTGAGTTGTTATGACACTAAAAACAGACTATTATGATTTGTATAGCAATTGATGTCAAGGGAATAAAAGAAAAGAAATGTTATTTTCAAACAGAATGTTAAAGAACATCTTGTTAATTGGCCGGCCGAGCTAAATGATTTTTTGCCGAATTTGAAGTTACACGTAATTTTGAAAAGGAAAGAGATAATGAGGCCAGTAAGATGGAAACAACTTTGCTTGGTACTCGTGGCAATTTATTGAAACCATACTTGTTGTCAATTTCTATCTTTATTATTTCATGTAACATCATAATATTTTTGTTGAACAATAACGATAGAATGATTGAGTTTTTTTTTTTGGATAATTATATTATCTGATAGTTAATAAATATAATATAAATATTATTAAATTTGACTCAAATTTAATTCAAGATATATATTTATATTATATAGGTGTGTCTATACATGTATAAGACATTTATATTTTTTAACCCAATAATATATATATACGTGTGTGTGTGTGACTTTATTACTTAATACACACACGCTTCAAAATATTTGTATTACTATTTTATTTTTTTGTAGAATAATAAATAATAATCATACCTAAAACTCCCTAGATAGAATATGAATGTCTAAATCTTGTACACGATGAATAATAGATAAGGTATGTGTGTGTGTGTATGTGTGTATATATATATATATAAAAACTTGATCTGTGGTACTCATTATCAACCTTAACTAGATACTTGACCCATCCTTCGCTGCGGGTAAAAGTTTTTTTCAAAAAATAATTTTACGTATAGGTTTTTTTGACATGTTTTTGTAGTTAAAAAAATATAAGTGAAAATAATAAAGTTTATGAATACATGTAATCGAATAAATTGAGAACTTTGCGTGTTAATAAATGAAAAAACAAATATAAACAATAACTCAAAAATAAAACTGGAAAAATCAAGAGCCAAATATAGATCAAGATATTTAATCTCACAATAAGGGACATTTACTTGGTTGTGTTTACTAAATTGTTTTATTCAATCAAATGATAATAAAAATAGACACACATTTAAATTGATTCAATAAACTAAAATGGAAAAAAAATATTATACAAGGCTGTATATATTAGATAAATCAGGAAAACCTCTTAAAATAAAGTTCATCTATAAAAAAGGTATATTAAAAATTAAATGCATAACAAAAAAATAATCATCAATTAAAAGAGGCTCTCTAAATAAAATAAAAGGGATAAGGAGTATTAATCTAAATATAAAAAAAAATTTTGAAAAAAAACCTATAAAAAGAAGATTTTTTTTTAAAAAAAGTCAGGCATTGTTGAATTTGGCAAGCCAGACCTGTCGTCTAGCCCATTTGTCAAGGCCCAAATGGGGGCCTGCCTTGGTAGTCCCGTGCAACTAGGCCTTTTTTTTTGATCTAGGGCGACAATCGTTCCAATTTGTTTTGAAAAAAAATTAGATGACGTGTCCTCTGGTTTTTCCCTGATTTTGATTATTATGGTGGCTGAAAAATCGATGTTCAATGTTTTTTTTACCCAAAACCCATTTTCAACCTATTTTTTACCCAAAACATCTATAAAACACTTTAGAAATCGTGATAAACCTATATATAGCCTTGAAAAAACCAAAAAACTATCCTAAAAACCGAAATTAACTCAAAACCAAAAATCAATCCCAACTCATATATGTTTTTTCATGAATTTTAATGGTAACATAACACCTAATATGAACTCTTCTAATCAAATTAAACCATTTGACATAAATATCGACCGTTTTAGTAGTCTAAATCGGTGTCAACAACATCCTTTTCTCTCTATCAATGGAATCCAGTGACCTTTCTCTCTCCTCTCTCAACCATAAACTAAAAAATAAAAAAGTAAACTTTTATACCAAAATTTAATATGAAAAATTTTGAAGTACCGAAATTGTATAATTTACGTTATTTTTAAAATGCAAGGACTAAAGTGTATCTTTCTCAAAACTTCTAGCACGCCACCTACGTTTGGCGTCTTTTTCATTTTGGTCTCTATTCTTCCAATTCCATTATTGACTAAGAAATTAAAAGTAATTGGCCTTCAATTAGAATTAAATAACCCCAAATTAAACTTTATGGACCAAAATAAATTGTTAAAAATTACAAAGTAGATCCACAGTGTTTTGTCTATACATAGACAATGTCAACTCTATAATAAAACCCTATGCCTTTTAGATTTTTACTTAGGCCCTGTTTCTTTGCTGGATAGTAGTTTCCTTTTGAAAAGTGATTTCTTTGAAAAATAGATTCCTGGAAAGTGAATTATTTTATGATGTTTGGTAGTGTTATAGAAAATAAGTTGAAAAATAATTTTCAATATTTGGTTATGTTATGGAAAATGACCTAGAAAATAACTAATTAATGCTTTATTTTTTTCAAGTTTATTAAAATAATGAGGAACAAATCTTACAAATTAAAAAATTGAATGAAAATGAAATTAAAAAAATATATAATTTATAAATTATCTCAAATAAAGTAAATAACAATCAAAATAATGGGGATCAAATCTAATAGATAAAAAAATTGAAAGATGATGAAATTAAAATAATTATAATTATAATTTCATAAATTATTCAAATAAAATAAGTAAAAATTAAAAGAATGAGAACCAAATTTGATAGATAAAAAATTTCAATTAAAAAAATGGTAAGAGAAAAGCAAATAACAATCATAAAAATAAGGATTAAAGTTAATATAAAAATTAAATTAAATCAAATTCTAAAAGATAGAATTGAAAAAACAAATTCAAAACAAAATATATAGAAATTAAAAGATTGAGAATCAAATTTTATATAATCAACAAATAATATGATATTTTTAAATTTTTCACAACCTTTAAAAAGTGTTTTCACAAGCTAATTTTTTTTTTAACTAGGAAGTATTTTTTATTAACTAGTTTTTTTAATGAAAAATAAATATACAAAAGTTTAGAAAATAATTTCAGAATAATAAATAAACGTACCTTAAGCAACAACCTCTAATATCGATTTCTATAATAGTTATTTAATGTAACATCATAATCATTTTTGTTGAAATTTGTCATACGTCCTTTTCTGCACAACTTGATTGCGTGCCTTTAATCTTTCAAACTCGCCTTTAATAGAGTTTTGGGATAATACTTAATTGTGCAAGTGGTAGCAACAAATTTGAAAACAATATTTAGAAAATGAAAGAAAATATATAAACATAAAAGAAAGGCAAACGCCAACAAGTTTCTTAAACGTATCCTTTAAATATCATCTAAATACATTTCTAAAAAGCTTTTATATATATATATATATAGAGGTTTGGACTTGAGATCTTTTAAAGATAAAAATGACACTAATACTAGTTGAACTATAACTTCTTGGGTGAAACTTCATTTTATATTAGATTAAGTTGATAAAAAGGATAAAGATTCAAAGTTCAAATAAAAAAACAATGATATTAATTCAATATATTAAATAATTGATATTTTATGTGCTAATTTTATTAAAGGTCGGCAATAAGTCCCATTGCAAAATAGAAAAACAAAGATTAATTAGAATGTTAATGGATTCTTAACGAGCATCTTAGACCCAAATATATACTGAGGTGGCTTTTATTTTTGCACTCTTTTCTTATTTTTCTTTTTTTCATCAATTTATTTTAATTTTATAATATAATATTTGTTTGATTTTGAATTTATATTTATAAATTATTTCAGTATGTTTATTATAATATTATCACAATCTCAAACAAAAATAATAACATTTAGTTTATAAATATTAAAATTTTTTATATATTAATATTTAGCATTATACTCAATTACCCAACACAAAAAATATTCTATACCATATTGTCATTGAGTTGGTCGCTTAAAATTCTTATATAAAAGATGGAAATCTTGCAAAATTTCTTAGCACGTGAATTAACTAAAACACTAAAAGAGTTGGGGTGAAAATAGTGAAGCAACTCCTTTTCTTCTTCTTTTTCTTTATTTTCATTCTTTAAAATAAAAATTATCCCCCCAATTTTTTTTATTTAATCTTTTTATAGCCAAATTTCATGAGATAAATTTTTAAATTATAGTAAAAATATAAAATTAAAAAAGAGAGGATCACAATGTACAACACAAATAAAATGCATGGCCAATTTTTAAAATTTTATTTTAGCCCAAAAATTTATTTTATTTATTTTCAGCTTCAGGTTTAAGATATGAGAGAAAAGATCGTTGCAAAATAATGAAAGAGAAAGTTTTTGATTTGACACATTTTGGCCATGAAAAAGATTATTATTATTATTATTATTATTATTATTATTATTATTAGTACTACTACTACTATTACTATTAACATTATTATTATCATTCTCATCATCATCATTATTAATACTATTATTATTACTAATAATACCATTATTACAAATATTATAACTATCATTTTTATTATTATTACCATTATCATTATAATTATCACTATCACCATAATTAATATCATCATAACAACTATTATTACTACTATTATTATGATCATTATTAATATTATTATAAGTATCATTATCATTATCATTATTATCATTATTATTATTATTATTATTGAAAATAAAAGCTATGAACTTGACTTGAATGATATAATTGAAAATTATAAAAAATTTGACAAAAGGGAAAAAAAACAATAAAAAATCAAAAGAAAATGAACCAAATTAGAACAATTATTATCATTAAAAAAAACAAAAACTATAAAGGATAAAATTGAAAGCCACAAAAAATTTGTTAAAAGGACAAATGATAAAAATAAGAAATTAAAAGTAGAATGACCAAATCAAAAAACATTATTTATACAAATTAAAAAGTAAGGGTTAAATTAAAAAACAACAAAACTTTAACAAAAGAAAAAATAAAAAAAAATATAGAAATCAAAACTAACGGGACTGAATCTGAAACACCAATAACAAAGAGGCACTGATGATAAATCAAGAACTTCTGGACACTACGCGCCACACCAAATGAAAGAGGAGACAGTGATATATAACATGAGACGGCGAAAGCTTATTTTTTTGCACTAGGAGCCACCGTATGCACCGCCCAAAAAGTCAAGAACATAAATTAAAAACAAATAAAATTTATATAAAAAAGTCAAAAACATAAATTAATAATTAAAATAACGAGGATTGAAGTTGAAATATTAACATCCAATAGGGCCAAGATGTAATTTTTAAGGACAAGAAAGAAAGGAAGGGAAAATAAACTCATCAGCGACAAACCGGATCACCAACACCAACATGCACCACTCTAAAGCCAAGAAGACACAACGATGCTTCTAATGACATGGCAAGAAGGCATTTTTAGATGTCAGGAGGCACCACACATGTCGCTTAAATAGCGCAGACACCTCTCATGTGCTAGTGTGTGCATCGCACATGCTTGTCCAATTTTATTATTTATTTAGTCAAATACTAAATTGCTTCTGGAGATGACTTAATAATTACGAAAAAAAACTTTGTGAAAAGACTAAAAATCCCTTTGACTATTGGTTTAATTTTTTTTTTGCTTTTAAGGATATTTTTGTAGTTTCATGTAAATTTTAATTGTTTATTATTTTTTGTACTTAGACAAATATTAAATTGACCCTTAATTGAAATTATAATAATAAAAGAAAACCATTATTAAAATATAAAAATACCCTTTGATATCAGTTTTTATTTTTTTTTTTGTTTCCATTAATATTTTGATCATTTTACTGTGCAATTAAAAAGAAAAAATACTTATTTATTCCCAATTGAGCAATTAAGCAAAATACCTCAAGTTTTTTTTTTCCCCTTGCAATTGGGTTCTTTTGTAGTTTAATTAGATAGAATTAAGCTTAACCGACTCAAAATACATGATAGAGAACTGAAAAGTACATCATGAAAAAACAAATGAATCACTCCAAAATCATAACAATTTTTATTTTGTTTTTAGAATACCCTAAATCCATTGTCCTATGCCTACGAATAAGGTGGCGATGTAATTCATATTTGTAAGGGTAGCTTTCGACAATAGCTATCATAAAAAAAAAAAAAAAAAGTCCTTGTAAATGTAAGATTGGATTAATTGCACTGAGTGAAATTGTGAGAAAACTATAAGAAATTATGTGGTCTTTAGATTCTTTTTTTAAAAAAAAAAGAATATAATTTTCAAATTCTGACGTACAAACTACGTGGAAGAATAGATACTTGTTGGTGAAACAATGTAACGAAGTAGACGATAAAAATAAACGACGTGTATGCTTAGACCACTTGGCCGGCCACTAGAGCAGTAGGGAGGGACCCACAAATCGAAACCCCTCGAAGCTGCGGGAAGGAAGGGCCCACCACAATAATTAGTAATATATAAGGGGGGCCCAACTGTGCAAAAAGTGGAGCCCACAATAACACTGAAACGCCGTAGTATATGGGAGTTAACAAGACTTTTTAGCGGGTTCCGTGTGATGGTGAATCACTGCTAAGCACGCCATAAAGCAAAGCGAAAGCAAAAGAAAGAGGGCTGCGCGGTCATGCTTGGTGTGTCGTGACCGAGGGTTCAAAGTTTACTTTTGACCCCAAATGCTAGCCAATAGCCAGCCATCTCTAGTCAACTTAAACCACCACACACGCCTAAAGAATAGTTTTTAGTCTTGACTTATTATTGTGTCATGATAATATTAGTAATTTAAGTGAAAAATAGTTATTCCCAATGAAGCTCTCACGCTGAGATTTGATAATTCAAGATGTTAATAAAATGGACTTAATTGTATGTGTATTCATTGCGTTTGCAACTGCGTTTCGTTAAATTTTGAATTTTTTTTTTTACTAAAATTGAGTGCGATTTGTACTTTTTGGATCGTTTTGATGTGCTGATATCAAAAATGATTTTTAAAAAATAAAAAAATATCATTGGCATGTATTTTGACACGAAAAGCTATTTGAAAAGCAACCGCAACTACACTATCAAACACGCTATAAATAATTTGTTGATTTCTTGTAAAATGGACAAAGCTGGTCGATGAACTTGATTGCTCTCTCAAAAATGGCTGAAAACTTCAAACAATGAAATGGCAATTAATTCCTACTAAAATCATTTAGCTATGAATAAAGGCGATGAACAGTTCGTACTTGTACTGCAATTGTTTTGAGCTGGCTTTCGAGATGGCCAGAATTGTCTGTGTCTCGAATAATTCGTAATTAAAAATAAAATAAAAATGTTGATATTTTAACTCATAATTATCTAGTTATTCAAATTGTAATGTCATATAAAAATTATCTCAATTTAAAATTTTCAACTTTA
>Ga0325414_1006550_pt1 | contig 12357 bp, 13 predicted proteins | sample PopdelMetagenome_8_FD_206183 | JGI IMG/M metagenome (GOLD analysis project Ga0325414, IMG submission 206183) | Populus deltoides microbial communities from Bellville, Georgia, United States - Leaf-PdKOR-R3 | ecosystem: Host-associated > Plants > Phyllosphere > Phylloplane/Leaf | place: USA... | reverse complement strand
TTGACATGAAAGGATTAAAAGAGCACTCAGATGGACCTTCTTTGAACAACAAAATGATGCTTGAAAAATAAAAATAAAAAACTTCCCGTGCAATTTTTAATAGATGAGACAAGTTTGCATGTCAGTTTAAATTTCTTTTTAAATAAAAAAAATGAAATCGTAAAGAATTATTTGATATTATTATTAAATTCAATTTTATATATTAACTTTTAAATCACACGACACAACTGTTAGCCTATCCAAGGTAATAATTAAATTATATTTAAGTTATTATGACGTGATTCAGTTAATTTAACTAATTTAAAAATAAACCAACATACAAGTAAAAAAAATTCAAGAATAAAATTGATAAAAAAAAACTTTTAAACCCAACTTTTTGCCTAGTTTGGGTTTATAATTAAACTGTATAAGAACTGAATCGACATAACCTAATCGACTTGGTTGGTTAAAAGCATAGCTTTTAAACCTGGCCCGGCCTAAGGCCCTAGTCATCCCGGGTCGACCCTTAATTTTTTATTTTTTTATTAAACAAAACGACATCGTTTTTGTTAAAAAAATAATCAACGGGTTGCAATGAAGTTTTTGATCAAGTTTTGCCGGGTCACCCGAATTTTTACATTTTCCTATTTTTTCTTAAATCTGGCCTGGTTCTAATCGGGTCTTAAACCAACCTGTCAGGACAAGTTTTAAAATTATAGTTAAGATACAATCCAATCAACAAGTAAAAAAATATGTGAATGAAATTGAAAAAAAAAGCATGAAATTGATAAGAAAAAAACCTTTTGACTAGACTCTTTATCTGATTAGGGTTTAAAATTAAATTGTATGAAAGTTATTTTGACATAATCTATTTAACTTAATTGGTCAAAAAATAAGCTAGATGAGTGCTAAAAAAAATATAATAATAAAATTTTTAAAAATAAAAAGAGATGAACAAAATCAGAACAGTGAAGCTCCATAAACTTTACCAAGTTTTTTAATTGTATTAAGTAATAAAATAATCAACAATGATATAACAAAAACGTGATATAAATAGAAAATCACATATGCCATAAGTAAAGAAACCATTAAATTCAACAAATACAACCATCCACGTATAAATGACTTATTTAGTTTGAATAATCGGAAAACTAAACAGGTAGTCTCATCTCTTGTGTGGTGAAAATTATTTTTAAAGTATTTTTTATTTAATAATATATAAAAATAATATATATTTTTTAAATTTTATTTTTAATATTAATACATTAAAATAATCTAAAAATATAAAAAATTATTAATTAAAAACAAATTATTTTTTCAAAAAATAGCAAAACAGCGGTTCAACCGCAACGCTAAACATGTCTGAAAATACCATAATTGATAAAAGTCAAAACAATGAAAGGAAGTTATAAGCTATCATAGTTGTCAAATCTAATTCAATAACTGAGCTAAAAATTCTTGAGTTACTAGGTTATTATATCAACTAATGAGTCGTTCAGTTAATTTATATTAATTATTTTTATTAAAATAATATTATTTTATTATTTTTTTTAAAAAAATTTCATTGATTTAACTTGATCGAGTTTAATCTTATCAATTAAATCATTAAAAAATTAATTAGATCAACTAAATTAAATTTTAGATTATTAAGTCATCCATGTCAACCTACCACTTCAAGTCATGGCTACACCATGCCCGCTATTAATGCTAAAAAAAAAAGGTTATAAACCTTAAAGACTCTCGAGAAGATTTCAAGTCTGGTAAGGAATGTAGTGCAAACTGTATTATTTTAAATTTTTAGTTTTTTTTTGTTAATTTTTTATGTTTTTATATCGTTTTGATATGGTAATTTCAAAAATAATTTTAAAAACATAAAAATATATATTATTTTAATGCTCTAAACTATTAAACAAAGTTATAATCTTCATCTTCTCATATTTTTCTTGTAAATTACAATAAACATCTTATAATTTAGGTTCCATGATTAGATCCATCTTCAACAATCATATTTTGATTGTGTTTGTTTTTATATTAAATTTTTTATTTTAAATTATTATTTTTTATAATTTTAAATTGTATTGATATACTGATGATAAAAATAAATAAAAAAAATATTTTAAAAAACAATATAATCTTAAACACTATTTTATCCGACAATCCGATGGCTTCTTAGTTGAATTTAAGAAGATACAAGATCACCTGCTCATTGTCAAGCCAAACCTTCCAACTATAATAATTGTTCTTGAATAAAAACGAATTCAATTTAATTCATTGCCAAATGTGAAATTCACAAGCAAATTGTAAAATCTAACATGAAATTCCCAACAAGAATAAAGTCAATTTCAACTAATATTAAACAAAAAAAATAAAATAAAATTGACGTGTTCTCAAAGAAAAGAAAAAGGCTTCCTCGTCAAGTTATTCATGAAAAAGAACAAATAGTACTTACTATAATTTAAAAACCATAAAAAAAATAAAGTTTTTTTTTTTTTTTAAACCACTTAACCTTAAGAGAAGGTTATGAACCTCAAAGAACAATAGGACTTCAATAAACCCCCTGCATAAGTTCTCCACTGAAAAACAAAAAAAAAAAACACCCCCCACTTTTCTCTCTCTATCTGATACAGACAAGAGTCATCGAACACCTTGTGCTTTTAGCAGCAAACAAACCCTTTGAATCTTCTTTTGTACTCCTCTCTCTAGGATTCAACAAAACTTGATAAAACGAGAAGGCCCTTTCGAACTCTGTTGTGAATTATTCAATGGAAGAGAGTAATAGCAATAACCACATAGCAAACAATGTGGCTCGAGCAATTGCTGCTGCTCTTGACTGGAACTCTACTCCTGATGCTCGCAAAGCTGCTGTGTCTTTCCTTGAATCCGTAAACACACAGACACCCCTCTCTTTCTTATTGTTGTTAATAAAAATCCAAACTTTTGAATTTTTGTAGGGATTTTCAGTGGTTAAAAGTGGTAAAGTTTCCAGTTTTTTTTGGTAATTGTTAGCATATTTGGTTGAGTTTCAGGTTTTTTTATTTAAGGGTTAGTTAGTTGATGATGGGTTATTAGAGTTTTTTTTTGTAGCTTCTGTGTTATTGAAATTAGTGGGAATTAAATAAATGGTGCTAAAATTCTTGTTGGTTGGGTTTGATGGGGTGCTTGATTTTGAATTTCTCATGAGAGTTTTTCGTATTTTGATCGAGTCTTGGAGTTTTCTGCTGAAGGGTATCACTGATTGGCCTATGAGTATGTAATCTTTTGGGATTTAACCTCTGAATATCTTAAAAGGAGATAAAATCTTGCAAGTTTTAATCAAAATTGTTCAGGAACCTGCTTTTACTACTATTAGCAGGGGATAGATTGCATCTCCTCGTATATAGTGCCATGCCTGCGTGAGGTCATTTATGTGCTCTTTGATATCTGCAGATCAAAGCAGGAGATGTACGAATTTTGGCCAGCTCATCATTCGTTCTTGTCAAAAAGGACTGGTCTTCTGAAATTCGGTTGCATGCTTTCAAAATGCTGCAGGTTTAAAATCATAAACCATTGCTCTTTCCTTCATGGCAGAGATGTTTTAATCCTATTTGTTGATGTGGTCCTTTGATCAGGGACGGATTTCATGTTTTAAATGGGGGGGATTCGAATTCTCCCCTTGCTTTATTTTGAAAAGAATCTTTAGTGAGAACCATCTCCATGTCATGAAAGGACAGTCTTAGTTCCCTCAAATGCACAGAAACAAGCCCGTCCAACTTTTCAATGAGTCAGATTTTTAGGGAACTGACACTTTTGTCTCTACATAAACAATGTTGATGTGGTGTAAGTGGATAGATTCTGTTTACTGCTTTAAGGAAACGTTCTTTGAGGCAATAAAAATTTCGTGAAGTGATTGAGTTGGCCACCAGAATACTTTTAGTGAATTTCACAATGACGTGGATATCTTGAGCTTCTGAAATTTTTCCTTTTTTGTATGTGGAAGCAACTAATATAGCAATTGCTTAATAAGTTATTAGTATGTTAGCCTCAGGCTTGGGATGCTTACGGGGAAAGACAATGAAGCACTAATAAATTCATGGCTCACTTTGTATAGGTTGCACAATGCAGGGTTTACATTTCATTCGTATTTCCTCGTCAATAAATTTTTTTCGAGTAAATGCACATCAGGTCCACACAGAGGTGCAAAAGTTTTACATCCTTCTGAACCACATAAGATAAAAATTCTTATGGGCATTCTGATTACCAGTAGACTGCATGAATTGAATTTTTTTATGCAGCTCAACTGTGCCTCAAGGGGTCTTCAAGCTCTAGTTTATTGATTCATCTGCTACTAGTGTTTAGTTTGATGATAATCAAATGGTTTGTGGATTTTACAGCATTTGGTACGGTTGCGATGGGAGGAATTGAGCCCAACAGAACACAGGAACTTTGCGAATGCTGCTGTTGAGTTGATGGCTGAAATTGCAAATTCCTGTGAAGAATGGGTGCTGAAAAGTCAGACAGCTGCCCTTATTGCCGAGGTCTTTAATGACATTGCTCCTGGATTTTAAGTTCTTTTGGTTTTTGTTACTTATTATTTCTCTTCTACAGATTGTCAGAAGAGAAGGCTTAGAACTGTGGAAAGAACTGCTTCCATCTCTGGTTTCCCTATCTAGTCAGGGCCCCATACAAGTACATTTTATTTTTTATGTGCTTGCAGCCATTGTTTTGCCTTTTATATTCCATATTGAAGTTTGCATTGTGTGGTTCTCTTACTTTCTTGTTCCTACTAGGCTGAGTTGGTTTCGATGACACTGAGGTGGCTTCCTGAAGATATAACAGTTCACAATGAAGATTTAGAAGGTTTGTTCCGAACTTCCCTTGTATGCATTCTCTGCATTCTTTAGAGCCTCAAAAGATCTTTAGTGTTTATTAACATTTAGAACCTATAAACTATGATTTCTTATGGGTCGTTCCCTAGGTTGATGGATTTTCTTCCATGTTACACATTTAAATTTTGTTCTGGCCTTTGAATATGTTACACCTCAAGGTCAAACTTTCTGGTATTCTCTCGCTGCTGCTTAACTCTCTTTTCTTGGTTCTGTATGTATTTTCAGGTGATCGGCGTAGGTTATTGTTGCGAGGGCTTACTCAGTCATTGCCTGAAATGTTGCCACTACTATACACCGTATGCCTCAGACCTTAAATACACATATTTTACCCTTTTTTACTTTCTGTGTTATTTATGTGCCTTTAATTTTTCACATAGTTACTTGAGAGACATTTTGGAGCTGCATTGAGCGAAGTAGGTAGGCAGCAACTGGACATCGCAAAACAGCATGCAGCAACAGTAACAGCGACTTTGAATGCTGTCAACGCTTATGCTGAGTGGGCGCCTTTGCAGGATCTAGCCAAATATGGCATAATTTATGGGTATGTCTACTTGGAGGCTGCATTGAAATCATTTGTAGGATTCATTTCTCACTTCCCGATCCCTTTTCTTTCTGCCCAGCTGTGGTGTCATGCTGTCTTCTCCTGACTTTCGTCTTCATGCCTGTGAATTTTTCAAACTCGTCTCACAAAGGTATCCCATATGGTTTGCTTAATGTCTTCTATAGTTTCTTTCTGTTTCTACCTCATGAAGAACATTCTCAAGATTTGTGAACTATGAATTGAGATTTGCAGGAAGAGACCTGCCGATGCCTCTGCTTCTGAATTTGATTCTGCAATGCGTAATATCTTTCAGATCATGATGAATGTCTCAAGAGATATTTTGTACAAATCTGGCTCAAGTGCTGGAGTTATGGATGAGAGTGAATTTGAGTTTGCAGAATATATATGCGAGAGTATGGTGTCTTTGGGTTCTTTTAACTTTCAATGCATTTCTGGTGACAACACTATACTCTCTCTTTATTTACAGCAGGTAATAGCACTTCCATCTTAGCATGAGAAAATTTATTTCCATCTATGAAATAAATTTGTTTATAAGAATCATTTTGCAATTTATTTCTTTGATATTGTTTCAGATGCTGGGCTTTTTTCAACATTTTAAGCTAGCTCTTCATTATCAATCCCTGCTATTTTGGCTGGTAAGTTGAAGCAGTGTGCAAGTTATATGTTTCCAAAGTCTACTTAGCACATAGGTACTATTAAATCTCTTCACTGTTTATTTGTGTTTATAGGTGCTAATGAGAGATTTAATGTCAAAGCCGAAAGTTACTGCATATTCAGCAGACGGGTCTACTTTTAACAGTGCAGGCTCTAGTTCTGGACAGGTTGATGATGAAAAAAGGAAGACTTTAAGCCTTGTGGATGATGATATTTGTGTTGTAATTCTGGATATCTCTTTCCAGCGCTTGCTTAAGAAAGAAAAGGTTTTCTCTGGGAATTCCTTTTCTCCTGGAACATTGGAGTTGTGGAGTGATGATTTTGAAGGCAAGGGTGACTTCGGCCAATATCGTTCCAAGCTGGTAAAACTTACAGAGATATGAACTCTAGTGAAAACCATTCTTACATTTAGCTTCTCTTTGGGATTATTAATTTTTACCTTTCATATTTTCTAGCGGTAACTAAATTGTTGAACCCCCCCCCCCTCCCCCTCTCCTATGTATTATGATATGTTCTCCTGTTATTGCTTTTACATTTTCCTATTCTCCTTCATTTTATTTATCTCTCTCTGTGTTTTTTTTAACTGATGCGTGAACTCTTAATGCAGACCGAGCTGATGAGACTTGTTGCTTCTTTTAAGCCTCTAATAGCTGGTGCTAAAATCTCTGAAAGAATTCTTTCAATCATTAAGAGCATTCCAAATTCTCAAATACCTGTTCAGGTGCGAGACTTTTTTTTTTCAGATTATCATTCATGCTTAATAGCTGGTACTAAAATCTCTAAAGTGATGTTTCTCTTGATACACATGCATCTTTTTGAAATATCAGGACTTAGCTGTGATGGAAAGCATGCAAGTGGCTTTAGAAAATGTTGTCAATGCAGTTTTTGATGGATCAAATGGCTATGCGGCGGTTAGTTCAGAAGTTCACCTTGCGTTGTGTAGAGTTTTTGAAGATTTACTGCAGCAACTCCTTTCTTTGAAATGGACGGAGCCCACTCTTGTGGAAATCCTAGGGCACTATTTAGACGCGCTGGGTCCATTTTTGAAGTATTTCCCAGATGCGGTTGGTGGTGTCATTAATAAATTATTCGAGCTTCTTATGTCAATCCCATTTGTTGTTAAGGTTGTCTTGTAACACTAATCTTGATTTTTAAATGTCATTACTTTTTAAGGGAGCCAATTTGAGCTTCTAATGTCAATTCCATTAGCTGTTAAGGTTGTCTTGTAACACTAATCTTGATTCTTAAATGTCATTATTTTTTAAGGGAGCCAAATTGACCTGCTGCTTTTATTCACTTGGCAGGATCCTTCAGTAAGCAGGGCACGCCATGCAAGGTTACAGATTTGTACGTCATTTATTCGAATAGCCAAATCTGCTGACAAAAGTGTTCTACCTCATATGAAAGTAACTATTTTTGTCCCTTTTCTTCTTGTTGATATATGTCTTCCACCTGTTGAAAAATTACAGCATCCACTACTACTGGTTATCTTCTAACTCAGATATCATCAATAGAAAGATCTAGTGTCCTTTAGTTTCTTCAATTTTAATGCACGTACAAGTGTAGTTGTGGACTCAATCCAGAGAGATTAAAGAGTATAGAACTTCATCCATGCATTTCTGACCAAAACTGTAGCTTATGTGGAGGCCCTTGTTTTGCAATTTGAATGATAGTTTGTAAGGGATTGATTTTCTTCTTCTCTATGATAAATTTTCATAGAAGACTGTCATCAATGTGCCAGAGAACACTAGCACAACCAAATTTTGGAGGCTAAACGCATGCCTAGATTGAAAGAGCCTGAGAATTCAGGAAGTTCTTGTATTTATTTTATCATGCTGTTTTTATTGTAGGGAATAGCTGATACCATGGCACATATGCAAAGAGAGGGCTCTCTGCTTCGTGGTGAACATAATCTGCTAGGTGAAGCATTTCTTGTTATGGCTTCAGCTGCCGGGTAATTCCTTGCTTACAATGGTCTGACCCCTTTGTTTTTTAACTACTTGAAGTAAGATGTTTTGCTTATTGTTAAAAAGTTTCTTAAATGGATGCAGGACTCAACAACAGCAAGAAGTTTTGGCCTGGTTGCTTGAACCTTTGAGCCAACAGTGGACACAGCTAGAGTGGCAAAATAATTATTTGTCTGAGCCACTAGGTCTGATCCGTTTGTGCTCTGAGACAGCATTCATGTGGTCAATTTTCCACACTGTGACATTCTTTGAGAAGGCACTTAAGAGGAGTGGAATCAGAAAAGGCAGTCTGAATTTGCAAAGCATCTCAACAGCAAGTACTATACATCCAATGGCTTCTCATCTGTCCTGGATGCTGCCACCCCTCTTGAAAGTATGTTGTTGCTATTAACAACCAAAGTTGTTATTTTTTCTTTCTTTATCCAGGAATAGTTTTTGAAACGAAATTGGTATTGAAAATATGTTCTTGCTGTCTTGCAGCTTCTTCGTGCTGTGCACTCACTTTGGTCTCCATCCATATCTCAAATGTTACCGGGAGATATCAAAGGTGCCATGACCATGGGCAATGCTGAACGATATAGTCTCCTTGGGGAAGGAAACCCCAAATTGTCCAAAGGTTCCTTAACCTTCATAGATGGATCTCATATTGATACAAGTAGGGAAGGACACACCGAAACAAATGAAGCTGATATACGGAATTGGTTGAAAGGTATCAGAGATAGTGGGTAAGTACAAGTGCTTTGGAGGTTGTTTCTGACTTTGCAACCGAATTTTATGGTGAATATATATCAGTTATTTTCTGCATTTCTTTTTCCTTGGGGCTCATATGGTTAGTAAAGTCAAGGTACTCAAGTTCAGCCTTCAATTATTCCTTTATCAGTGTTATTCGTACTTTTCATGATGAATGACATCTGAATATCCTTTGTGCATGTCAGGGAGGATAAATTAGATGAAATTTATTATTTTTATTTCCTATCAATTCATTGCAGAAGAGATGTGCTATTTATTTAGTTTCTATCTCTAAACATATGTAATTGCCTAGTCAGAAGCTCTTATTGTGTGAAAACCTCTGAGGGTAGAATGCCTAATGTAGAATTAATAATCTGTAAATATTTAATGACTTGTTATGTTTGGTTATCCTTTTGAAACCTGGATAATGTCTTGCTCCTCTCTGCTTGCATGCATGTGTGTTGCATGCACACGATGCTCATAAGCCCATGCAACCACTATGATAATACCAATTATAGACTAAAATGACTAAACATATTTTTAATATGATATGCTAAGTTCACGCATTCAGTGAGAAATGACGAGTTATTTTTGCACAAGTAAATGGTAGACCACATACTATCTATTTTTCTTGTTCATGTGATTCTTTCCCGACAGGTCTGTTGCTAATACATCTTCCATGTTTCCAGATACAATGTATTGGGCCTATCGATGACCATTGGTGATCCATTTTTTAAATGTTTGGATGTTCATTCTGTTGGTGTGGCACTACTGGAAAACATACAGTCAATGGAGTTCAGACATACAAGGCAGCTTGTCCATTCAGCTTTGATACCTTTGGTTAAACATTGTCCTATGGAAATGTGGGAGGTCTGGCTGGAAAAGCTCTTGCATCCATTATTTATCCATGTACAGCAAGCTCTTACCTTTTCTTGGTCCAGTCTCCTGCATGAGGGTAAAGCAAAGGTCCCAGATGTCCTTGGCATCCTTGCTGAGGCAGACTTGAAAGCAGAAGTAATGGAAGAGAAACTGCTTCGAGACCTAACTCGTGAGATGTGCGTTCTTCTCTCTACAATAGCTTCGCCCGGACTAAATACCAGGCTTCCTACTTTAGAACAATCTGGCCATGCTATCCGTGTGGATGCATCTTCTTTGAAGGAATTGGATGCATTTGCATCAAACTCTATGGTTGGGTATGTGTGCATAATAATAGCCTTTTTCTGTTGATTTTTTGAAATGCTCTTCGTCGTATTTTTATTTTCTTTCCCCAGGCCCTGCTTATACCCGAGAATTTAATTCTTTTACAGTTTTCTTTTGAAGCACAATGGCTTGGCTGTTCCAGCATTACAGATTTGTTTAGAAGCTTTCACATGGACAGATGGTGAAGCAGTATCAAAAGTTTTGTCCTTTTGTGCTAGTGTGATTCTTCTAGCAATCTCAGCTAATAATGTTCAACTCAGAGAGTTTGTTTCTAAAGATCTGTTCTCTGCAATTATCAAAGGTTTGGTGCTCGAGTCAAATGCATTTATCAGTGCTGATCTAGTTGGTTTCTGTCGAGAAATATTCATGCATCTCTGTGATAGAGATCCAGCTCCAAGGCAGGCAAGTTTTCACGCCCCGTGTTATTTAGGGTTAAAATACTCACTAGTTTTATCCGACTATCTGCTGAACATTTTTAACTGAACGATGCACTTCCTTGTCTCCTCAGGTTCTGCTTTCTCTCCCTTGTATTAAACCCCAGGATTTGGTTGCCTTTGAAGAAGCTTTGACCAAGACAGCTAGCCCTAAGGAACAAAAGCAACATATGAAGAGCTTGCTTTTATTAGCTACTGGAAACATGCTAAAAGCACTAGCTGCTCAGAAGAGTGTAAACATTATCACAAATGTTACAAGTGAGCTCTGACAATTTTTGGATTCTAAATTCTTCTTTCACTCCTGGCATGAGATCATTGCCTCCCATGTTAATCTGTTGTGTTTATGTTGTGGAATTTGCATTCATGGAAACTATTTCTCATCTCCAGCTCGAGCTTTGAGCAACAATTATAATTTGCATCCTTGGTGCATTTTGTTGTCACTGTAGATTCAGCTATTGATGCACATGGTCAAAATATATTTGCTTACTGGTCTATTTTCTCCATATTTTCAGTGAGGCCTCGCAGCTCGGTAAATGCTCCAGAAACCAGAATTGATGAGGGGGATACTATAGGATTGGCAGCCATTTTGTGAGGATTCTAATGTTTGTTGCAGAGTTGATGTACAGTCTACAGCCAGAAGTTTGACAGGGACAGAAGCGAGACCTTTTTAACATATACTAGGGTAGAAGACCGGAAGGCAGCTTTTATTTTGGCCTATTCCATAAATATCGGGGCACCTCCAGAAGCTGAATAGAAATTTGAAGAGTTTGACATTCCATGGCATCTCTCCACGAGCTGATGGAGGTGCCCTAAAATCATATGGAGGGACGAGGTTTCTTCTGTGTTTTTCTTGCTATGGAAAATTGTCTCAAGGAGAAAACTTACAGATATATTCCGATGAAAAAACAAAAAAACCACACTTTGCTCACCTGTATTTTTGCTTTCTTGAGCAAAACAATGATATCTTTAAATTCAGTTGCCGTTCACAATCTCCTTTTTTTTTTTTTTTTTTCATTTTAACAAAATTGCCAAGCATTGGGCTATTTGGTGCTTTTATATTTATGGCCCCTTGAGGTTGTGGGATCAACGGAAAGTTCTAGCAGGCAGCCCTTGCAAGTAGATCTACATCTACTAAGCTGAGCTTGATCCTGATATGGTTGATGGTGCTTGCTGCCACTGCCATTGCACTAATGAAATGAATTGGTTTTGACATGGTTTCGGAGGATTTTTTGGGGGGTTTCGGCTTGGCCTGGTAGAAACATATTAGGATTAAAGACATTACTGTGCCAAGTCGCATGTTTCTAGCTGGAACTCAGGTTGATGCTAGGGGCATTCGGGAACTGACATGAAGCAACCAAAGACTGCCGCCTCTCTCTTATGTGCATACATGATCAAATCAAATTGGACTCGTTGACTGAAGGTATTAATTAGCCTTGAATGGTAGCTTTGAATGTTAGGTCAACCGTGAAAAATGTTTGATTCAAATATCGGGTGAAAAGAGTGAAATGGTAGGCCAGATGCTTCCAGCCTAAGCAAAGTATACATATATATTCCTATAAGTACAAAATCTAATCCTCTTTAACAGCTTTACCAATGTCTTTGTAGTTAGCCAAGTAGCAGGGCATTCGAGTTTCTTGCAAACCTTGTCTAGTATAATCTTCAGCGGTGGTTTCAGCGGTGGTGATAGGATCATCGTGGTGTTAGCAGCTAGATTTTGTTAGAGAGCTAGGAGGAAGCAATGGGACCAGGAGGACCCGGAGGTGGAGGAGGACGAGGAGGACCCGGAGGTGGAGGAGGACCCGGAGGTGGAGGAGGATGGGGTCCGGGACCAGGAGGACCTGGAGGTGGAGGAGGACCCGGAGGTGGAGGAGGATGGGGTCCGGGACCAGGAGGACCTGGTTTTTTCGGTGGCTTTTGTGACATCATAGGTTCTTGGTATGCTATAAAACTTTGTTTGTCATAATTAA
>Ga0325414_1006546_pt1 | contig 12361 bp, 14 predicted proteins | sample PopdelMetagenome_8_FD_206183 | JGI IMG/M metagenome (GOLD analysis project Ga0325414, IMG submission 206183) | Populus deltoides microbial communities from Bellville, Georgia, United States - Leaf-PdKOR-R3 | ecosystem: Host-associated > Plants > Phyllosphere > Phylloplane/Leaf | place: USA... | reverse complement strand
CTCTAAATAACTCTAATTAGGCCTATTTATGGTTCGGTGCAGTTCGATTTGAACCATAAAACCAATCGAACTAAGTAACTTATATTTTTTAAAATTCAAACCGAACTGAACCGAATTCCAGTTCAAACCGAACCGGTTCGGTTCGGTTGAATTCGGTTTTTTAGCTTAAAAACCAGGAAACCTAATCATTAAATTAATGGGCTTTTTTGAATTTTTTTTAATGGGCTTTTAAATTGTCTTGTTGGGCTAAATTTATAGGCTTTTAATCAAAACTCTTTAACATTTTCTAATTTAATTTAGTTTGTTATAAGCTTTTTAATAAAATTAAAAGATTGATATTTTTTGAAATGCTTATAGTAACAATAAATTTGAAATGCTTCACATCTTGTTATCTTATTATTTTTAATATACAAAGAAATAAGCTATGAAAATTCAAATCAATGCAATATGCAAGATGCATGATCAAATTTAGGCACCTCAAATTAAAAGAGGTGTTCACACTAAAAAAGTTTATATTAGCAAATAGATATATTAGTAAATAGCAATCAGTAATAAATTATCATAAACATCCGGCATAATTTGAAGAAAAAAATCCAACACCAGCATTACAGCAACATCCAAAACTTCCAGCAGTAGCAAAAGCCAAAAGATCCAGCAAGGATAATGTTATAAAGAAACACTAGCAAATTAGCAACATATTAGAGTTCTGACTATTAAAAAAAATTAACAATGAAAAATTTTAAAAGGAATTAATATGGAAAAGTAAATTAATTACCAAAAACAATTATATTCCAGGATTACAACAACATCATCAATACAACTTACAAACAATCGGTTGAGATTTTTAAACTTTCACCAAATTCTACAAAAACATAAATTAAAATGTTAGATTAAACATATGTAAATAAATGATATTATAAAATAACTATATTTAAATTTGTAAAAGAAATTACTTGACTCAATCATCTTAGAATTTTCAATATAATCCATGAAGTTTCTGATGTTGATTGGAATTGATGTTAAACTGAACCAATTCTGACAACAAACCAATGCTTGCATTGTCGATGGAGATAAGGAGTTTCGAAATGGATCTAAAATACGACCACCAGTACTGAAAGCTGCTTCAAAAACAATTGTAAATATCAGAATAGCTAACACGTGTTGTGCCACTTTAGAAAGAATCTTGTATTTTGTAGTATTACACCTCCACCAACTCAAAATATCTAATTTAAAATCATTAGGATCCTCACAATCATCACCTAAATACCTCTCAACCTCATTTTTTTTGACACCGCCTTCTTCCTTTAAATATTTTTTAAATTGAGAAGCTAAGTCATCCAACATATCATCATTTACCACCATTAAATCAATATTAACATTTTTTTATACTAGTTCCAACACTATGAACAACCTCAACATTCTCATCAACATTCATATAATGCTCAAACAACCTTAGCAAAGTATCTTTAACCTTAATTGTAAAATTTTCAGCCTCTTCAACATCATACAATCTTTCAAAACAAAATCTCACATACTTCAATTTGAAACGTGGATCTAACACAACAGCCACATACAACAAAAAGTTTTGTGTATCTTGATCCCTCTAATATTTTTTATACTTTGCCATCATTTTCTTGGCTATTTTACTTACATAAATATCTTCACTTCTACAAAATTGAGATATGCTTGTGTGCATGGAAATCAATTCATGGAAGAAAGAATTAGATGTCACATACAACGAGCCAGAAAATGTCAATGTAACCGTGTAAAATAGTTTCAAGAACTTGACAAAAGATCTAGCATTTTCCCAATCTTCTAAAGCAGGAGGACCTAAGTTTTTTTTGTTTCCCTTTTGAATCAACCTCAAAGTAACTCAAATATCTAGGATCGGTTTCTTCTAACCTCATAAAAACCACATCAAATTTATCAGCCGCATCTAGCATCATATATGAAGAGTTTCATCTAGTTGCAACATCCAAGCAAACAGATTTTTTACTCCCAATTTTCAACCTATCTGCACATTGGTTAAAAACAAGTTGTTTAGAAGGAGAAGATCTAACAAACCTCACTGCATTTCTAATCTTAATAACTGAATCATCAATATCTTTCAATCTCGCACATATAATAAGATTAACAATATGTGCACAACATCTAACATGCATGAAGTTATGTTACAATATATTAGTTGTCCAATTACTTGTTACTCTTTTCAAATATTTTATTGTCAAATTATTTGAACTTGCATTGTCTACTGTAACTGTTAAAATGTTATCAATTCCCCATTCCAACAAACAACTCTCAATTGCTTGGCCAATTGTTTCACCTTTATGATTAGAAAATTGATAAAAGTTTAGAATTCTTTTATTCAAGTTCCAACCTTCATTAATCCAATAGGCAGTCAAACACATATAATTAATATTTTGGATTGATGTCCAAATATCGGTTGTTAAACATAAACGTTGATCATTAAAAGCTTTCTTTAATTTTTCCTTCTCATCTACATAAATTTTCAAACAATCTCTCCAAATCGTCAAATGAGAAGGAACATCAAATCTAGGCTGCATTACTTGATAAAATGATTTAAATCCTTGGTTTCAACAAAGTTAAAAGGTAGCTCATCAAGTATAATCATTTTTCCTAGGGCTTTCCTACACTTTTCATAACTATAACCCATTGCCTTAATAGTCACCAGATTTTCCTCTCTATTATTACCTTCATTTATTATAGGCCTAGGTTCTAAGACTAAAGTTTTTTTGTTTTCGGTCAATCACAAAATAAAATTTTTTGCATACACCTAGATGACTCCACATGTTACTAGTCCCATTAAGTATAGTATGACATGCATAGTCTTTTTCACGATACATACATGCAGCCCTAGGAGCTTTAAGATTACCATTTAGTTTTTTAAAGTGATCCCAAATTTGAGATGTTTTTCTTTTATTAGATCTAGAAGCTGGATTACCTTCACTTTCAGTGTTGCTATTTATACTAGAAGTAGCAATTGGAACTATAACTGGAACAGACAAAGAATTGGGTTTCGAACTTGAAGGACTTGATTCATTTGGTGTAGGATCTTCCTGATTATCCATCTGAAATTAAAAAAACAACAACATGAATCAACATCTGACTATAATTAAGAATCAAGCAGAAATTGAGCATCATGTTAGGTTCATATAATTGCAAAAAGGCATCTGTCACCCCTCTATTCTAAAAAACCTGCATACTACTCGTAGAAATACACATCATAATGAGCTCCAGCATCTGACTTTTCATGTTGAACCATACTAACCATATACTGATTTTCCATGTTAACCATATTAACCATATACAAGGAAATTAAAGTACTATCAGTTCATTGCATCTGATTAGGCAAAATAATCTCAAACAAGGTGTACACTGTAATGGACCAATGGTTTATAACAGATCATACATGAAAATTAATTAAAATGAAATAGAATGAACTTATTACTGCCAGAATAAAGCTATGAACATTGTTCAAATCCATTTTGATACAACAGATTCACCCGACAACAATGTTTTCACTTGAACTTATTATTGAACAGATATAACAATTAACAGATCATATATGAACTTATTATAAAGCTAACATAACACCCAACAACCATGTTTTCACTTGAACTTATTACTGCTAAAATTGATACAATAGATTGATAGCTAAACAAAGCAATCAAGATAAAATAGATTGATAGCTGATAATACAAATAAAAAAACCCAATAATACAGATCAAAGCAATCAAGATAAACCGATACATATTAAAGTTAACAATGCTAAACAAAGCAATCAAGAACTCAATATCAACACAAATCAACAGAAAGGAGAGAGGGTGGGGGAAAGAGGGGGAAACATGAAGAAAGATGCAAAAACCCTAGCTGCAAAAGGATAGAAAAAGGAGAAGCAGAGGTTAAAGAAGCATCAAAGTTTGAAACAAATGTTACAACTTACAAGCACACGAAGGCCATAATTAACACATGGATAAACTCTACCTTGCCGTCTTTTTTGTAATGGAGGAGCCCTCTCTTTCTGTTGCAAGTGAAGAGAGAAGCCAATGGGTTTTGTTCGGGTTTTTTTCGGCTGCAAGTATACTAGATGGATGCGGAGATGTGGGTTATTGACTTATTGTTCGGCTAGAGAAAAGACAGATGCAAGGGGCAAGACGTAGAGAGGATGAAAATTGAAGGGGAAAGGAAGAAGGCGATAAATTATCTCTACTTGGTGTGGGCGGCGGCTTCACATGTAATGTCAATTAGGGTTAGGTTTACTGTATTATTTATACTAGGTCGTTTATTAACTTTATTTTATGGGTGGACCGGTTCGGTTCATTGGTTTCGGTGGTAAAACCAAAACCGAACCAACAAGATTTTATGGTTTTAAAAATCAATTTAATCGGTTTTCTATCTCGATTCGGTTTTCTCGGTTAATTTTCCATCAATTTTCTCGGTTAATCGGTTTTTTTAATACCCCTAACTCTAATGAATCCCTTTTTGGATTGTAAGCAAATGAGTCCTAACTAGTAATTAAATAACACAAGTCTAATATTAAAACAAACCCTAAAACAATATATAATGGGCCAAAACAAACTCAATTTAGAATAAAGTCCAAAGCTAATAAAATTCAACACTAAAATAAATAAATCAAAACATCATAAAACAAAGTCCTCTTGCTTAAAATCCTCATGCATGGCCGAAACTTCCCATTTTCTTTCCTTGGAGGCTTTGCCAAAACTTCATGCTTCAAATTAGCTAGGAAAATTTGTTTTTAATTGCTGGAATTTTCTCCCTTAAATTGTCTCCTCTTAATCTCCTTGATGTGTCAGGAAATAATATAAAATAAGAAAAAGAACAATAGAATAATTTCAAGTCTCATTACCACCACATATATTCCATAATGAACACGGAATCCATGGAAACTATGAATAATAATTGTTGTCATAAATATCTCATTATTTGACATTTTGTAGAATAAATAAGTCAATAACTTCCACACATGTTTCTAAGAGCATTAAAAAATCCTTGTATTAACTAGAATCCATAATACATTAGGAAACAATGTTTCTTCAATTTTCGTATATTCTTGACATATTTCAGTCCTGATTTTAAACATGTTGTTCTCTCTCATTTGAATGAATTAGCAGGCCTACCATATATTGCCAAAAAGTTATGGATGTCTACTTACCAACATAATTGTAATATCATCATAATTCCTTTTGTAGCTCTAAATATAGTCCAAAAAGTAAACGAAAGTCAACATATAGATTTGACAAGATTTATCCAATAACTTTGACCCTTTGAAATAATCTCTTAACAAACTCTAATTGACCTAAAATTCTAATCCAATGTATAACATCATGTCTAGAAATTCATGTAAAAATTTCAGTCTGATCCAATAATTGAGTTGAAAGTTATGTTCGATAGAGTAAAACTAAAAAGTAAAAAATTTTATGTAAAAATCTGAATCCAACCTTACTGAAAAGTAGAAAATTTTATGTAAAAATCTGAATCCAACCTTACTTAAATCATATCATATTAGTAATGTAAGTTGAATTTTAAGACAAGGAAAGAGAGAGTGAAAAAAATAATATAAGGATATTTGTTTTTGGTATAATGTATTGCGGGTTAAAAATTATTTGTTTATTTCATTTATTTATCTAGGGGGTTAAATTTTAAAGGGATAATTATTTCCCTCCAAATAAAGAAAAATTTTATGATACATGAGTAACTAGTGATATTTTATTAATTATTTTTTGTGGTTCACTTTTAAAAAAGAAACACACAAAAATAAAAAAAAATTCAAAACTCACTGAAAATAATAAAAATATTTTTAATTATGATTTATTATATTTTATCCTTGTGTTTTTTTTTTTGAAAGTGAATTTATAAAGTATGGTATACTATAGGGTTCAAGTCAGATGCGTTGATGTAAAAAATATGGTATGCCAAGAGGTAAGGGTGGTGGGCGGCGCAATAATATTTGGAATGCTTATCGTGTTTGTCTATCATAGTTGGAAAATAAGTGTTAAGATTATTTCAAATTCATTTTTTTCAATGACAAGCTATGAAACACCCCACCCCACTAGCAAGATATTGTCCGCTTTGACCCATGGGTCTCATAGATTTGTTCTTGGCAGCCACACATGATTCCAAAATGCGTCTTACTAGTTAAGGTGAACATGCTTATATAAGGCCCTCTCCCAAGTCCTCACTCGTCGATATGGGATATTACAATTCACCCCCTTTAAAGAGCCCGACGACCTAGTTGGCACCATCAGACAGCCAGTGAGCCGAGCTCTATACCAACTTGAAACACCCCACCCTATTATCAAGATATTGTCCGCTTTGACCCATGGGTCTCATGGATTTGTTCATGGTTCCAAAACACGTCTTGCTAGTTAAGGTGAGCATGCTCATATAAGGCCATCCCCCAAGTCCTCACCCGCCGATGTGGGATATTACAGTTTCACTCACCTAAATAGGTTCCCACAATTGCCTTGTCCTGAGCAAATAATAAACACAAGTAAATAAAATCTCACAACCTTAATTAATCTCATAAACAAAGGATTACATGATATAAATGCGTGTTTTATCACAAAGATTGCATACTATACAGCTAAGACTTTCCAGCCTATTTATAGACAAAGATATGTGAATTACAAGGCATAACTATCATCCCTATTTTTCAGGATATATTGGGGCACTTTCTCTCCCATGTTCTCCATGAACTTAATGACCTATTTTCCAACAAGTATTAGACAGTTTCTCCCCTATGTTCTCATGATCTTAGTAACTTGTAGAGCAACCCCAGCTATACCCCATGTTTAATAACTTGTCCCCCATGATTTTGATGTCCATAACTGCCACAACTAACCCATAATTTGCATATCTAACTGTCAGTCCCAACTATCAGTTTCTGCTATGTTTGCTACCAGCTTATAAGAGTCTGACATCATCGTTGGAATATAGGTGAGGTATTCTTGCACACAATCTTTGAATTGCCACAAATATGTGTGCTTTCCCCCACAAAACCTCTATATTTTTCTCCTATTTTTAAAAAAATCAGTTTGTCGAATCTTTCTATGCTGGCCAAGTTAACAATGATCCATGATCTTAATAATACCATTGTCAAACTATTTGTGAATCGTTAGAAGAGCTCTTTGCAACTTACTTCTTTTTGAATCCTCTTGTTCTTATGGAAAGGTCTTAAATAACTTACATGAAAAGTTGGATGAAACTTTAGCTGTTCTGACAGCTTCAATGGATAGGCAACAACCCCTACTTTTTCCATGATTTTGAAAAGTCCATCATATCTCGTCACCAACCCTCGATGCTTTGTCTTCCCCATAATTTTCTTCTAGATTTGTGGCGTTAATTTGAGCAACATCTTGTCGCCCTCATTGAATTCTAGCAATCTTTGTTTCTAGTTAACATATTTTAACATCCTTTTTCTTGCCTTATGTAAGCTATGTTGGGTTTGCTCAAACAATTCTTGTCACTCCAATGTAAACCTATACGCAGCTGGATTTTCCCCACAAGATTTTTGCATCGCAATCTCGGCAGGAGTTTGAGGCTGAGTCACCAAAACCAACTCAAACGGGCTTGCTTTTGTTGCCAAGGATTTTTAAAGATTGTAGCAAAATTGCGTACTATCCAGCAATTCCAACCAATTTCGTTGCATTGTTATCACTTAATGTCTTAAATATTCCTTCAGCAAAGCATTTATCCTTTATGTTTGCCCATCGGTTTGCAGATGATTGGGAGTGGAAAACTCTAGTCTTTGTCCCTATCATATTGAACAACATTGTTAAAAAGTACTCCAAAATACTTCACCATGTTTTGATAGAATAACTTAGCGGCAACTTTAGTTGTACACACTATTGGGGTAACCACAAACACTGTATACTTGGTGAATCTGTCTACGATAACGATAACAGTGTTCATGCCATCCACCTTCAGAAACCTAACAATAAAGTCTATCGAAATTGACACCTAAGGCTTGTCTGGAATTAGTAGCGGCTGTAACAAGCCTGCCTCTCGCGACCGTAAAGTCTTGTCTTGTTGGCACACTAGACAAGTGTTGACGTAAAGTTCTATGTCATCATCCATCTTTGGCTAATAATAAGTTTGGGATACAAGAGCAAACATTCTTTCTCTACTTGGATGTCTAGCGGGTCATGAGTCTCCATCATAAAATACTTTTGTAGCTCTCCCTTTGGCATAAAGATCTAACCTCTTTTTTTGCATAGAATAGGTTTTATTCTAACCAATATCTTTGTATTGTCCCTTCTCGTACAAGATCAAGCAACTTCTTGTACACTGCATCTTCCTTAGCATCTTGACGAAGTTAATCAGAATGTCCAACTCCACCTGAACAATAGCAAGAACAGTAACAATTACCTCACGTCTACTAAGTGCATCCATAACCTGATTATGCCTCCCTAGTTTGTGCTCTCATACAAAGTCATACTCGACCAAGAATTCTTAACACCGAGCTTGCCGCTGCGACAATTTTCTTTATGTCTTAAAGAAGGTGTTGGCAACGTTGTTGGTCTTGATAAAGAATCTTGGTCCCAACATATATACTCTCCATACACCAAAGTAACGAGTGCACTACTGCCGCCATTTCCTTCTCGTGAGTCAAGTATTTCTGTTCAACATCTTTCAACTTTTAACTCTCGAAAGTAATTGGATGTCCCTCTTGTACCAACACTCCTTTTATAGCCCTATCTGAAGTATCGGTATGCACTTCGAATGACTTCTCAAAATTAGGTAGCCCCAAGATTAGAGCTGATATTACCGCTGTTTTTAGCTTCTCAAAGGCCTATTGGCAATCAACCAACCATTCTCATCTCTGATTATTCTTTAGAAGATCTGAGAGATGATTGTTTTCTTGCTATAGCCCTCAATAAATCATAAGTAATAGTTTGCCAACCCCAAAAAAGATCTCAACTTGAGGACTGTCTTTTAGTGCCGATGGCTTGAATTTTTCATAGATCCATCTTCACATGTCCCTCCCCAATTAAGTGCTCTAAGAACATAATCTTAATTTTTGCAAACTCATATTTCCCTCTCTTTACATATAATTCAAATTCCCTTAATCTACTTAAAACTTTAGAAAGATAAATTACATGATCTTTAATTCCTCTACTATAGACAACAATGTCATCTAAGTGAACTACACCAAAGTTGTCTAAAAAATTATATAAAATGTCACTATGAGATTACAAAATGTTTATGTAGCATTTGTTAGGCCGAATGACATAACTAGAAACTTGTATGAACCATACCTCATCACACAAGTAGTCTTATGCTCGACACCTTCAGCAATTCACACTTGCCAATATCCCGATCACAAGTCTAACTTTGTAAAGATAGAGGCTCTACACAATATGTCCATTATATATTGAATTAATGGAACTGGATATTTATTTTTAATGGTTACCTTGTTAAGTGCTCGATAATCCACACACATGTGAAGGCTCCCATCTGCTTTCTTTTAAAATAAGACTAGAGCACCATATAGAGCCTTGGAAGGACGGATAAAACCCGTGTCAATCAGTTCCCCTAATTACTTCCTTAATTTTGCTAATTTCATTGGCGACATTCGGTAAGGGGCTTGAGATAATGGTTTTTTTTTCCAGGCACCAACTCAATTCAATGGTATGTGGCCCTTCTAGATGGGAGTTTCTTCGGTGGCCGAGAACCATAACCCCATTCAATATGGTTCTGACCTGCCTTAAAGTAGGAAGAAGAACATCTGGGAAGGAGGACTAAGGATCTAATCTTCCCCAACAAGGTGACATCACATCCTCAAATTGTTGCAGCATATTAGCAATTTCTTTTGGCACCTCCTCACAACAGTCTGTTTTCTCATCCACCACTGTTGCCAGATACACTTCTCCACCTTTTCGTAATGCTTTTCTCAATATCAATGACCAAGATCAAGCATTTTCCACTGCTAATGACATTCGTCATCGTGACATTGCAACATAGGACAAAACATAAGCATCCCTCACTTGCAATCATGATTATATTGAGATATCCAGTTCCACTTAACAAGGTAACCATTAAAAATAAATATCCAGTTCCATTAACCAAAAACAATCTTGGTGCTCCAGTCTTGGTTAATGGAACTGGATATTTATTTTTAATAGTTACCTTGTTAAGTGCTCGATAATCCACACACATTCGAAGGCTCCCATCTGCTTTCTTTTAAAATAAGACTGGAGCACCGTATAGAGCCTTGGAAGGACGGATAAAACCCGTGTCAATCAGTTCCCCTAATTACTTCCTTAATTTTGCTAATTTCATTGGCGACATTCGATAAGGGACTTAAGATAATGGTTTTTTTTCAGGCACCAACTCAATTCAATGGTCTGTGGCCCTCCTAGGTGGGAGTTTCTTCGGTGGCCGAGGTGACATCACATCCTCAAATTGTTGCAGCATATTAGCAATTTCTTTTGGCACCTCCTCACAATAGTCTATTTTCTCATCCACTACTGTCGTAAGATACACTTCTCCACCTTTTCATAATGTTTTCTCAATAACGAAGACCAAGATCAAGTTTTTTCCACTTCTAATGACATTCATCATTGTGACATTGCAACATAGGACAAAACATAAGCATCCCTCACTTGCAATCATGACTTTATTGAGATATGACATCAAAAAAATCTTGGTTTTTCTCAAGAAATCAAGACCAAAAATATTATTGTAGTCATCAAGATTTAAAACCAACATGTCTTATTTACCTCTCCACTGATCCAACATTATTGGCACATCATAAGACATACTTGCAATTTTTTATGCCTTTAAGTTTACTGCCTTCATCGATGTATGGCTACTACTTAGTTGTAAGCCCAGTTCCTTCACCAATCGATCAACTATAAACATGTGAGTTGCACCTAAAGCTAGTATAGCATTAATGTCTTTGCCATTTATCCTAATTCTCACATACATCAGATTGTCTGCAAACCCTGATTTCTCTTTTTGCAACGCATCAATCCTTGCCAAATCTTGATCAACAAGGTTCAGCAGCTGCAATCCCTTGAGCCAACTACTAGGCAGTTTAACACACGTATAGGATTGACGTATATAACTACCCCTCATCCGCTATCTCCAACCTGAATAACATTCAACTTTTTCATTTTCAGACATTCCCTCACAAAATAAGGACCATCACAAATGAAGCAAGCAAAGTTCAGTTAGTATCTTTACCTTGTGCACCCATTAACTTAGTCTTGCCCTTATTCACGACAGCATTTGATGCACCCCCACCAAACTTCTTCTTCTTCTTTTCCTCATTGTCTTTTACTTTAGACTTGAAGGAGGCTGACATATAACTCTCTATAGTAGTTGATTTAAAATCAATCAAACTTTCCGCAACAACAATAATGGATGACAAATATTTTATTTTCTATCGTCTTAGTTTCACTTGTGCCCAAGGTTGAAGTCCAAACATGAAGTTGAATAACCTATCCTCCTCGAACATATTCTCAATGTCGAGAATAAAAAAACTAAAAGATTTAACATACTCATGAACTAACCTTTCATGTTTGAGCCTTTTCAATTCCTCTCGCGCAATTCAAGATGTGTTGTTTGGAAGGAACTGCTCTTTTAGTTCTTGTTTAAGACGATCCCACATCTTAATTTTTGGACATTCAACACTTAAGTCCTTTTTGGTTCTTAACCTCCATGAAATTTTAGTATCACCCGTGAGATACATCACAGTGAGATCTACTTGTTCAGCCACGTCGATCCTAGCAACACTAAAATATTGCTCCATGTCCTACAAGAAATTCTCAAGTTCTTTGGAACTTTTTGCCCCATCGAAAGACTTCGATTCAAGCACTTTAGGCTTAGATGTACTTACCCAATAAGAGTGTTTGTTCCTTCCCGTTTTAGAATGACAATAGTCTCTTCAGTAGCTTCCAATTGTTCACTCAATTCTGTCGCAAGAGAAATGTATAAACTTTCATCCTTTTCAGCACTTTCCATAACTTCCTTTAATCAATCAATGATATAGCGTTCTTCACCTTCTTCCTCTTGCCCTATCAAAGTCTTAAGACACACCAACCGTTCCCCAATAACTTCCATGACTTCAAGCTGCATGATCTTAGAACTCGTGCTCTGATACCACTTGTTATAGGGTTAAATTTTTCATCCCAAAATTCAGCCTTACGCGGCAGTCTAGTCCTAACTAGACTAAACCTTACCTCACCTTTTTAACTCGTGTTTGCCTACAACTATGTGTTTCACTCACCCAAAGAGGTTCCTATAATTGCGTTGTCGTAAGCAAATAACAAACACAAGTAAATAAACTTAAAGCACACCGTAAATAAAGGAAAAT
>Ga0325414_1006545_pt1 | contig 12361 bp, 4 predicted proteins | sample PopdelMetagenome_8_FD_206183 | JGI IMG/M metagenome (GOLD analysis project Ga0325414, IMG submission 206183) | Populus deltoides microbial communities from Bellville, Georgia, United States - Leaf-PdKOR-R3 | ecosystem: Host-associated > Plants > Phyllosphere > Phylloplane/Leaf | place: USA... | reverse complement strand
TCAAGTTTTCTTCAATTATATGCATTTTAGATCTCTTAATTTGTAGATAGATTCTTGATATTATGAATGAATTATTCTGAATTTGAGGATTATGTTTAAGTAAATTAAGGTTGGCCATTAATTCTTACGTGCATGAGATTGCAAAATTGTAGCTATCATAAAAATGGATTATGAAGCTAATTTATTATGGAAAACACAAATAATTAGTACGATGCGTAAATAGTTTCTAATAGATGTGCGATGATACATCCAATTGGTTTATAAATGCATCTTCGACCTCCTTTGATGGTTTTTTGTAGGTTATTTGTTACCTCCTCTATCCTTTTGAATTCAAACATTAAAATTAATAATTAATTCTTTTAATATGTCAAGTTAATCATATATAGAGCATGCTCTCTTAAAAACGGCAAATTGGTGGCTCTGGTCCCCAATTTTCAAAATGGTTCCTTAACCTGATGGTTTTTTTTATTAAAAATAAAGAGAAGAAGAAGTTGGAAAATTGATTTAATATTAAAAGTATTATTTAAAATTAAATTTATTGATTTATCTTTCATGAACAATATATGAATTATTATTTGACCAGAAAAAAAAAATCTTAATTAACAAAAACACAATAATCTTCTTCACATTTAATTAAAGTAAATAATTCAATATAAATTATCAATTTTAATGATATAAAAGAATCTTAATTAATTAGAGAAACAATGAAGATGCTTCAATAAATGTTCGAGTAAGTGCACAATAATGCCGTCCAGCTCATACTAAGCAGTTGCCTCATAATTAAAGATCGATTGGACATGCAAGAGATTATTATTGTGAGTGACTTTATGTGTTTGTGTAGAAATGATTAATTGTATTTTGTCGAAGATTATAATTTAGCCTAGCATAGGGGGAAAATAATATTTATAATTAAATAGGAAACAATTTAATTATAAAGCTAGGTATATTAATTTATAGTAACTTTTTTTTGGATAACTTACGGGATCTATTATGACTATACATGCAAGAGTGTTTGTTATAGGAATTGCTTTTTCCCCTTCATGATTGGCGCTCTTACAATCATTATAGCTCATACAACCTCACCATATCAAGTATTTTTATAAATTTTCATGTATAAATATCATAAAAATTTAAGAGTTACTGATAAAATTAAATTTCAAGACCTAAAAAACTCAATTTTTATTGGACTAGGTCAAGAAAAGAACCCGCCTCCCTTGAGCTCAGCCCAAGAAAGGACCCATCTTCTTTGGATACGGTTATATTTTGAATTCTATTCTTCTTACATCCATTAGGTGTATAAAAATCCTCTAAGAGCTCATCATATTTCCTTCCACATTAATACATATATCAATGATATTTTGCCACTTTAATACTATCATAACAATATTATATTTTAGTCCCTCATCTCAGTAAAAAGATTCATAAGTTATAAATAGATCATAAATCCTGTAAACAAAAGGTCTGGAATCTCTATTCTATACTGCATATCTGTTTTCAGAGTATCTCTTTATAATATTATTATATTTTCTCTCAAAAAATTATTGACTTAATTATTAGAGAGTCTCTAAATTTATAAGGAGAACATTTTGTAAGTATTAGACACCCGTCTACAGCTACTTTAACTAGAAAAAATAAATTAAATTATTAGAACTAAGAAAGTAACTAATTATCCAAAACATAAAATTTACCCCAAACTACTTGGATTTAATTTTTAGGATATGATTGTTTATATATTAGTCACTCTAGCGTGCCGTTATAATAAGATTACCGTTGATTTCTAATATATAATAAGTTCTTATAGCAGTCCATTCTTTGGTCCACCTTTCCTCTTTTTTTCTTTGTTAAAAGTTGGGTTGGACAGACCAACCCATTGTGCCTAGGCTTGGCGTGCATGCATAGGCTGTCCAGCCTAGGTGCATGTCCTTTTTTTTTTTTCTGAATATTTTTTTATTTAAAAAAAGAATGGTTGATGATAGGGAATGGGCCCATTCCCAAGTTTATATTGCTTGTTGATTAATGATCCTTGTTAGAAAAAAAAAAAAAAAAAAGAAGCTTGGAGAGGCCTAAGGTGGATAATTGGCAAGTAGATTTCTGTTCTCCAAAGACTTGAATGTATGATTTTTTCACTAATACACTAGTTTGAATACGAATGACATTCTTAAACATGATTAGAGAAGAATTAATCTTGATATTCGAAGATTGGCCCAATATTCATTAATTTGGATATATAGCAAGCGATAAGTTTAATTTTAAGATAAGTTTTAAATATTCGGAAATAATTTGATCAGTCTTGTCCCATTAACGCTCAATTATATATGTGGTTTAGCTATAAGCACATAGATCACATCCTCCATTGTTACACGTACAAGATATACATCCCCAGATCGAATCCTCCAAGGTATCACGATCATTGATCTTACATCTCCATTAGTTCAATAATTAACGATGATGTCGTTCGTTGTGATCTCGTCAATAAAACACACATAGCAGAATTTTGTTTTTCTTCTGGCGAATCTGCCAGCAATATATAAGATATGGGCTAAGATCAGAATCTTGTTCACGTGCATGCCATATGTTATTCCACAAGCTAAGAAGAACATAGCTTAAACTTGTGGGGGCAATATGAGTGTATATGCAGATAGGGTTAAAAGAGCTTCAAGTTGAGGAGACATGCAGAACATATATATATATATAATAAGAGAAAGTTATAATTTGGCATAATTTCTGCTTCTGTTTTTATTATGTGTTTTTTTAAAATAGTTTTGGCTTGAAAGAGATTAAATTAATGCTTATTTTAGTGTTTTTTTAAATGTAAAATCATTTTGAAAAGTAATCAACATCACAATCTTAAAAATCTATTAATCTATCCACTTTGTTAAAAAAACAAACATAAATCACCAATTTCTTGATTTCATGGCCCTTTTTGAATTGACCTGAAACTATTTTAAAAAACAATCAATACCACAATCTAAAAAATCTCTTAGTCTATCCACTTTGCTAAACAAAAAAGAAGAAAAATTCATCAGCCCACGTGAAGCTCTTTGTATTTTCTTGGTTTCATGGCCCCAAATGTACAAGCCAAGTGTGATCATGTCAGGCAAACGATTAAGTTGTATTGTGATGTCAATTCCTAAGATTTGGGCTCAGGAAAACGCCATTCCCTTTTCTCTACGGTTACTAATATAGCTCAGGAAAACGAGAGATTCAATCTGTCAGCATACATGCTATGTCATTTTGGCTGTGAATTGAGCGAGCTGGACGTCGTATGAGTGGAAAATCAAGAGATGCTTTACATATGAAGGTACCCATAACTTAGAATATCGAAAATCAAGAGTTTAAACCTTAATTTAACTAGATTGAAAGTTGTGGATATCATATGAATCCTTCCGTGCAAAGCCCATGGAGGGCTCATGTAGATTCTTAAATGAAAATCTCCCTACAATCCCAATTCCAAACGGTCAAATCATTTGAATATTATTGAGCTTATTTATTCATTAATTATTATAATAAATTTATATTTATTCTAGATTCATTTCTATTACTACGTGTATTATAAAATTAAATCCACTATTCTAAGTTACCAGCGGTGTAGAAAATCAAAAAATCTTATTGAAAAATAACATGAAAATAAACAACTAAATCCGCAACCCAAGTAATATATTAATATAACCATCATCATAAATAATGGGAACATTATCATAAAAAAAACTGTAATTAACTATACCATTCTATTCATTCTTTTCCTTTTCTTTTACCCTTTTGATCTCTTTTAAACCTTTTGCAATCCTTTTGAATATGCCAAGGCTTCCATTCCCCAGAGTTGAAAGTGCCTATCCTTTTTCTCCTCCTTTTTCCCTTGAAAATACTATCCTTCATTGTCTTTAAATTAAGCTTTTTCATTGGAAGTACACTTATTAAGTTAGACCTCTAAAGTTTCTCAACTATTTAACAAAGAACTCAACTTTATTATTATTGTTTTTAGTGTATGGATACATGTATATACGTACACGCACGTATTTGTGGAAACTGGTATCATGCCACCCTCCAATAATTAAAAATGTTTTACTCAAATCTTAATACAATTAACACTCAATTTCTTTCAACTTATTTGTAATTTGAGTCATTTCATTATTTTCACTAAATCTGTTTTTTATTGCATTTATTTATTTCACTAAAAATTCAAACCACCAGCTTAATCAGAAGACAGAATGCTTCAATTGGATCGATAGTGGGTACACACACAAATGCTATATATTATTTCCTCGCAATATTGGCATATACTGCATTGAAAAGGGCGGTCACATGCCCTCGATCTGCAAGACAAACAAGGTGTTGGAATTTGGAAACAGATATTATTTCCAAGATTAGGCTGCCCCCTTCCCACAGTGACATTGGAAATCCTGTCTTTTTGTCTGATGCCTTCCTCGGGCGGTTTGTTCAAAGCCACAGTAACTTCTTTCTTTCCCTGACGTAAGCCTGCGGCCAAGGCCATGTTTCTTTTCGTGGGAGCACTGTATTTTTCTGGATATTATTTTCTATAAAATAAAAATATTATTTTAATATATTTTCAAAAAAAAATACTTTGAAAAAAAATGCTATCACATAATCAAATATTATTAAAAAATATTTGTTTTTACCATTATACCGTGTTTTTTTTTAAATTGATATAATTATAAAGAGATACTAAAATTAAGGATATTGATTGAAAAGTGATATATATCATGTTAAAGAAAATAATTATAAGGAAGAAATTATGTAAAATGGATACAAATAACATGAATATTGATTTATATGTGTATATGATTGCTGGAGTTTGATATTTGATTATTGAAGTTCTAGGATTGAATTTAATTTGCTAGAATTATGGGATTGAGGAGCTGAATTGATAGATTGAAATCTTGGTTTAATTGTTGGGATTGTTTGATTTGATTTATCTGGACTAAATTGAATCAATTTGACAAAATTATTAGATTAAATTGGGACTAAATCGAAGAAATAGTTGGACTAAAAATATGAATTAAATAGGCTGGTTTGAATTAACTCAATTCAATTGGATTAAATTGGATTGAATTGATTGGAATGAAATAAATGGGACTGAAACGATGTTATATAAATAGTTAATTGGTCCTTTTAATATTTTCTCATTTCATTATAGTCCTTGACTTTTGAGTTTTTTCAATTTTACTCAAATAGAGTTAAATCTTGAACTCTCTGTCAATTTAATCCCTTAAATTAATCTTTTCAATTTAGCCTCTTTAATTTAGTCCTTGTTTTTCAAATTCATGCAATTTCAACCAAACTTGTCCTAAATTCCTATTTGCTTTTCAATTACATCCCTAATTAAATCAATTTAGACCTTCAGATTTAATCACTTGTTGTAAATTCATTTTGTTCCTAAAATTATACAATTTTGACCAATCTAACTTTCAATTTTAATTTTCTTCTTCAATTAAACCCTCAATTGATTTCTAAATTGGTTATTTATTTCAAACTTATCATTGAATTTTCAATCTTAGCCAAATTAAATCAAATTAAGCTCTTTTCTTAATTTTCTCTGCAATTCAAACCTCAATTATAGTCTAAAAATTTATAAATTTTATTTTTGCTTGTGATACTCAATTATTGGTCGAATTTCCACCCCCAACTATGCATTTTTTTATAATAATTTTCTTAACTTCTAGACTTTTTGTATGATTTTTATGATTTATTTTTTAACACACAAAAACTAATTAAAAATGAAAAAATACGACCATAAAATTGGAAAAAAGCAATGAAAAATGTGACAAATTGAGATTAATCTTGAACTAAATATAAAATTGCGACAAATTAAGCACTACCAAATATAATTCACCCAAAAATTTAATTTCTTGAGTTAATCTTGAACAAACTTGAGATTTCGTTGCATGGTGTTAGTATATAGCTGTCTTTTTCTCTGAACATCCATTTCTAGATGAGATTCTCAAGAGGAAAAAAAAATCAGATTATCACGTATGGATATTATTGTATTATAACTTCTTCATTTTTTTAACCTCGCAATTTAATGGCTTGGTGTCATCATTGTTGAGCAGGATTCGAATGAAGTGTTGGATCGACGTGAATACCACTGTTTGCCTCTTCAAACCTATCATTAAATCAACCTAAATAATTAGGATGATGAAAGTGAAAGGATAAGAGAGCCGTTAAGGAAATGACAATAAAAAAAATTTAAAACCTATAGAACATATAGTAATCAAATTATATTTAATGCGCCATGCTGTGGATTAAATTTACTTTTTTTTTTACTAAAAAAATATATTTAGATGTTATTAATGTTCTTTTTAGCAAATTGTTTTTTAACTATACATGGATTAACTTGATGTGAACTGATTGACTTGATAAATATAAAAATAACCTGAATAACAGATAAAAACATGATTTGACAAAAAAAAATATATCTATTTTTAAATATTAAAATGACAATATATTAGATACTCAAATCAACTCGGATTAACCTATCAAATATTTTAACCAGATCAGGAGACCCTAATAACCATATAGAAAGAAAATAATTTTTTTATTAAACCCAATTCTCAATCTACCCAATGTTGAAGGATAAAATTAAAAATAAAATACAACGAAAAAAATAAGTCGAGTCAACCTAGATTAACTTACTAAATTTGAGTCATGGGATCATGATAACCCCATAGAAAGCAAATCAAAACAAGTTATGAATTTCAATTATCAATTAATTCAATGTTAAAGGATAAAATTAAAAAAAATTTTAAAAATAACTAAAAAACCACCTAGGTCAACCTAAGTCGACAAACCATATCCGCGACCTGGGTTATGAGAAATAACCTTTGACAACACAAATCAAAATAAATTATAAAATATAATTTCCAATCAATCCATTGTTAAATGATAAAATTAAATAAAAAAATAACCTGAGTTAACTGAGGCTAACCTATCAAACTCGAGTTAGGAGATCAGGATAAATCCGTAAAAAAACAAATAAAAAAATCAAATCCCTAATCAACCTAATATTTAAAGATAAAATTAAAAAACAATATTCAATTAAAAAAGGACAAAACAAATTCGAGTCAATCTGGTTAACCATAAAACTCGCGACCCAGGTCATGAGACCATGGTAACCTCATAGAAAATAAATAAAATAAAAATTATGAAGCCCAATTACCAATTAATCCAATTTTGAAGGATGGAGTTGAGAAAAAAATAATTAAAAAAATAACCCAAATCAACATAGATAACCCGTAAAATTCGCAATCTTGGTTATGAGATTATAATAACTTTATAAAAAGCAAAAAAAAAAAAAATAAACTCAATGTTAGAGGATGAAATTGAAAAATAATAAATTTCAAATTAAAAAAAAAAGCCTTGAAGATTTTTCAGGGCAAAAGTGAAAAAAGCCTTGGACATTCTCATTTTATGTGTCCTATTTTTCCACACTTATAACATCATGTGTCCTTCCTTTTCTTCGATTTAGACTGAGCTTTATTATTTCTCGATTCATTCCGGATTTGTTTATCTCACGCTCCTTATTACTCCTCACGGCCAGCCATTTGCCTTGTGAATTCTCATCACTAGCTTTCTTCCACATATTAAAGCTTAATAAGGCACTTATGATCTCTTCTAATATGAGAGTTTTTTCCACTTGCATTAGAGTTGTAACTAAGTTTTTGTATATAGGAGAAGTAGGTAGAAAATTCAATAACATCAATGTCTTTTTTTCGTTGTTGAACTTCATCCATCAATTTGCTTTGGAATCACTAACAATCTGATTGGACATGTTAATATGCTAATTCATATCTGTATCCTCTGACATCTTAAGACCAAATAGTTTTTTCTTAAGATAAAATTTGTTTCGACAATGACCTGAACATATACTGACTTTCTAGTTTTGCCCAAACTGTCATCAGTGACTACTCATCCATGACATGATACATCACATCATCATCCAAAAAAAGCATGATAGTTTCCACAGCCCTTGCTTCAAATTCCTGCTAATCTTTATTGTTCATGCCTTCTGGTTACTTTCTATGTAATGTTTTTACCATGTCCTGCTGCACCAACAGATCCTTCACCCTCCTTAGCCATAATCCAAAATTGTTTAATACATCAAACTTGATTATGTCGAGTTTTTCAAAAGAAATCCGTAACATCATAGACATGTTATGATACCAATTATTGTGAAAAACTTGTAGCAATTATAGATGAATATTGCATAAGTTAGATACTAGAAACAACATAAGATTTAATGTAGTTTGATAATGTGCCTAAATCTATATGAGCGGTGAACTTTTATTTTCACTATATCAAAATAGGGTTACATGAAATGTATTTATAGGAGATCCTAAACTGCCTAAAAAATCCTAACCACCCAAGGAATCCTAGCAATCCTAGTTGTTTTTCTTTGCTTCGCTCAGTACGCTTCTCTCTCCTCGCTTCGCTCCACTCTTGCATCTTCCTATAAGCCACAAGCTACAACATTTCTCATCTTTCAGTAAGTGTTTACTATTTAGCTTATTTTGTTTGAAATGATGTATTATTGAGCGAATTTGCTTCACTTAGAGTTTCTACATACATGCTTAAGAAAAATAGTTTCTTACCCAATTATACAAAAAAATGCTTTCGAAAACTATTTCACTAGCATCTGTTGTGTAAAATCTTTTATCATCAATTTTTTATTATAAAGAATATGTTTTTTAAATGTTTGTTAAGGATTGACATGAAAATGTGATAATGATCAAGTGGTGGTGATATCACGTACAATAATAATTGTGTTTGTTGATGGTAGTGATTATATGAGCTCATTATTTTTGTAAAATATTTTATGCATGAAACTCCATGAATAATAATTTTTTTTTTGCAAATAAAATGAAATTGGTGGGTTAACTAAAATACACTTTACCTTAATTATTTTTATATAAAATATTTGGTGTCAAAGAAACATAAAAAACTATAGAAAATATTTTCTTGAAACTATTGTAAGCAAAACGAACACTACATTTATCATGTAATCATTATACAATAAACTAAAAAAGCTCAAAGTTTTAATTAGTATAGCTTTTTTACTGTTCATCTCCATATATTTTTAATGTTCACATCATTTCATGGGTTTTTATCTTTTACGTCCCTGAAATATTTTGTCCTTGACACCTCAATTATTAAACTCTATTTTTTATTTGATCTTCAAAAGTTATATTGGTGTTGTTCTATATATTATAGTGTGTTGTCCATGTTGACGCATGTGTAATATGTCAAAGACTATTCTTACATTTTATTAAAGATTTCTATTACAAAATAAAATTTTGAGTTATAGTGAAAAAAATAAATTAAAAGAATAAGGATCAAAATTAATATAGAAAAAAGTCATTTTTTTATTTTCACTGTTTAAAAGGTTAAAAAAATTAGTTTGATCAATCAAGTTTTCAAGTTTATATTATTTGGTTCCTATTTTTAGGTTTTTATATTTCTATCATAAACTTCATTTTTGCTACATTTTTGTTCTTGGATATTGAGAGAGTATAGAGAAATTCAACAAAAAAAAGGAGGGGGAGAAAGGGTTTGATCAACAATTTGATCATAAAAAAGCTAATATTGGTGTCAATGAATTTATATTAAAAATGAGAGTATAATGAAGGTGATATGATAGACTATTCTTATATTTTATTAAAGATTGCTATTAGAAAATAGAATTTTGAGTTATGGTGAAAGCAATTTGAAAGAACAAGGACCAAAATTAACATAGAAAAAAAGTAATTTTTTTTTATTTTCACTGTTTAAATGGCTAAAAAAATTCAATTTGGTTTCTTAAGTTCTCAAGTTTGCATTATTAAGTCTCTATTTTATATTTTGGTCCTATGATTCATTTTTGTTACATTTTAGTTCTTAGATATTAAGAGTAGAGGGAAATTAAAAAAGTAGATGGTGATTCGTATTGTATTTTTTATTTAGTTTAACTTTTAGATTTCTAATTGATCAAAGAATGTTTTAGGGTTGAAAGTATATTTATAAAGGCTCCTAGATGTTTTTGGAATGTTTTGAGATGAAAACAAGTTGAAATTAGATTTTAAGATCCAGAAAGTCAAAGCCCAATTTTTTTGGACCACGAAGTTGACCAATATTTTATAAAATAAAATTTTGATTAATTTTGTTTTTTTAATTTAATTTTAATTAATATCTTCTTTTTTATTTTTATTTTAAATTATATAGCTTAACTATTATTTAACTAGTAATTAAACTTTTTTATGGTTCCTATAATTTCATAGTACCTCAAAGAAATTATTGTAATTTATTTTTTTATATTAAATTTGAGATAAATCGGCATTTATAAAAACAAAAATCTTATGTACTTACCATTTGAATAAACCTCCAAGATAAATAAAATAAAATCTATAAAATGAAAAAAGATAGCTAAAATAAAATATTTATGGGTGCATGGATATTTTATTTCTTACTAGAAAGATCACCTTTTTAATTTAATCTTTAATTAATATTCACAACTCTTTTTATATAATTTATCAGTTTATATATTGTTAATTCATTGTATTAAACATAAACATTTCTATTTCTAAATTAACAAGTTTTATGATGCTAAAAAAAAATCTCTAACACTAGATATTTTTTATATAAAAAATAACTTCAAATTCCACTCATAACTAAGGATGACAATGGGTACCCGTTGAACAAATTTTTTGATATTCATACCCTATCCATTATCAACCTGGTTAGAAATTTAAATATTTTTAAACTATCTATCGGGTTTTGAGTATCTATTATCTACTATTATTTATTAATCAATAAAAAATAAAATAGTTTATATATAAATATATATATTTAGCTAATTTTAAATTAAATTTAATAATATTCATATCGTATTTATTAATCTATTGAAAAAATTATCCACCGAGGTCGAGTCATATCAATACCCGTAGAGTCTGGATTGGATTGTCTCTTTTACTGGTGTCAACTAAAAGCTAATTATAGAGAAGGAAGGTTTTTTTAAGTTCAATGCATTTTTAACCAATTTTATTGCACGTCTTATTGAATAAAAAAAATATCTACGTAAGTTGGTATGGGGAACACGCAATTTGGAGCAGTAGAAGAGACAAAGAAGAGGCAGTGCATGGTGATTTTAGTTTTGTTTTCAGTGCCTAAAAGTTAGAGTACAAGTTCTGCTAATCTTGATCTTGAGGGTGGCCAGGGAGGCTTCAAGGACGACCACTCGTCTCAGCTGTTGGCACCTTGACAACCTTCCAAATCTTTAAATTTCATCCTTTCCAGTGGTGACGGCCTCCTTGGCCTTTCCCTTAATTCACCGGCATCCTCTCTATTTTTCGTTTTCTACCTTTTTTTTCCTTGGCTAGGAATCCATGTTCATTTGATGCTCCCATACTCTGTTTATTTATTTTATCAAGAGCCCACGGATTTGAATTTATAAATTTAGTGGTATCTCTCTTGCTAGCTACGTCCAAGAGGTCAAGATTTCGAGCAAGCTAGAAATTAAACGAAGCTATCATATATATGCCAAGATAGGGTGAATGAATTGGGGATAATGCAGCTCAGTTATGTGTTTATGTGGGCCTTCTTGCGATGAACAACAATATATAATAATATAGTCTTCAAACTCTTTCATTTCTTTCTTTCTTGTCTCTATGTGTTCTGTATATTTTATTTTTAATTATTTTATTTAGGGAATGTTTGAGAGTGTGGTAGCGATTTCTTTTCAAAATATTTTTCGCTCAAAAATACATCAAAATAATATATATATATATATATATATATTAAAAAAATTATTTTTAATATCAGCACATCAAAATGATACGAAAACACCAAAACATATTAATTTAAAACAAAAAAATAAAAATAAAAATTTTTTTTAAAAGTATTTTTGAAACGCAAAAATAATCAGGGCCTAAAGCATGTATCTAAATATAAAAAACAAAAATAATATTATTTCGATGACTCACTCTACTTACCAATATGAAATTTAAATTTTTCTAAAAATCAACTTAAATTTAAAAATTGGAATCTCATTTTTAATTTTATATATTAAGAGTATTTGTTTATTTATCTTTTCCATAAGAAATATATGTTTAACAGTTATAAACATCAAAATCTTGTAAACCATGGGAAAAAAATGAGAAATTCAAATTAGGGTATTGCTCAAGCCTCAATAGCTGCGCACAACACCCGATAAAGGGCGATTTTATGAACCATGGTTGGATTTTATAAATATCTAGTTAAATTATAATTTGTCTGGTTCATGTATTTGGATTATTTTAAAGGAATAATTAAAGAACCATAAAACCATCTTAAAACTCATCTAGTTAATTAATACATCATGTTTATATTATTTTTT
>Ga0325414_1006544_pt1 | contig 12362 bp, 4 predicted proteins | sample PopdelMetagenome_8_FD_206183 | JGI IMG/M metagenome (GOLD analysis project Ga0325414, IMG submission 206183) | Populus deltoides microbial communities from Bellville, Georgia, United States - Leaf-PdKOR-R3 | ecosystem: Host-associated > Plants > Phyllosphere > Phylloplane/Leaf | place: USA... | reverse complement strand
ATCATCCACCGAAGCAGAATATCGTGCCATGGCATCTACTACCAAAGAGATTGTTTGGTTACGTTGGTTACTTGCTGATATGGGAGTTTCCTTTTCTCATCCTACTCCTATGTATTGTGACAACCAAAGTTCTATTCAGATTGCTCATAACTCGGTTTTTCATGAGCGCACTAAGCACATTGAGATCGATTGTCATCTTACTCGTCATCATCTCAAACATGGCACCATTGTTTTGCCTTTTATTCCTTCTTCCTTGCAGATTGCAGATTTCTTTACCAAGGCGCATTCCATCTCTCGTTTTCGTTTTCTGGTTGGCAAACTCTCGATGCTTGTAGCTGCCGCATCGTGAGTTTGAGGGGAGATGTTAAATAATATTTATGTAGTCTTATTTATTAAGGGTAGAATAGTACTTTCAATTTAACCTATATATACTTTGTTTGTATTTAGGTTAAGACTAAGCACTCATAATATATATATTATTCAGAATTCTAGCCTCCTTTTTGTGTTTGAGCTTAATTATTTTAACAGGAGTATCTGTTGAATAAGGCAGAAAATGGTAAAGTTTTCATTTACCCCGTGTTAACTGGAGATGTCAACTGGAACAGAGTAGCTCTGGAATTTATTTTGTGTGAATGCTCTGGAATTGTTAGTTGGACTGAAGCTTTGAAACGATTCGTATGTACTTCAAATTAGGTAGACTGAAGTTTTTTTTATTAAATATGGTCCTTGTTCTTTCAATTTTAATTTTGAGCCCCAATTGACTAATTGATCATTAAGTTCCTCTCAAAACTCAAAACATGCTAAATACGGCAAATTAAAAGAAATGTAAACAGAAAATAATATGGAAAGGATGAAATTGAAAATATTAAAAGTTTGATGATGAAAAGAATCATTGTTCAAAATAAACAACGCAATCCATAATAACTATTTTTTAAAATAGTGAATGTCAAATATGTTTTAGTTGTTGTTATTACTATTACTATTATATATAAGGAAGATATTTATTGAAATCCAATTTTTCAGAAATATAATTAGAGATATGCACATTATAAGGATTATATATGGAGCATTTTACTGAGAAACAATAAAGAAAGAAAGTGTTTTTGATATTTTTAGATTATTTTAATATGTTGATATAAAAAATATATATTATTATAATACATTTTTAAATAAAAAATATTTTAAAAAATAATTATTACTATACTTTTAAATACCACCATAATTTACAGCATTATAACTTTGTTTGAGGAAGGGCAAATATTTAAAAATATTAGATTGAAAGGCCAAATAGATTACTCATCATTGGGTTCATGATCCCCAAGCCACTCATATATTTCCAATGTTTTGGTGGGCTTGCATCCTTTTGGAACTTCAATGAATGAAAGGACCCTTTCAGAACTTGGAGGGTTTAAAATTTTAGCATGTTAGCATTTTGTTTTGCTCTACATTGCAAGTTTTAATATCTATTTAGTATGAACTTAATTATATAAAATTGCCTTGACTCGAAGTCAGCTGAGGAAATCTAAACCATCTTTTTTTCAGTAGACTTTTTAGATGGTTTTACTGGGTTCTTGATACACATGACGAAGAACACGCAATCATCCGTTTATAAACGCCAAGATAGTAAAATGTGTTTTCCATAGGAGGAAAAAACCTTGCGGGCACATCGTGGCTGGCAATTTTGACCACTGCTAACAGCTTTCTTTTCTTTTGTCTTAGCAGGTGGCCCATCGAGCCATCATCAGGTCAAGCGATGAATGAATGCAGTAACCTTCTTCTTGGTCATAGCGTATAATTTTCCACAACCACTAACAAGACTGACAGCCACTGCATTATTTTCGGCCGTAGGGAACACGTCGCGCGCGATGACCAGTTCATCTTTCTCTTGTAAAAAGTAAGAGTAAAATGCAAGATTTTTCAAGGTGTTCTTCAGCAGTCCCCAGATCTTGGGGTCAGGGTTTGATCGATCAACCTGTAGGTTGTATTATAATAGCTTGTTGGCAAATTGGTCTCTCTGTTTTTTTTTTTTTTTAAAATACAAAAACAAACATGATTTTAATAGCCACAGTGAATGCTTTTTAAAATTTTTATTATGAATCAGTTCAAGTTTGACTAAACTAATGTTTCATACCGTCCAATAACAAATCTAACAAATCTTGAAACAAGAAAATTTAAAATCCGATGTGAATGGAATTGTTGATTTGTAGGATAATTTTGATATCTCCAGGAGCATGATTATTTGCACTTTTGCTATTTGATAACAATATCAAAGAAGGGAGACATGATAGCTGAGAAGGATTAGAAAAGTGAAGGTTTTGAAAAAAAAATGAAAGAAAGAGTAAAATTAATTGAAATCTTGATTTTCATTTAACTATATTATTTAAATTAATTTGAATCTTGAATTTTATTTAAATATATTATTAACAAATAAAAAGACGATGTTGCTAAGTTAGAATTGACATTGGTAGGATTTGAGAATTTCTTGATAAATAACATTCTCAAGTTTCACCTAACCCATAATCCAAGATTTGCTCCAGATCAACCTTGGATAGGGTTCAAAAACCACGGTGAAAAGTAAAAGGAACGTAACAGAGAGACGAGAGTCGTGTGTGTTACCAGCCATTGAATTAATATTGATGTAAAGCAAAAACTTGGGAGTTTCCTCGAAGAATCAATGGGACAATAAGCCAAATAAAGAAGACTTTATTACATGTGGAAAATCATGTGATGACGACGACGAATTCCATCCAAACCACAGGGTCGATAGCGTGGAATTGAATTCCAGTGCCATACAAGTGGGCTGTTTAATACAATTCATGAACAAACACTTTCTCAACTTTTTCATCGTAAAAGACAGCAGTTAATTAAATTGATCTGCTACTACAGCAACAACAATTTAATATTTTTAAGCCCTTCCTCAAACAAAGTTATAATGCTGTAAATTATGATGGTATTTAAAAGTGTATTATTGATTATTTTTTAAAATATTTTTTATTTAAAATTATATTATAATAATATATATTTTTTATATTAGCATATCAAAATAATATAAAAATACCAAAAATACTTTTCTTCTTTATTGTTTCTCGTAAAATGCTCCATATATAATCCTTATAATGTGCATATCTCTAATTATATTTCTAAAAAATTGGATTTCAATAAATATCTTCCCTTATATAGTAATAACAACAACTAAAACATATTTGACATTCACTATTTTAAAAAATAGTTATTATGGATTGCGTTGTTTATTTTGAACAATGATTCTTTTCCATCATCAAACTTTTAATATTTTCAATTTCATCCTTGCCATATTATTTTCTGTTTACATTTCTTTTAATTTGCCGTATCAATCATGTTTTTACTTTTTAGTTTTGAGAGGAACTTAATGATCAATTAGTCAATTGGGGCTGAAAATTAAGATTGAAAGAACAAGGACCATATTTAACAAAAAAAAACTTTAGTCTACCTAATTTTGAATTGTATTAAACTGCCCACTTGCATGGCACTGGAATTCAATTCCACGCTATCGACCGTATGGTTTGGATGGGATTCGTCGTCGTCGTCGCATGTTTTTCCACATGTAATAAAGTCTTCTTTATTTGGCTTATTGTCCCATTGATTCTTCGAGGAAATTCCCAAGTTTTAGCATTACATCGTGAATAGTGCCATCAGAAAAACAATTAATTCAATGGTCGGTAACACAGGAGTCTCGCCGCCCTCAATTACTTTTTTTTTTTTTTAGATTTGAGCCTGAAAAACGCATTCTGTGAACTCAGACGAGAGAATAAAACCTCGACTATCTTAGATTTTTATAAGAAATGCATGCTCTCATTCAAACTTGAGATTCAGCCGTCTCAAATTTTTTTTTTCCTCTGACAATTGGGTTGGGCCAAGACATGCAATGTCTTCTCTTTTTTTTCCCTTTGGAAGTTCGGGCTGGGCGGCGACAAGCAATGTCTGTTTCTTTTACTTTGGATCCTTGGGCTGGGCCATCTCAAATCATTTGGAAGCCCATGAATATCATCTTAAATCTCCATATTTCGACCGCATTTGCAAGTCTTTTCATCTCTTCCTATGGCCTCATAAAAGTTCATGATACATAACCTGCTAATTTCAAATCCCAGATCTCTAAGTTTCAGTGTATTATTATCTCAGTAAATATTTTTTACTTAAAAATATATTAAAATAATATTTTTTATATTTTAAAATTTTATTTTTAATATTAATACACTTTACAATTACAAAAAAATAACTTGAAACCAAAAAAAAAAAAAAGATAAAAATATATTTTTAAAATACAAAAATAAACATACTCTTAATAGCCATGATCAATGCTTTTAAATTTTTTTATTATGAACGGGTTCAAGGTTGACTAAACTAATGTTTCGTACCGTCCAATAACAAACCTAACACTGATATAATGGGACTGTATGACTAGTAAAGGAACTAATCTACAAAGCATAAATGAAAAGAAATGATTCGTTCTGTTGCAACTTTGCTCGGTAGAAACGTTAGAAAAAAAGCAGAGCTTCGCTGCAAGGACAAAGTTGCAGTCTTGTTAAATTGAAAAAAATCTATTGCTTTTTTATTATTTGATAAGTTAATATTAAAAATTTTTAAAAATATTTTAATATATTTTCAAGTAATGAATATTTACACCGTAATATCATACATTCATTTTATATTAAAATACAATATTAATTAACTAATTATACCATTATTATTAAATTGATATTATTTTAATTTTTATTGTTTTTTTATTTGATAAGTTAATATTAAAAATTAAAAATATATTTTAATATATTTTTAAAATAAAAACATTTACATCATAATATCAAACATGCATTTTATATTAAAATACAATATTAACTAGCTGATTATATTATTATTATTATTATTAAATTCAATTTGGCTCAACATCATATTATTTTAATACCTCTTTCGGACTGAACTTTTATAAATAAAAATTATAAAATTAAAGAAACGATTAGTGAAACCTAAATGATTAGACAGTCTTTTTTTTATAAAAATGAAACTATATTATTTTAATTTTTTTAAAAGAAATATTTTGAATTTCATAAATAAAAACATTAAGAACCCTATAGAAGATTTGTAGAACGAACTTTGAAAGATATATTTTTTTTAAAAAAAAAGTGAAAAACCATTTTGTAAAACCTATGACCAAGCCAATGAAATAAGTGGGGATGCTGGTTTTTCAAATATTTCATTAGTTTTCAATTTTTTATTCGATTTTTTTGGAATATTTTCAACATTCCTCTTGTAAAAATCTTCACTGCAACTTTTGGGGAGTGGTGGTCCACAAAGCAAAGGATTTCACTCGTAGCTAGACTCTTTGAATTTTCTACTACCATTAACAAGACTGACACTGATGGCACTGTTTTTGCCGTAGGGAAGACATTGCATGCGATGACCATTTCATTTGTCTATGTCTCTTTGAATTTTAGTTGCGTACGCGTGATGTCATTTTCTACAAACATGAGCTTCTTTGATTGAATGATTATAGATGTTTTTTAAATAATTTTTGTGTTAAAATATATATTAACAATGCTTTTTTATTTTGTAGAAATTATTTTTGACGTCAGCATATCAAAATAATTTAAAAATATTAAAAATATATTAATTTAAAATAAATAAAAAAATATATTTAATTTAATTTCTTTTAAAACATAAAAATAAACAAGTTCTAACAAAACTGATCGGTAGCGCAACACTGTCTTTGCCGTAGGGAAGACATTGCATGGAAAGACCATTTCATTTATCTATTTTATTGTAGAAAACAAAAAAAGTACAAAAATATTCACACGCAAAATAATATACCGCAAAACATTATTTTTTTTCTATATGTTCCGGGTTTTCGTATCACAATATAAAATCATTCATATCCAGCCATAAGAAGAGGAATTGGTCATAAAATTTCTGATATAAAATTTTAATGAATTATTTGGGCGTTTCTCTTGAAAACAACCCAATTTATAAGATACGATATAGTGTTTGAAAAAAAAAAAATTAAGGTGTTGATGGATAAGCAAGGGTTAAGTGGGTTTCAGGTTAGGTTCTCAGCCAATAAGATACTTGGTTGTTCTATTGATATCTACCAAACTGACTCACTCTAATTGTAAGCCTTTAGTAGAGTGGATTCTCTCCAAGATTAAGTTGTAGACCTTAGTTTTTTTTACTTATTTTAGGCATCTTCAACTAATCAAATCATTTCTTTTCTCCATCTAAGTTTATTGGTCCTCCATATTTATTCTCTCTTGCTCTATTATTAAGAGGATTAAAGGTATCTTGGTTGCCTTTCTTTAGAAAGATTGTTCTATCTCCCACTCAGGGGCTAAGGTGGTTTGAGTCTATGTTTGTTATCCCTTAAGAACGATGGCCTAAAAATGAAGAGGGTCCAAACTTAGAATGAAGCAGTTATTCTTAAGCATGTCTAGCGACTGCTATTAAATAGATCATCAGTTTGGTCGGGATGGGTCCATAATGTTTTGCTTAAAGACAAATCCTTCTCACATGTCATGCCTTCTTCAATGTCCTCTTGGTCATAGAGGAAGTATCTACTCATCAAAGATTGGTGTAAAAGGAAGTTCGTCTCCGGTATTTGTAATGGAATTACTACCTTTTTGTGATTAGACTAGTGGTTGCCATATGGGTAACGGTTATGCGACCTAGTGCCTTTTAGGGTGCTCACTTCTATTGGGTTGTCGTGGAATGCTAAGGTCTCAAACATCAATAAGGAGGGTACCTGGGCTTTTCCATCGGGTAGTCTAGAGCTCCAACCTATATAGGACTTGATTACTTTTAACCCAAGAGTGTCTTACCAAACCATTATGTCTGGAACAATAACTCATTAGGGAGGTTCTCTATTGACTTGGCATGTGAGGTTTTTAGAGAGTCCAAACCCATAGACTTTATGCACCATCTTCTCTGGTTTCCAGGTTTCATCCTGAAACACTCTTTTATCATGTTGTTTGCCTCTATTGGTCATCTCAACATCATGGATAGACTACATGCTTTTTAGATCATTCCCTTTTCGACATGTATTCTTTGTGGGTTGCAGGCTGAAACACATGAACATTTATTCTTTTAGTGTCACTTCTCTGCTACAATTTAGGGTGCTATCACAAATATGACCTTTATAAGTTGGCCTTCTTTAACATGGCATCATCTACTCTAATGGGCATACAAGCACTTGAAAAAAAAAGAAGAAATTTACGCATCTACTTGCTTAGCTAGCCCTCTCAACCTTGATTTACTTCATCTAGTGTGAGAGACATAATCAAGTCTTTCATAAGATTTATTGATCTCATCAGGATGTTTGCAAGAGCATTTTTTATTTGATCCAGTCCTTTTTTATAGAGCTCGAACCATGTTTCATATCCCAGTTACTTTTAGGTCTATTTGGTGCCTCTGAAAGTCATGAGATATAATTTCTCTTGCTAATTTCGAGATTCTATTTAGCACAGTTTCATATATAATCAACCAATCGACCGACTTATTTGTTATTTGTCTTCACAATCTGTTTTTGTCCTTTTTCAGGTTTTTTTTATTTAGATTCTGCTTCTTGTTCTTATTATTTTTTGTCAAATAGACCAAGTAACAAGCATTTATACTTCTTGGGGTATGCCCCTCGTACTCTATATAGTTTCTTTCCTTTAATACAATTATTCATATGAAAAAAGAAAAAAAATTTTGTTTTGCTATACATTGCAAGTTTTAATATCTATTTAGTATATTTATTATGATTTTATTTTGATCAAGATGAACTTAATTATATAAAAATACATGCAATCTAAACTAAATTATAAATCGAAAACAACAGTTATCCAATTAAAAAAAAACACTCAAAGATTTTAGCTGAACCATTACACTAATGCAAAGTTATTCATCAAAGAAATTTAAAAGTGCATTTTCAAGGAAACCAAAAATAATGGATACATGAACCTTGTTCGGTATACTTCTAGCTAAAACAGGATATCAATCATTGATAACTATCCTCCTCAATTGCATTTTAGCTGTCATATGGAGAGGAAAACTTTATCATCATAACTAGTATAACATGAATTAGATAACTGTTGATTTCCTGGGTTGGCACTCAAACTTGCAGCGCATTGTGCAAATTCTAAAAAAGTGAATTTACATAGCCGGAATATCTATAAGAATCAAAATGATAAATAAAAATATAAGTGATTTTTCATATATTAAAGTGGATATAAGAAAAATAACATGTGTAAAACTAAATAAAATTAATAGAAAACAATATTTTTTTTGTTCATTTAATCAAAAAAAATCAAGTAATAAGAGCAAAAAATAATAATATAAATAGTTTGTCAAATAAAAAAACATAGCTATGTAAATACTGAGACTGTAATTATTTAAAAGATTGAAGTTTAATTTTATCACATAAAAATAAAAATTAACTACTAATTATTACAACAAATCTCGCTTTAAAAAAACAAATAATCCTATACTCTTAATTAGAGTTAAAACTTTTTTAAGTGATTACCGCTTTAAAAAGTTGAAGATAAGAAGTAGAAACTTCATTTTTTTACCAAACATTTGTATCTTAATGAAATTTGGAGTGCAACTTATGTGCATTTTGATGTTCTTAAAACTAAAAAAAAAAAATTAAATTCAAACGTTTACAGATTAATCAATGGCATGAGGGATAGTCGTATGCAGATTCCCTAGTTTTCAAATGAGTCAAAATTTGCCGCTGATGCAACGTTTATCGATAGCTAGTGGTCTGTAAGGTTCAAGTATACACAAGGTCTACTAGTTTTGTTTGAGTTATGATTTATTGGATCTTAGAATATCAATTATCTATCTAGATTTCATAAAAATAAAATAAGAATTGATCTGAAACTATAATATAATAAAAAATCTAATTTAATTATTAAAAAAATCAAAATAATATCATATTAATATTTAAAAAAAATAAAATAAAATTGTTTCACTTGACCCAAGATAATACATTAACCCGTCACATGAGGTTTGGACCAAGCCGTAAATCATGACAGTTTTAATAACTTTGAAATTAGCATGCGATTTTTTTAGAAAAAAACGGAAACAATAGCTAAACTAGCCCTACACTCTCGTCTCTTTGTCAAGAAATATTGTATTCTCATCACATCATCTTTTAATACATTCACTTTATTTGTGTTAATTATCCTATCCCCAATTCTGCCATTTCAGGTACAACAACAAAAGATAAATGAGGCGTCTTGCTCTCGTTCATGTAAGCCAACATGAGCTATCGCAAATATCACACGAACATCTAGGTTCTAATGAATAATAAATAATAAAAGAGGCATTATAATACGAAAAAACCAATCATCAATTGATAAAAAAAAAATCACAGATTCATAACAAAAAAAAAATATGAAAAGGGGTATGATGGTCCACTCAGAAGTTTATAGTCCTTGAAAGAAAATAAAATTTTAGAATTAAGTCTTTGATTAGTCAATTTTATTAAGTTTTTATTTAATTTTTGTCTACTTCTTTAAAATATATGGGTCTGACATAAATATCAGACCCAAGACGTTTAGACTTGGTATTTGGCCAAGTCCAAGGCGCTTGGGGCACTTAGCCTTAGCAGTATGCCGAGTCCAAGATAGTGTAGGTCTCGCACACATACTGGTGCCAAGGCGTTTGAATTTGGTATTCAACTAAGTCCAAGGCACTTAGGCTTCGTAATGCGTCAAGCTCAAGATGACGTGGGTCAGGCACACATGTTAAACCCAAAGTGCTTGGACTTGACAATCAGTCAAATCCAATGTAGTGTGAGTTTGACACACATGTTAGATCCAAAACGCTTGAACTTGGCAATCAGCCAAGTTTAAGGTAATGTGAGTTTGGCACGCATGTCAGACCCAAGGCGCTTGGACTTGACAGTCAGTCAAGTCCAAAGTAGTGCAGGTCTGGCATGTATGTCATACCCAAGGAACTTAAACTTAGCAATAAGTCAAGTCCAAGACGCTTGGACTTGGCAGTGCACCATATCTAAGGTAGTATGGGTCTGGCATGCCTCTCAGATCCAAGGAGCTTGGACTTGGCATTCATCCAATTTCAAGACGCTTGGACTTGGCAGCGCACCACATCCAAGGTAGCATGGGTCTGGCACGCCTGCCAGATCCAAGGAGCTTGGACTTGGCAGCGCACCACATCCAAGGTAACATGGGTCTGGCACGCCTGCCAGATCCAAGGAGCTTGGACTTGGCATTAATCCAAGTTCAAGATGCTTGGACTTGGCAACGTACCACATCCAAGGTAGTGTGGGTCTGACACGCCTGCCAGATCCAAGGAGCTTGGACTTGGCATTCATTCAAGTCCAAGGTAGTGTGGGTTTGACACGCATACCAGACCCAAGCGCCACTTAGTAGTCAGCCATTTGGACTACTCAATGAAATTATGTATTGAAAAACAACGGTCAGAGGCTCTTTATAAATAAGATCGTTGGATTGCAATTTGCAATATCACAATCAAATGTCATAAATTTCCACTGACTACAAACAAAGTAGGACCCAAACTATTAGTGTATATGCCTTGTGGCCAATTAGTTGGTTACATGTGGCATTGACTTTGTTCATGTAAATATATTTAATTTATTAATAAAAGCTTATTTATCTTTAATATTCATAAAAAAAAAATGATTGATGAATTTAAAGTAAAGATAAAGTTCTTGGAATAAAAATACTTTGCAAAAGAAATTATAAAGTTGTTATAATTATAGAATTTCTATTGCATTAAAACATTGTTACTAAAATGTCCTTGGTCAATACTCTATTGAGACTGGATATTAATTAGAGTTGTTGAGACTAATGCATATTATGTTCTTTCCTTTATGAAAAGAAATAGTTATTCTCATAAGTTGAGATATGAGGGATACCTAGAATTAATATATAGGTTTTTGTCAGATAACATGTACATTGAATTGATCTGTATAAGAATTCCATATGAAGAGATCACTTGTGTCTATAAAAAAACTCATGTGACAGTTGTGTTAATGGTCCTTAGATTTTAGATCACTAAGTTATCTTATATAAGGAGTGTTATGTTTTGATCCAAATACACGTTGTCCTAATTAAGAATAACAAATGGGTAAATATTAGGTATAACATGAACTATATAAAGGTATTTACGCAATCAATAGAGTATTCATCACCCAAGGTGAATTAGGAAAAATGTTTCATCTGTTCTCAAATAGTATTGATTGTAAATCCCTGCATCGAAAGGAATGAGATTTGAAAAGAGTTTCAAATCTTATTCAAAACATCAATAGCTATAATGTTGAGAATAAACATGATTTAATATAGTAGACACACTCCATACTATAATATCTAAATCAGAACATTGTTAATGAAGGGATAATAATTATACTAAGAAACTAATTACTAAAAGGTTAAGTCAAATCACTTATGACTTTTCTAATATTTGGAGGATAATGACAAGTAGTTAGACATTGTACTTAATCTTCAAATATAAATCAATTAATTACTAAATTGATAACAAATTAATTTATTTAATCCTATTTTATTTAGAATTATGATTTATTTTTTGGCCAACTTATTAGAGAACCTAATAAGTCACACATATAAGAACCATTAGTCAGAAATTAAAATTGAATGATTAATCAAGTTTGACTTGATTATAAATAAGTTTTAGAAATTAAGGACTATAATGTAATTTATACAGGGAATTATAATTCTAGATCTAGAAAAATCAAGTAGGGACTTGATTGAATAAATTTATAAAATTATTCTGAAATAATATATGTGATATTATTTAAATGATCAATTGATATTTTGCTATATGTTCCGTGTTTTCGTATCACAATATAAACTCATTCATATCCAGCCATAAGAGGAATTGGTCACAAAATTTCTGATATAAAATTTAAATGAATTATTTGTGCGTTTCTCTTGAAAACAACCCAATTTATAAGATATGATATAGTCTTTGAAAAAAAATAATTTAAGGTGTTGATGGATAAAGCAAGGGTTAAGTGGGTTCAATGTGAGTTTGGAGAATTGGAGGGGATAGTCACCACCCTCTATAAATTTCTTGACTGAGAGAACTTTAATTATCACATAAATAATTTTATTTATATACCCTTTTTGAAAAACTTATTAAAACGTTTCCCCTAGATCTATGATATATTTCTAGTTTGCCATTACATGGGTTTAAATTGGTAAACAAATAAAATCTTAGTAAGATCCATACTAAATTTCTGCAATTCTAAAATTATTTAAAAACATAAATAAGCCATAAATGGGTTGTAATTTTTGCCAAATGATATGGATCTTTAATTTTTGGAATATAATAAATCTAGAAAAGAGGAC
>Ga0325414_1006542_pt1 | contig 12363 bp, 4 predicted proteins | sample PopdelMetagenome_8_FD_206183 | JGI IMG/M metagenome (GOLD analysis project Ga0325414, IMG submission 206183) | Populus deltoides microbial communities from Bellville, Georgia, United States - Leaf-PdKOR-R3 | ecosystem: Host-associated > Plants > Phyllosphere > Phylloplane/Leaf | place: USA... | reverse complement strand
CCAATTTAAATCTTTAATTGTTCACTCAATCAACAAGCCGTATATTGGAATTAATGATAAATTTAAGAACACGTCAGGAATGCAGAAATCAATTCAAGTGGTAGGGCCTTCTTTATTTATGAGTGAACGAGGGTTTATAATCTTGGATGCGTGGCAAGATTTTCAATGAGCGTGAGAGTATCATAAATATTATTTTTTAAAATTATTTTTATTTAAAAATATGTTAAAATAATATATATATTTTAAAATTTATTTTTGAAATTAACACATAAAAATAATTTAAAAATATTAAAAAAATTAATTTAATTTTTTAAAAAATTAATATATTTTCAAGAAAAAACAATAGGAAACACAACTTCTTCTTTGCTCTTAAAATTAGTCAAAGTTAATGGCTGTTGGTGTGACTTAAAGAGTGTGTTTGGGATTGCGGTAGAAATTATTTTTTAAAATATTTTTTGTTTAGAAATATATTAAAATAATATATATATTTTTTATTTTTTAAAATTTATTTTTTATATCAGTACATCAAAATGATTCAAAAATATAAAAAACTAATTAAATTCTAAAAAAGTTCAATTTTTTTTTTTAAATATCCAACTATAAAAACAAACACGGACTTAAAACATGTTTGTTTAAGCGGCGTGGCCCTGCTTAAAAAAAAATTTATTTTTTATTTTTTATTTTTGAATTGATATCAAAAATAAAATCTAAAATCTAAAAAATATTATATTGATGTATTTTCAAGCAAAAAAATTTTAAAAAACAACCATTATCATCAAACACTATTAAAAAAAAAAAACACCACCTTATATCTGTCAAACACTATCTTAGATCTCCCAGAAAAAAAAAACAAAAAACACTGAGCAGCTCTGATCATAACCTGAAAAAGTTTTGAATGTGCAATCAATTCTCAAAATGAAAACAAAACCATCAAGTGAATGGCTAAAGAGGTGAAGATTAGAACAAAACCATCAACGTTGTTCTTTGTATGTATGTATATATGACCTAAGTGAATTGACGAGACTTCAGATATTTATTGCACAGCCTTTCATGGCTACGAAATTTAGGCACTGAAGATCATGCACATGTTTTTCTGTGACGTGCATTTAACGAAATGGGGTCACGCCGTGGAAGATTGTTTTGCCAAAATAGTGCTTATTTTTTGATATATATATATTTTTAAATATATTTAACTTGTCGATATTAAATATATAAAAAAATATAAAACATATTATTTTAATACATTCTCAAATAAAAAATACTTTACACTATAATATCAAGTACAAAATTAGTTTTTGTATATATTAAGAAAAAATTATCATATAATCAACAAATTATCAAGGGAGATTAAATTACTAATTGTCATTTTAATCAACAAAAAAAATTTGTAATATAATCAACAAATTATATACGTTTTACGGAATCTAGCCTCGACAAAAGAATTTAACTTTCAAAATTTAAAAAGTTTTTGTTTTTTTTTTCTTTGGATAATTTGGCGGGAAACTTTAGTATACCGAAATTAATATAATCAAGTTACTCTTATTCCTAGACATTGAATAAAAAATTGAATGGCATCTAATTAAATGTACTCATGTCCCACTAACAACATACAATGAGCATTGCCACTAACAAAATTGTGTGGTTAAGGTTAGGTCGAGCTCAGCCAGCTATGGAAGAAAATACAGGCCACCAACTTGGTCATTGATTTGCCTCAATTCATAGAAATTCAGAATGAGTTAAAGAAGGAATCTGGACTTGGAAAATAAGAAGCTACATGGCCCGAGGGAGAAAGGGATTGGTAGCTAAGTATGATGATTATTATGGAATCGTATTGTCATGATCAGAACCGCGCACCAAAAAGTCTAGAAATCAAGGAATAATCCGACTCATTTTATTTTCTTAATAAATTAATAATCCGACTCATCTTCCTTAATTGCTTTTATATTGACGGCTATTTAATCCTTTATGGTTTTCAAGTAGTTTTCCACTATTTCTTTTGATATGTATTGGGAAATAGCCCTACTAGGCCCCTTTTAGTAATACAGAAGAATTAAAAATTATACAAATTAATGAATATGATGAAGTTTTAAAATTCAAAATGCTAAGGTTTTTTAAGTGTTTGGATAGTGGATAATTACACGTTCACATCAATATTTCATTCTTTAGAGTTTACAAAGTTAATGGTTAGTGATAGAAGAACTAACACCTGCAAAACAATTTTTTTTTGTGGGATTTAAGGATCATCTGATGAGAAAGTTAATGATTTTTAATATGAGATTGTAGTAAATGAGAGAATTAGCTTTAAATTCTAAAAACAAGAGTTTGTTCTTGTTTATTTATGATAAATTTTTTGAGAATAAGAGTATAAATACTTAGAGAATTGAGAAATGTTAACTTTTTCTTGTTGCTTTAATAGAGGAGTTTAAGTGTCATTTTCTCCTAATAGAATTAGTGAAGGATAAATAAGAGATTGCAAAGCTGCACCAATCATCTGCCCAGATGAATTTTATGGCTATAATTGAAAATATTATTTAGAAAAATGCAATTGATGTTGAACACAATGATGAAATTACCTTTCTCAATGTTAAAGAAATTCATGTTTGGTAATGTTGAAATTAAAAATAACGTCGACACCAATAATATTGAGGTAGGATATCGTGAAAAGAAGAAGAAAAAATAACGACAAATGATATTGAGTGAGAGTGTCAGAATTCAACATTAGTTATAAGTTTTTGATTCATAAAAATTAAAGCTTGCAAGAGTTCTAAAATTGTTAGAATTTTGCAATATCGAGATCATCAATCATATGTTAGAGTTTTATTATAGTCAGAAGATAATTAACTAGTTTTCAACATTAGTCTTAGATTTGTAAGGCTATTTAAAGCCATCTTGAATATTAAATTTGATTTTTTTTATAGATTAAATAAACTTCTGTAAAAACATTTCCACTTCATCATCAAATACGTACTTACTTAGTACTATCTAATGTGACTTAATGAATAATTGTAAGAAGATGGAACATAGTGGATGTCATGTGGGCTAAACTTGCCCAATAATTTCTTACTGTGTGACATTAGACAATAGTGTTTTTCTTTTTCTGGTCAAAGACTCAAAGTCAAGCCACGTGATGACTTATCAAAGTTAGCTCGGCATGCAGCCGACTAGTCACTGTTAATCGCTACCTAGCTTCCAGTTCGATTCGTGCCAAACGTTTTGGTTTCTAACTGTGAGATGACAACTCTAAGGATGCAGCTATATATGATAGCGACAGTTTATCAAAGAACTTGTTTAACATATATATATAATACCATTATTTTTTCTCGTGAAGGTTTGGTATGATTAAGGAATATATCCCCCTAAGCAGTGTAGAATTTGATAAGCTTCTACTTTCTTCCGATCGTGCCCCACCTGTTTCTATTGATGACTACCCATCATAGACATAGGTGATGCACGGGGGTGTTCAAGAATAAAGTAGTATTCTGGGCTTGCAGGATATTTAGTAGGTTCTGAGATTAGTCAAGATACGTGTAAATTAGTTCGGACATTTCGAGTTTAAAAAAAAGAAAAAGAAAAAAGAAAAGAATGAAGTAGTATATATTTGGATGAATCCAAGTCTGTGTGTTTCTGTTAACTTGACAAGATTAAACTAAGCTATATGAACTTGTTACATTTGCTAGCTTGTGATCTTAACACCTGTATGTGGCTCGCATCTTTCTTATCAAACTATAGTGAACGCCAAAGGGGATATCATAATATGAGCAGGATGTCAACTTTTGAGATCCATTCAAAGATTTACTTGCTCTTCTTCTTATCCTTTTGTTTTAGAAGAAAAAAAGAAAAGATAAATGATATTAAGCTTCTGTATCACATACGAACACCATGCAAGTCATGATGGAAACTCTAAATCTGGTGAAAGTTTCCTGGGAAATTTATGATGTTAATGATAATCGCTGTACGAGACTCGTATAAACAATTTTTACATGTTAAAATAAGCAAAAAATAAAAAAATATTTGCATTATCGAAGAACTTTAGTAACTCAAACTTGAGTTGATTTTTATATTCTTGCAAATCCCAGTACTTAATCAAATTGTTGAAAAGATTATTCCAAAATCCTTCAATATGGCGCCATGGAGAGGATTCCAGCCAGTTTGACGGCTGTTGATGTAATCTTTGCAGCTTTGGAACTTTCAAGGTTGTCGTTCTAGGTCTAGAAACCATCAGAATCCTGTTCCTAAATTAATGTTTAGACTATCTAATGTCATAGATTTACTCTAAAAAGAGCATCGATGGACGGATTGATAAGTTCTAAAATGCAAGAATCTAAGAACTTACTCGAAACCGAGTAAAGTAGCAAAAAGCAGCAGACAAACATCACAAGTTGTGATATAAGTTTATTACTCTAAAACTTGGCCACATCTTGCCCTGCATCGGCAGACACTATGAGATTTGTTGGGAGCCTAAATGTTGTTTGGTGGCTTTGACGAGGGTTAATTTGTAACTAGAAAAGAAACATGAAATGGATAGATATGGAATGACGGTTATAGAGAATAACTTAACCATGCTTTCTCATCGCAAACCGTGAAAAATAATCTTTTATATAGCAAACCTTGATCATGTGCGGGTATCCCTACTGAGAAATTTATTTTATTGGAAATTTTAGCTTGAAATATGAGTCACGAAATTAAAAAAATTATATAAATAAGTAGTATTTAATAATTTAAATTATTGAACTGAGATGATTATTTGATATGATATCAGAGTTTTGATAACCAAACAGTCACGAGTTCTAATCTCACTATCCTCATTCTATTTGATAAAAATTAAGCACAAGATAATGTGAGTTTATGTAAATTCCAAGTCCAAGAAGGCTTTGACTTGAGGGATATGTTAGAGAATTATATAAATTATATATTGAGACCTCTTCTAATAACTTAAGCTACAATATTTTAGTGCATAGTTTCCTAGCAATTCCATAAGAGAAAATGGTTTCCGACTTTCTGCTTTCCTATTGGTTTTATTTTTATGTATCTTGTCATATATATGCAGTGTCGCGATAATCATCTTCCCGGATCAGAATTGTTGGGAATGACGTAGGTGGAAAAGATAAGGAATTCTTGTTCTTTATCAGTGGAAAAAAAAAGGAAGAATGAGAGTCGTCACTTAATATTTTGGTCATTAGAAACCTCAACTGGTCTCGGAGTTTGGGTAATGACACTAATTGCGTAAAAAAGAGTATTAGCACTCCTAATACGTCTTAATGTTGTATTTTCTAACTATTGGTTTGTTTAAGATTTAAGAAAAGTTTTTCTCAATAAAAAGGTCCTTATCTTATCATGTTAAAAAAGTAATCGTTCTAATACCAATATAAAAAATAAAATAAATTTTCTTTTTATTTAATATCAAGAATATATCTTACGTATACGTTCATAATCTTGCATATTAAAAGAAACAAAAGAAAAAAATATATTTTTAAAATATGGACCAAAATCCTTTGGAATTCTACAAGCCTATTGTAAAATCCATGCATATTTGTTTTTTAAAACATGCCAAAGTATTTTAGATTTAAAAAAAATGATTAAATAACTTTATGATTTTTAGCCACATGCAAGAATGAATATATATATAACATTTTAGGCTTTGATTGATAAAAACTTATTTCTTTGTAATAAAATTATAAAAAATAGGCTTAAAGAATATTTACCAAACACACCTTTAAACCCAAAAACCCTTTAACAAAAATTATAGAAAGCCAAACAGGGTACTAAACCCTTTGATCCACCTTATTTATTTATTTAATCATTTAACAATTAACCTGAAAGTTTTGGTTTGACCACAAACCGAACAAAAAATTTTGGTTTGACCTGAAAAATAACCCACAAACAAAACTAAAAAAAAAAAAAAAGATTAAACACCCCAAAAACATAATAAAATACTCAAAAATTCTTGAATAAAACAAATCAAACTCATAAAAAAAATGAAGAACACGAAGAACAACCAAAACAAACCCAACAACAACAAACCAGATTTGGTCAAAATGAATGCATATACATGTTGGAAAACATGAAAGGATCAATAATTTAGAATTAATTCACTTCGATTATCTCTTAAACATCATGATTTTGTTAAAATGAGTTTTGGTTCTAAACTGAAACCCTAAGATTAAAAACCATTACAAATATGTTATTGATGCAAATAAACACTAGATTATTGGTTAATCATACATAGGATAAGGGTTATGTGCAAAGAAATGGACCGAAATTGGTCCAAATCAAGACACTAAAGCAATGTTCTTTCCAAGAACACGAAGAACAATGCCTATAAACCCAGAAAAAAACCTGACCATGCCCAGAAATTCCTAGCCATTGCCAAGCCCATAAATAAGTATTTTTTGCTTCTAAAATATGTTTTTTCTATCCCAATAAGTTACAATACTATACACAAATATATTTAAATCCAAAAAATATAAAAAATTAAGCATGAGATACTAAATTCAAAAAACTAACAACCTAAAACAACTTATATGTTCATGCAAAATGGATTCAAAATTAGTTTTCTAAACTCATTTTGTACATCAACAGGCTTAGTAAAACTAGGATAAATACCTTTGCTTTCACATGTATATCTTAAGCTAAATAAAACTAAAACAACATTATATATCAAAAAAACTTAAATAGAAACTTTAATATATCAAAAACATAAAAAGACTTTAAAAGAACATCATTAAATAAAACAATAAATCAACAAAAAGGTGAATGCAACATCATTTGTTAAACATTTCAAACATCTTTTCTATGTTTGTTACTATAAATGTAAACCAAAACAAATAAAAAAACAACAACAAAAGTAGGCCACAAAGGTCTTACTTTTGGTCTTTTATTTAGGATTTAACAAAATTCAATTGAGTCCTTGTTATTCTAATTGCTTTTAATTGTACTCGTAATTATCTTAAGACTTTTAATTTCATGCAATTTCATTCTTGTTAAACTCAACTGTCAACCCCATAGTCGATCACTATTTTTATTTTAGTCATTGGTTCTGAATTTATACATTCCGACCCTTAATTAACCAACAAATTTTTAATTTCTTCAATTTGGCCTCTAATTTGGTCAATTTTAGCCCCTATATTTAGGTGTCTTTTTTAGCGTGGTCCTTGGTTTTGAATTTCTTCAACCAAGTCCCTAATTGTCCATCAAACTTCAATATTTATGCAATTAAGCCCTGATTTGATCAAATTAACTCTTTAAAATTGCAATCCTTTATACTTTAATTTCTTCTAATTAAAGCCTAAATTGACTTCAAAAATCATTTTTTCTGCAATTAAGCTCTCAATAAATTCAATTGAAAAATTTCAATTGATTCCTTAAATATCCAATTAAAATTTTTTCTCCTCAATTGAATTTTTCTCTGCTAATGGGGTCTTCATCAGTAAAAAATACACTGTTAAATTTTTTAATCTTGTATATTTTGATATTTCTCAACCAGTTATTAGCAATTTCCTAGGCGTTCTAGTATATTTTTCTTAATGATATATTTTTGTAATTTTCTTCCAGTATTTTTTAATTTTTTTGTATTTTCTTTTTTTTACATTTTATTTTATTTATATTGACCCAAAAATAAATAATAAACACATTTTAAAGGAGATAAAGCCCCTTGTACATCAAAAAATATACTTGGACGCTTAGATTAAAGAGCAATCACTTTTGGCAGGGATCAGAAGACTTTTCTCTGAGGATATTGTATTGAATTCGGGGACAATTTATGAACGTTTGCCTCATGTTTTTTTTTTTTTTTTCAAAATGAGATATAGCATATATGAGCATGAACGTGGAATGAACTCATTCAAGTAGGAGTCATCCATGGGCTCTAGAAATTATGATTCATACGTTCTTTCATTTTCGAAGATTTCGACCATTCTTTACATGGATACATAAGCATGAACGTGCACAAGCAAACAACAATCATTTTTATATGAATTGCTGATGGGGTGGGGATCCATGAAATGAATTCTTTTAATTATTTGAGACAAAACCATTGAGTTTTCACTGTGATAATTTGTTTTTTTAGAAGAAGATTAATAAATATATTTGGTTAAAATATTTTTTTATTACGATAATTTTTTTAATAAAAAAATAGTCACAAATTTTGTTTAATTAATTTTTTTTAATTGATTGATTTTGATTTGTATTGTTTCAAACGTTAAATAATAACTTTTCTCCTAATAGAGGAGAAAAACAACAATTTAGTATTCTTTAGATGAAAAAATAATTTTAAAAACACTTTAAAAAAACAAGTTGTAATACAAAAATAGACACTAAAGAAATCCTCAAGGAAGGATTATCATAAAACTAAAATAAACATTATTTGTGGTAGTCAAAATTATTAACTCAAACTAAATATATAGTATTTTTTTATAACCATTATATAGCTTACATTTTTGTATTGATTAGTATTCAGATTCTTAAAGAAATTATATTATTCCTCTAAATTATATTATAAATAATAAAGGTTAAAAAATTATTTCAAAATTTTTTTTTATCTCACATTGGAATGATATTATTTTATTTTTTTAAGTTGAAGTGTTTAACCAAAAAGATTTCTTATTCCAAATTGAAAAAACACAACTTTTTTTTTTGTGAACAAATAATATATATACTAGTGGGCTTCCAATCCCACGTTAGAAAAATAAAACATTCTTTTAATTTTCATATAGTGAACTTTGATATAAACTAGAAACAATAAGAAATGGGTTGTAGGCTTATACATATAAGGTAGAGCCGAACAAGCGGGAAACCTCTGGTTCCCCGACCTTCGTGCGTACAAGACAATGCCTATACTTTCTAGATCTTTTATCTTTAATAATATTTTTCTTTTGCCGTTAATTGAAACCACTATCTTTGAACTCGTAAATTAATTTTCTAAAAGTTCTTGGAATTAATTCTCTAACAACTTTTTAATTCTCTCATTTATTTTTCTTGCTTATATATACCCTGCATTATTGGAAACAAACAACACTAAAAAAGTTATGTGCTAGAATGCAATACTATTATTGAAACAAGAATGCAGAATTCTTTGAACACATTTATCCATTAAATAAAAAAACTTCTCATGCACTTGAAATTGATTCGCTTTTATAATATCAAACTTAAAAGATTTTTTATTTGCTCCTACGTGCAAAACCTATTGTTTGCAAATGGATTCTTAAAAGAAATTATTTTCCTGATGGTTATATAGAAAAATACAAAGCAAGATTGATTGTAAAAGGTTTCAATAAAAAAATATGGATTATTTTGATATATTTTCACTTGTAACTAATCAATTCAAGTTTTAATTGTTTTACCTTGCTTATATTCATAACCTTATTATACATCAAATGGATGTCAAAATTGCTTTTATATATATATATATATATATACACAACTTGAAGGTTGTATAATTTATGAAAAAGAGAATAAAGCTTGCAAGTTGAAAAAGTCTTTATATGATTTAAATCAACATCCTAAACAATGGCATGAGAAATGATGGTTTTTCTTCAGTTAGTGTGGACAAATATGTGTATACTAAGTCTATTGATAATGAATAAATGATTATTAGTTTCTATGTAGATGATATGCTTGTTTTTTGTGTTAGCATAACATTAAACATTTCTTAACCTCTAAATTTAATATGAAAGACATGGGTAAAGTTGGTATGATATTGGATATTAAAATTATAAGAAGAGACAATGGTATAATGTTAAGTTACACAATAACAATTTATAGAGAAAATTCTCAACAAATTTGGTCACTTTGATATGAAACATGTGAGTACTTCTTATGATGATAACACTCAATTAAAGAAAAATAAAGGTGAAGCTGTTGCTCAGCTTGAGTATGCTCAAATTATTAGGAGTCTGATGTATTTAATAAACTTCACTCAACCCGACATAGCATACGTTGCGTGTAGATCGAGTAGATATACATATAATCCTAATCATAAGCATTGAGCGACAATGGTTCGACTAATGAAATATTTTGAGAGGTACCATGGATGTATTCTATATAGTTGATTTCCCTCTGGATTAGAAGGATATACCAATGCTAACTAAATTTTATATTTAGATGAGATTTAATTCACCAATGGCATTCTTTATTCTTGGTGGTGATGCATTGTCTTGAAAATCATCCAAACAAAGTTTAAATTGGTTGAGGATTTTTCTAACTGAAATTCAATTGGGAATAAAACCAACTCCTTCTATATCAATGTATTGTGATTGGTAAGCAGCAATAGCCTTTGCTAAGAATAAATCTTTTAATGATAAAAATCAATATATTCAATTAAGACATGAAGTTATAAAGTGGTTGTCAAAAGATATAATTATTTCGAATGATTATATGAAGTTAAAAATGAATTTGGCTGATCCTTTAACTAAATTATTTGGTAGAAAGATGATATTCGAGAAATCAAGGGGAATAAAACTAATGCTAATCGAGAAATCAAAATGATGGTAACCTAACCTATATGATTGTGTAGCTCTATAAAATAAGTTCTTTTCTATGATATGAGAATAGTGCTAGAGTGTAATTAAATAATGGGTGAACTAAAAAATTCTTAATGAATTTCATATTCCTTCTGGATAATGTTCAAATTACAATGAATACTTGATGGAGTAACTTATATGAGTTAATTTGGAGTGGGGCTGCTCTAATTAGATACTAATAAATTTTTAGAGCACTCATGAATAACCAGGTGTACACAAGGTCTATTAGCACAAAACTGAGTCAAACAACAAGGTTTATTAGCGCAAAACTGAGTCAAACAATAAAAAATTATAGAGATATAATATGATTGGTGAGATATCTAACTTGCAATAAAAAATTTTGATTCACACCTTTTCCTACTAGCGAGCGAATCGTACAAGCAACTCCATTGTACTCGGTGTTCGGACGGAACACTCAAAATTAGCAATAATATGGTCGAAGAGGAGATCCTCTGCATACTGTGGTTCTAGCAGGCGCAGTCCTTGTTAAATTGAATTGACGAGACGTGGAGCATTTATAATTATTTATAATTTCATTTTTTAAAAAAAATACATTTTTAAAACATAAAAAAAAGGGGCTCGAAGTCAACTAGCATAATTTCGTGTTTTTTCTTCGGCTTGTGCTATCTTAAAACTTGTGTCCCAGCTAAGCAATTGCGTAGATGGAACGCATATATAATAATTGTTGAGAAAATCTTGGACTAAAATCTATGTTTATGTCTAAAAGTGATGGAAATCGAATATGAGAAATATACCTAATCCTTAAAACTCAATCAAGGCATTGTACTAGGGGTTGCAATCCTACTACGCTTGATTTGTACGTAGTTTTTGGGCTTTAAGCAAAGAAGTAAGACATTTTAAATCCTGCCATTAGATTTAGGACCTGCGATTTAACTCGTCTTTAGACTTCAATGATAACTAGGATTTGTCTGCAAGCGTTCAGCAAAACACTAACGTGTTAATATAATGTATAATTCTACCGAGATGGCAGCCATGGTTGAGATGGCCGAGTTGGTCTAAGGCGCCAGATTAAGGTTCTGGTCCGAAAGGGCGTGGGTTCAAATCCCACTCTCAACATGTTTGTTTTTTTTTTTTTTTTTTTTTCATATATATATATATGATTTATTTATTGAATGCTCATAGTTTATATGGAGTAGTAAAATAGCAATTGAATTGATTTCATAAAATCTACAAGCAGAATTCCTTCCGAACATATTAATTCACATTATAAATTTCCTTTTTTCTGTTATAGGTATTAGCTTGTCTGAAGATATATGCATGATTTAATTCTATAATCTCAGTGATAATTGCAAGCAGGGCTACTTGTAGGATTTATTGGAGTGATTTCAGAGTGTGATTGTAGTTATATTTTAAAGTGTGTTTTACTCGAAAATATATTAAAATAATATATTTTTTTTTAAAATAATTTTTAACATCGTCACATCAAAACATTAAAAAGAATTAATAAAAAATTCATTTTTTTAAAAATATTTTTGAAATAAAAAAATAAAAAAGTGACATGGAAGTCAATTTATTACAACTAATAGATAGACAAATTTGCAATTCCTTTTCCACGAAGGCAATGTATTCAATTTTTAGGCTCGGGCAAGTCGGCCATGCCGTCCAAAGCAATGGACATCTCGAACAAAATAATTAGCAGAATACCCCACATGATGGAGATCATAATATGCTGCAATCAAGTGAGTTTTGAGATTAATAAAAATAAATAAATTAAGACAAAATTAATACATTAAATTTAAAATACATTAAAAATTATTTCATTAACGAATTGTTGAGAATTAACTAAAAAAGAGCACGAAAAAGTGGAATAAACAGACAATATTTT